>Ga0007809_10000506_pt1 | contig 16402 bp, 13 predicted proteins | sample CryBogCBE02Aug07_FD_60383 | JGI IMG/M metagenome (GOLD analysis project Ga0007809, IMG submission 60383) | Freshwater microbial communities from Crystal Bog, Wisconsin, USA - CBE02Aug07 | ecosystem: Environmental > Aquatic > Freshwater > Lake | place: Crystal Bog, Wisconsin, USA | collected...
ACTCCCCGCTTTAACCTATATTTCTTAAGTGCTCCTAAAAGGGTCACTACTATACGCGCTCCTGAGGCTCCAATGGGATGACCGAGTGCGCACGCACCACCATGGATATTCACTTTTTCAATTGGTATGTGTAGATCATGCATGGCAGCCATTGGAACCACTGCAAAAGCTTCATTGATTTCAAAAAGGTCTACCGATTCTTTCACCCAATCCACCTTGTTCAGCAGTTTTTGAATGGCACCAATTGGTGCAGTTGGAAACAATGCCGGAGTAGAGGCATGGTTCACATGACCAACTATTTTTGCTAGGGGTTGTAGACCTAGTTTTTTTGCGACCGACTCTCTCATCATTAAGAGCGCTGCAGCCCCATCAGATATAGAAGAAGAGTTTGCGGCAGTTACTGTTCCGTCTTTTTTAAATGCGGGCTTTAACTCCGGGATCTTTGCAAGATTGACAGCAAATGGTCCCTCATCTTGGCTCAGCACCATCTCACCCTTTTTACCTGAAATAGTAACCGGTACTATTTCCCAGTCAAAGCTACCATTCTGACTTGATTCCTGAGCACGTTTTGTTGAAAGAATGGCATATTCATCTTGAGCTTGTCGAGAGAAATGATATTGCTCAGCACATTCTTCAGCAAAAGTGCCCATCAAGCGACCACGGCCTTCTTTTGAATAAGCATCTTCTAAACCATCCAGAAACATATGATCAATCATTTGGCTATGTCCTAAACGTGCACCTCCTCTTGCTTTAGGCAACAAATAGGGCGCATTGGTCATGGACTCCATCCCACCAGCAATGATGATCTCAAATGAATCCGCATGAATTCCGTCATGAGCAATCATGATCGCCTTCATCCCAGAACCACACACTTTACTCACCGTCGTACATGCTGTAGAAGTGGGTAAATGAGCCAATAAGGCAGCTTGACGGGTTGGCGCTTGACCTAAGCCTGCGGGTAATACACAACCCATTAATACCTCTTCAATACGCTCTGCGGGGATGCCAGCACGATCAACAACAGCCTGAATGGCGATTGAGCCTAAAGTTGGAGCAGTAAGGCTTGACAAGCCTCCCTGGAAAGTACCCATCGGAGTTCTTGCGGCACTTACGATAACAACCGGGTCATTTTGCATGATTTTGCTTTTATAAAAATTATTTAGGGGTCATCCGAATGGATCCGTCAATACGAATCACTTCTCCATTCAAATAGTGATTGGTAAAAATATGGTGTACCAAATCTGCGAATTCAGATGGTTTGCCTAAGCGCGATGGGAATGGTACGATCTTTCCAAGACTTTCTTGAACCTCCGCTGGAAGGCCAGCAAGCATCGGGGTTTCCATAATGCCAGGTGCAATTGCCAGCACACGTATACCTAAACCAGCTAACTCTCGCGCAATCGGCAATGTCATCGCAGCAATGCCACCCTTAGAGGCAGAGTACGCAGCTTGTCCTATCTGACCATCGAAGGCAGCAACTGATGCCGTACTCACCACTACTCCTCTTTCACCAGTCTCATCGGCTTCAAGTTTCGACATTGCTTCAGCCGCCAAACGAATCATGTTAAAACTACCCACTAAATTGATGTTAATGGTACGTTTAAATGCCTCTAAATTGTGCGGCCCGGACTTTCCTGAAACCCGCTCACCGTAAGCAATTCCAGCACAGTTCACCAAACCGCGAAGACGGCCAAATTCGGTAGCGTGCTTAAAGACGTTTTTAGCACTCTCTTCATCACTGACATCTGCTGCAATAAATAAGGCATTTTGACCCAATTCTTCTGCGACAGCTTTCCCAGCGACCTCATTTAAATCAACAAGTACCGTTTTCCAACCTTCTTGATGAAATTTTCTAGCAGTTGCAGCGCCAAGACCAGAGCCTCCCCCAGTAACGATTACCATGCGTGTATCGATCTCCATCGTATTTTTCCTTTATTTTTCTTTATTTTATGTCTAAAACCAAGCGCAGAATGTCATTTCGTTAACTTTTGCGAAATAGTTAAAAGGTTTTTCAACTATCTTTTTTTCCATGAACGTAAGTCCAACATTCCAAGCAATAATTTAGGGTTTTGTGTTTCCGGAAAGATCTGATGCTTATTCATCTTTTGGGTTCCGGTTGTGGGAATATGGTCGATAAAAAACATCCAGCCAGGATTTTTATAATAAGACAATTGAGTGTTACAGAAGTCGAACAGCTCTTTAACAATCGGCGCATCGATTGATATCGGATGTGTTCGCAGATCATGATTCTGCAGAACAATACAAGCGCATACCTCCTCTTCTCGGATCTCATCTGGCAGAGCTAAAACTGCCGCTTGAAAAACAAGTGGGTGACTTTGTAAAACGGCTTCGACTTCCGCAGCAGCAATATTTTCTCCAGATCGCCGAATAATATTTTTTCGACGGTCGACGAAATGGAGCAAACCATCGGCATCTTGCCTCACGATGTCCCCCGTATGAAACCAACCTCCACGCCATGCTTCCTCAGTCGCGACCTCATCTTCTAAATAGCCACTAAAAAAATCTTTACGGGGAGCGTCTTGGGAATAACGGACTAGCATTTCCCCATCACTGCCTACAGGAACATCTTGATCAAGATCATTCACAACGCGCACCTCAACCCCCGGTTGTGGTCTTCCAAAAGCTTTGGTGCCAATTTGTCGTGGCATATCGGCAGCAAAAATTAAACGGACCATCTCCGTCATGCCCCAAATCTCAATTAATGGATAACCAAAACGCTCCTCATACTCTTGATGCCGCTGAGGATCAACACCCGCGCCTATTGCAAAGCGTACATGGTGACTTCTTTCTAAGACATGGTAGGGTTGATTGAGGAGTATGGGCACTACCACGCCAAGGTAATGAACAACTGTCGCTTGCGTATCATGGATCTCCTCAATCCAACGCTGAGGATGAAATCGATCTGACTGAATCTGACAATTCCCACTAACCATAGCTCCAAAAAATGACAAAATACCTGCATTAACGTGAAAAACGGGTAATGGGTTATAAATCCGCTCGCAAGCCTCTCCAAAGTACGCAAGATCGCCACGATTGACATACCAGTGGCCAGCAGCAAGTTCGTAGCGATGGGACAGTAAACAGCCTTTCGGTTTACCAGTCGTACCAGACGTATACAGAATTGAAGCAATGGTTTGACTTGTGGGAGTTGTGGATTGCGCGCGCTGTTTGACTTGAGGAATATTCTTGTCCGAACCACATTGCATTACTTGACATGACTGAGAGGAAATCAATAAAGCCTCTCTTAGAATCGCTTCTAGTTCTTCAAGCACAATAATCAAATCTAATTGCGCATGCTTGATCACATAAGCCATCTCAGCAGGCCGACTGTCAGGATTAATCGGGACACAGCAGATACCTAATGCATTCATTGCAAGTTTATGTAGAAAATGTTCGAGTCGGTTTCCTAATAGCAACCCTACACGATGTCCGACACCATAACCTGCATGTCGATATTGCTCAATCCATTCCTGAACAATCAGTGCACTTTGAGCGTAGGTGAGTTCATACCCAGCGGAACAATATTTTCGATCGGGATTTTTTGGAATAATTAAGAAAGGCGATTTCGCATAAATCTGAGCAACCCGAAAAAAAACCTCAGGGATGGTGGCTTCCTCTAATAATTCAATCATGTCTCGTTTGTATAGATCGCAGCAGAAGTTTTTATACTGGGATTTGTCGTTTATGAACCATATTATAGTAAATTGATCTCATCAGACAAATTAAAACCGTACCTCAGGAGAACATCGATGCCGCATGATTTAATTCTTTTACATAGACATCATGGTATTGCAACAGTTACCTTTAATAAACCAGAACAACTTAATACCATCGATGTTGAAATGGCCCTTCAATTTGAGTCGGTAATTGCGGACTTAGAAAAAGATCCATCGATTAAAGTTATTGTGTTAGCTGGAAATGGCAGAACATTTGGTGCTGGTGGAGCCATTACGGCATTTATTTCTGGTTCAGAAAATACCGCAAAAGAAATCATTGAACCCATGCACCGAAGCATCATCCGACTAACCACGATGGATGCAATCGTCATCGGTAGTCTGCAAGGAAATATCGCTGGCGGAAGTATGAGTCTTGCTCTAGCCTGTGACTTGACGATTGCTGCCGATTCGGCTACTTTTAATCTTGCGTATGCCAAGATAGGAGCTAGTTGCGATCTTGGCGGTTCATGGCATCTGCCAAGACTGATCGGACTCAGACGCTCACTAGAGATTGCCCTGCTAAGCAACACCTTGTCTGCTAAAGAAGCCCTAGAATTTGGTTTGATCAATCGCATGGTTACTACTGAGGATTTGATGCAAGAGACCATGACCATTGCAGAAAAGCTTGCGAATGGACCAACTCTTGCACATGCAAAATTAAAGCATCTTTTACGTAAAAGTTTTAATCAATCCCTTGAAGACCAACTCAATATCGAGAGTGAATATTTTCAAGCAAGTTCAAAAACCAAAGATTTCAAGGAAGCAATTCATGCGTTTTTTGAAAAAAGGCCGCCGAAATTTATTGGCGAATAGTAGACTTACCTATCACTTTTGTTAGGTTCTTTTGGCAAGAATTGCGCGTCCTGCGCGTGATTGATTTGCTTGGGATATGGCCCGCGAAATAAAATCACCACAAGCCACCACCTTTTGAAAATCCACCCCTGTTTCAATACCAAGCCCTGCAAGCATATATAAAACATCCTCCGTCGCAACATTTCCTGTAGCTCCTTTGGCATAGGGACAGCCCCCCAAACCAGCAACCGATGAGTGAAAAATGGAAACGCCAACTTCAAGGGCTGCAAAAATATTTGCCAAGGACTGACCATATGTGTCATGAAAGTGTCCAGATAATTGATGCAAAGCAATAACTTTGCCAAGAGTTTCATATAGGAACTGAACCTGTTGGGGCGTACCAACCCCAATGGTATCGGCAATGTCTATTTCAATACACCCCATATCTGCAAAATATTGGGCAACCTCCAAAACTTTCACCGGCTTGATCGGCCCTTCATACGGACACCCCAATGCACACGAGATACTTCCGCGTAAACGTATCCCATGCTGAATTGCCTGCCGAGCGACTGGTGCGAAACGTTCTAAAGACTCTTTGATACTGCAATTGATATTTTTTTGGGAAAACGACTCAGAAGCAGCCCCAAAAATAACAATTTCTTTTGCGCCGGCTTCAATGGCTTTTTCTAAGCCTTGTAGATTTGGTACCAGCACGGAATATATCGTAGAGTGATTACGTTGAATTTTTCTCATCACCTCATCACTACCCGCCATTTGAGGAACCCATTTCGGCGAAACAAAAGCAGCAGATTCAATATTTTGAAAACCTGCATCCGAGAGGCGGTTAATTAATTCAACTTTGATATCAAGATCAACAAACTGCTTTTCATTTTGCAAACCATCCCTTGGACCTACTTCGATGATTTTGACTTGCTTTGGAAGGGTGGCAAAAGATGACATGATTGTTATGATTCCTTCGATAGCTCTTGAACAAAGGAAATCAACTCACAACCTTCTACCACTTGTTGTCCTTCAAGAAAATGGATTTGGGCAATTGCGCCTGCAAATGGTGCTGAAATTGTAAACTCCATTTTCATTGCCTCTAAAATCATCAGTGGATCACCCTCTTTGACGAAATGACCAACTTGACATGTAACAGAGAGAACTTTTCCAGGCATGGGCGCGAATAAATTACCAGATCGGTCTTTTTCCTGATTTCTGATCGCAAGCGGATCGCGATACAACCACTCTTCTAATTCTCCTCCTTGGAAAAGATATAAGGTATTGGCCTTGGACGGAATCTGGATCACCTTCGCATGGGCTTGAATACCACCCAATATGATTCTGATGGCATCGTGCTCATAACTAAAAGCAAATGCGTGTGACACTTCACCCCATTGCAGTACTTTTTTTTCATAGTCCAGCACCAAGGTGAAGGGTTCCTGAGTGTCTGAAAGTAAGAACGTAAAGCTTCGGACATTAGCGGTATTCATGCGCCAACCATCCATGGCATGCCATGGAGAGTTTGGTTCTTTTGCAAAAAGCTGAAGTTGCTTTTTCTCGATGATAAGTTGTTTTGCAACTAATAAAGCCAGCGTTGAAAAGTTGATCTTTGGTGATTGATGCAGCAAATGATTTTTATTTTTAGAGATGAGAGCAGTATCTAACCTAGCCTGCGAGAAACTCTCACAATTCATCAAACGCGTAAGAAATGAAACATTACTGGCTACACCAACAATATTGACTTGCGCTAAAGCCGCAGACATTTTAGCAACAGCTGCCGAGCGATCTCTTCCCCAAACAATGAGCTTTGCAATCATCGGGTCATAAAAAGGACTAATCAAGTCACCAGCTTGAACACCACCATCAATACGAAGGCTTTTTTCCTGAACTGGTGGTAGGTTCAAGACATGCAATGTCCCAATTGAGGGTAAAAATTGATGAAATGGATTTTCCGCGTAAATACGTGCTTCCACCGCATGACCATGCAATTGCAGCTCATGTTGTAATAAGGGTAGACGCTCACCTACCGCAACACGCAATTGCCACTCAACCAAATCAAGACCAGTCACCATTTCCGTTACAGGATGTTCAACCTGTAGTCGGGTATTCATTTCCATAAAATAAAAACGCCCTGCTTGACCGCTCTCATCCGCTTCAACAATGAACTCAACCGTTCCCGCACCGGTATAGTTCACAGCTTTGGCCGCATTGACGGCAGCTTGACCCATTTGTAATCTAATTTCAGGAGAAACCCGTGGTGCTGGAGCTTCCTCAATCACTTTTTGATGCCGCCGCTGTACCGAGCAATCTCTGTCAAACAAATAAATATGGTGATCATGCTGATCAGAAAAAACCTGTACCTCAATATGACGCGAACGGCTCAAATATTTTTCAATCAAAATTTTGTCATCTTGAAAGCTATTCATTGCTTCACGTTTGCAAGATGCAATTGCATCCATAAAGTCGGCACTTTTTTCAACAATACGCATGCCTTTACCACCGCCACCAGCCGAGGCTTTCAGAAGGACTGGGTAACCGATTTCATCAGCTTGCTGATGAAGAAAAGCCAAATCTTGGTTTTCGCCATGATAACCGGGCACTAAAGGGACACCAGCTGATTTCATCAGGGTTTTTGCTGCAGATTTCGATCCCATTGACTCTATAGCTTCAAGCGGAGGACCTATAAAAATCAAGCCAGCACTGTGACATGCTTTTGCGAAAGAAGCATTTTCTGATAAAAACCCATACCCCGGATGAATCGCTTGAGCGCCAGCGGCTATAGCCTGCTCTATCATTCTTTGGCCTTGCAAATAACTCTCTTTGGGCTCTGATTTGCCAATATACCGCGCTTCATCACAGACTTTGACATGCAAGGCATCTTGATCCGCATCAGAATAAACTGCAACCGTTTGGATACCTAAACCTTTACAGGTTTTAGCAATCCGACAAGCTATCTCCCCACGATTGGCAATCAAGATTTTATTAAACAATTTTATTTCTTCTCCAAAAATAATTGCATGCGCTCCTGCGCTTCCGAGGAACACCGAATTTGCGCAATACGATTGACCGTTTCAGAAATCAACTCAGTATTGATTTCTTTAAATGCAACATCTTGAATCAGCTTTTTTGAAGCATTCATGGCCTGTGAGCCATTTTTCAGAAGCCCCTTACACAGCTTGCTAATTTCGGAATCAAGCGCTTCTGATGTTGTTAGTATGTGCACTAAGCCCATTTCATAGGCCAGTTTTGCAGAAAATCGCTCTGCAGTAATAAAGTATCTTCGGCAAGCTTGTACGCCCATCGCACGAATCACATATGGACTAATTGTGGCCGGAATCAAGCCAAGTTTGGCTTCTGATAGACAAAATCCACTCTCTTCATTTGCCACAGCGATATCGCAGACAGCGACAAGTCCAACGCCTCCCGCATAAACATCCCCTTGTATTTTCGCTATGATGGGTTGGGGCGTTGTATCGATGATGCGTAACATTTTTGCCAACGATGCGGCATCTTCGATATTTTCTTCATAGCTATAAGATGCCATTGACTTCATCCAATTCAAATCAGCTCCAGCACAAAAACTCACGCCCTCAGCGGCAAGAATAATGATGCGCACTTCAGGGTTTTGTCCTAATGTTTGAAAAACAGCCGTTAATTCAGTAATCAAAACAGCATTAAAAGCGTTTCGGACAGCGGGACGATTCAATGTGACAGTCGCTACTGAATCAGCAAAATTAACAAGGAGGGTGGTGAAGGCATGCATTGTGATTCCTTTACATCCGAAATAAACCAAATTTCGTCTCTGGAATCGGGGCATGCAAGCTTGCCGAAATCGCTAAACTTAAAATACGCCGCGTGTCACGAGGGTCAATAACACCATCGTCCCAAAGTCTGGCACTTGAATAATAAGGGTGACCTTGGGTTTCATATTGTTCACGAATAGGTGTTTTAAAAGCGGCTTCGTCGTCTGAAGTCCATTGCTCACCACGGGCTTCTATGCCGTCTCTTCGGAGGGTTGCCAAGACACTAGCCGCTTGTTCACCACCCATCACGGAAATACGGGCATTCGGCCACATCCAGAGCATCCGGGGACTATACGCTCTGCCACACATGCCGTAATTCCCTGCCCCAAAAGAACCACCAATGATGACCGTAAATTTCGGTACTTGCGCCGTTGCTACCGCTGTGACCATTTTGGCACCGTGCCGAGCAATTCCATCATTCTCATATTTACGTCCCACCATAAAACCGGTGATGTTTTGTAAAAAAACCAAAGGTATTTTTCGCTGGCAACATAACTCGATAAAATGTGCTCCCTTAACTGCGCTATCAGAAAATAACACGCCATTGTTGGCTATGATTCCAACGGGATAGCCATCCAGATGGGCAAATCCAGTAACGAGTGTTGTACCAAAGCGGGATTTGAACTCATCGAATTCTGAGCCATCAACAATCCTAGCGATAATTTCTCGAACATCATATGGCTTTTTAGTATCAGATGGAATCACACCATAGAGTTCATCTTGGGAATAAATGGGTAAAACAGATTCGCGGCGCACCAAAGGTGTACTTTTTTTCCGATTCAGATGAGCGACAATATTTCGTGCGATCCACAACGCATCTGCATCGTCTTGCGCAAAGTGATCAGCCACGCCAGACAAACGCGTATGCACATCCGCACCGCCTAAATCTTCAGCACTCACAATTTCACCAGTGGCTGCCTTCACAAGGGGCGGTCCAGCCAAAAAGATGGTGCCTTGTTCTTTCACAATAATACTTTCATCACTCATCGCCGGAACATAGGCTCCTCCGGCGGTGCAAGAACCCATCACAATGGCAATTTGTGGAATGGACTTTGCTGACATGTTCGCTTGATTAAAAAAGATCCGCCCGAAATGATCTCGATCAGCAAATACCTCATCTTGATTGGGCAAATTAGCCCCTCCTGAATCGACGAGATAAATACACGGCAAATTATTTTGTTCCGCAATCTCTTGCGCACGCAAATGCTTTTTCACTGTCATCGGAAAATAAGTACCACCTTTGACCGTCGCATCGTTACAAATAATTACGCACTCTTGACCCGCAACACAACCAATTCCCGTAATGATTCCAGCGCAAGGTGCCGCATCTTCTCCCGATTTTTCCGGATACATATTGTATGCGGCGAGTTGCGAGAATTCTAAAAAAGGAGTATTTGGATCCAAGAGTAAATGTACGCGCTCGCGAGGGAGTAATTTATTACGGTCGGTATGTTTCTTTCTGGCAACTGCACCACCACCGAGGGCAATCTTTTCAATTTTTTGACGCAAATCATCCACAATCAATTGCATGGCAGCTGCATGCTTGATAAATTCGGGTTGATTGGGGTTTAACTTACTTTCGATGATGGGCATACGCTGTCATTTTTAATGAGAAAGATGATTGAAATTTTCAAACTCACGCATCCGATGTTTCAGAAAACAATTCCCGACCAATCAACATGCGACGGATTTCGGATGTGCCAGCACCAATTTCATAGAGCTTGGCATCACGCCACAATCTGCCAACGGGATAATCATTTACATAGCCATTACCACCAAAGATTTGAATAGCTTCACCTGCCATCCAAGTTGCTTTTTCAGCGGTGTAGAGAATCACTCCTGCAGCATCTTTTCGAACTTGTCGAATATGCGTATTGCCAAGAGCATCTAATTGCTTTCCAACGGCATAACAATAGGCACGGCATGCTTGCAAAGTGGTATACATATCGGCAATTTTTCCTTGGATCAACTGAAATTCTCCAATACTTTGACCAAATTGTTTACGCTCATGAATATACGGTATAACAGCGTCCAAACACGCTTGCATGATGCCAATCGGACCAGCCGCAAGTACCGCACGTTCGTAATCTAAGCCACTCATTAAAACCTTTACGCCACCATTTAATTGTCCAAGAATATTTGCTGCCGAAACGCGCACGTTTTCAAAAACAAGTTCACCGGTGTGAGAGCCACGCATACCCAACTTATCTAACTTTTGTGCAACTGAAAATCCTGGCATGCCTTTTTCTACAATAAAAGCAGTAATCCCTTTTGATCCAGCTTCAGGTTGTGTTTTCGCATAAACCACCAATACATCGCAATCGGGGCCATTGGTAATCCACATCTTTGTACCATTTAATATATAAAAGCCATCTTTTTCATCCGCTTTTAATTTCATACTCACCACGTCGGACCCAGCGTTTGACTCACTCATCGCAAGTGATCCAATATGCTCGCCCGAGACCAATTTTGGCAGGTATTTTTCTTTTTGCCCAAGTGTTCCATTGCGGTGAATTTGATTCACACATAAATTTGAGTGGGCGCCATAGGACAATCCAACAGATGCAGAAGCACGAGAGATTTCCTCTAAAGCAATCATATGGGCTAAATACCCCATATTTGCCCCACCAAACTGTTCTGCAACGGTAATGCCAAGAAGCCCTAAGTCACCCATTTTTTTCCATTGTTCCATTGGAAATTGATCGGTTTGATCGATGATCTGAGCTTTTGGTGCAAGTTCTGCTTGAGCATAAGCCTGAACAGCATCACGCAACGCATCGATATCCTCACCTAAATAAAAATTAATCCCTGGAATGTTATACATCGAGAATCCCCTTATTTATTTGCTAAATGTTTCACTACACACATCGTCATTAGCATGGCAGCACAGCGCTTTTTTTGGCCTTGCTGGATGATAAAAACATCCCCTTGACAAACAATCAAGGTTCGACCAGCTTTTAAAATACGACCATGTGCTTCAATCTTTTCCCCACTCGCTGGCGCTAAAAAATTGATTTTGTACTCTGCAGTTAATGCGGCCTCACCATCTTGTAATGTTGAAATTGCAGCATATCCACACGCAGAGTCACAAAGGGAACCGATCACCCCTCCATGAAAAAATGCATGTTGTTGTGATACCGCTGCCGAATAAGGCATCGAGATTATGGTGTGACCGTGTTCAAGATGCTCAAGTTGGGCTTGAAAAGTTTGCATCAAACCTTGCTTGAGAAAACTTTCGTGAATCTCCTGTTTTTTTTCCTCAGTGAATGCAATCATGGCAATTCCTATTATGCGTATGTTCTTGCATCTTCAATCACTTTACCGTCCTGAGGGATCAAATGGTCATCCCGAAAAACCACTGTAGCTCTGAGTTTTGTAACTTCTCTAACTGAATCGACAATCCTTGCATTTAATTTCTGCAAATCATCATCCAAGCTATTTTGTAAAACACAATGCAAAGTCATTTCTTCATTACCAATATTGCCACTAACAATGATTCTGGCGCGTTGAATTTCGGGATGTTTTTTCATAATTTCGCCTACTTGACTTGGATGAACAAACATTCCTTTAATTTTAGTGGTCTGATCAGCTCGCCCTAACCAGCCTTTAATACGAAGATTGGTTCTGCCACATGGCGCTGCTTGATGCATTGAATTGCGATCGATTGCGGATAAGTCACCGGTACCAAAACGTATCAATGGATAATCTGGATTAAAAACCGTAATTACCACTTCGCCAATTTCTCCAATAGGAAGTGGTGTCATTCCATTTGGTTCTACGATTTCTAAAATAATCTCTTCATCGACAATCATTCCCGAGACCAACTCCGGTGTCTCATAGGCAATTAAGCCTACATCAGCTGTCGCATAAGCAGACACCACTGTTATGCCACGATTGATAAACCAGGCGCGCATACTTGGTGTGAGGGCCTCGCCAGAAACTAAAGCCTTCTGAATACTACTTGATTGCAGCTTTAACTCATCGGATTTTTCTAAAATAATTTTTAAAAATGACGGCGTGCCAGTATATGCAGTTGGTTGTAACTGGGCGATCGTTATCGCTTGTAATTCAGTTTGTCCGACGCCCGCAGGAAAGACACAGCAGCCTAATGCATGCGCTCCACCCTCCATCATCCATGCCCCTGGAGTAAAGTGATAAGAAAAGGTATTGTGCACGAGATCACCTTGAACAAATCCAGCTGCACGAAGAGCGCGCGCCATACGAAAACCATCTAATTCATTCCCTTGCGGTTCATAAATTGGCCCTGGAGATTGAAAAATACGTTTTAAGTTCGCAATTCTCGTGGCATTTAAACCACCAAAAGGTGGGTGGTTTTTTTGTTGAGAACTGAGATCGGATTTGCGCGTAACAGGAATTGTAGCCAGCATCTCACGAGAAGTGATGTTGTTTGGTGAAATTTCCTTAAACAGTTCGCCAAAATAGGCAGTACTCGACTTGGCCCACGCAATTTGAGAAGGGAGCTTTTGAAATAATGCCTGTTCTCTATCGCTTGATGAGCGTGTTTCCAAAGGATCTAGAGTCATGTTAACCAATCAAGAAAGCCAACGTTTGCGTCGACGATAGGATTTCACATCTTTAAAGGATTTTCGTTGCGCATCATCATTGGTCGCAATACCTAGATAAAACTCTCTGACGTCCTCATTATTTTGTAAATCTTGCGCACTTCCATCCATCACTACACGCCCATTTTCAAGAATATAACCATAATCACTGTAACGTAATGCAACCATGGTGTTTTGTTCCGCCAAAAGGAAACTCACCCCTTCGCGTTTGTTTAAATCATTGACAATTTCAAATACTTCTTCAACAATTTGCGGGGCAAGCCCCATGGATGGTTCATCTAATAAAATCATTTCTGGCTTTGCCATCATCGCACGACCAATCGCGCACATTTGTTGCTCACCCCCAGAGGTATATGCTGCTTGGGATTTTCTGCGTAATTTTAATCGTGGAAAATAAGCATAGATTTTTTCAAGTTCTTGCTTAGTTTCAGAATGACTGATGTTTCGTGTGTATGCTCCGGTTAATAAATTATCTTCAATCGATAAATGTGCAAAACAATGGCGCCCTTCCATTACTTGAATGACGCCACGTTTTACAAGTTGATTTGGCGTTAATTGATCAACCCGTTCATTTTTATACTCGATACTACCTTTCGTCACATCCCCTCTCTCGGCTGCCAAAATATTAGAAATCGCCTTGAGCGTCGTTGATTTACCGGCACCATTCGCACCAAGAAGTGCTACAACACTGCCTTTTTTTACTTCAAGGGAAACCCCTTTCAGGACCAATATCACATGGTCATAAATCACTTCAATATTATTGACGCAGAGCAGGGATGTCATTTCACACTTTCAGACGATCAGTTTTTTGCGCAAGCAGGAGTAATATTTTTCTCTTTGGCATAGTCCATTGCGGCATTTTTAAATAATGGATGTAAGAGCTTTTTATTACCTTCAATCCAGTCTGATACGAACACCCATTTTGTACCATCCCATTGTTGGATTTTGATCTTTCCAGAGCCTTCGTGATTTTCACAAGAAGTTTTAATTTCCGGTAACAGATCTGTGGCGCCAAGACTTGCAAGACGTGCATTTGTGACATTCAAATTTTCAAATGCCCAACGCATTTGCTCCCCAGTAACCACTTTACCTTTACCATACTTTGCTTGTGCATTGCGAACCGCTTCAACAGTTACTAGAGCGGCGGACACACCACGGTTATACAAAATCGTTCCGATTTTGTTTTTATCAGACAAATTCCCTTTACCTGCGCCGTAGACTGTTTTCTCTATACCTGCAATCAATGGCACATTCTTACCCGCCACGTTCCAGGTCGCACTCATATATCCCTTAGCTCCATCTCCAGCAGGAATCACATCTTCTTCAGATCCTGCCCACCAAGATCCGATGATTCTGTCGCGTGGGAAACCAACTTTTTGGGCCGCTTTAATCGCGGTTTGATTCATCACACCCCAGCCCCAAAAAATCACATAATCGGGGTTTTCTTCTCTGATTTTTAGCCACTGCGCACCTTGTTCATTGCCTGGGTGAGCAACAGGGATTTCAATCAATTTAAAACTATTGAGTGAACTTTCCGCAGATAGTGCCACCATCGGCTCTTTACCATAAGCTGAATCATGATACAAATACACGATTTTCTTACCAGCCAAAGTGCCTCCATTCTTTTGCGCCAAGAACTTAATAATGGCGGAGGCCTGCATTTGATAGGTTGTAACTAATGGGAAGGCATAAGGAAAAACAGAACCATCCACAGCAGCAGTGCGACCATACCCCATCATAATGAGCGGAACCTTATCCGTTTGTGTTTTTTCTAATATTCCGTAAGAAATCCCCGTTGCCATGACATGAATCGCCGTTCCTTTCGAGGTTCCGGTTTGTGTTCTTAAACGCTCATAACACTCCACCCCTTTAGCATTGTTGTATTCCGTTTCGCATTCTTCCCAAGAAAATTTCACGCCATTCACACCACCTTCAGCTAGATTGACGTAATTTAAATAGTCAATAAACCCACCATAAAAAGATTGTCCATTTTGACCATAAGGCCCAATTCTAAAACTCGGAATTGCTACAAATTGATCTTCAGCTAGAGCCTGATGTGAATAAACGGTTGAAAGAGTTGCCAGGCATGTAAATGCCGTAATACTCAGTAACTTCTTGATCGTGTTCATTGAAATTTCCTTATGTTTTAATCATTAAAAAATTGCGTTACGTTAATGCGGAAAAGGCCAAAGGCGAAGTTTTTCTTTCGTAATTTGCCACAGCTTAGCTAGTCCATGCGGCTCAACAATTAAAAAGAAAATAATCAGGGCACCAAAAACCATTAATTGAATATGCGAAACAATTTGACTGCTTAGGGGTAAATGTAATACTTTTGCAACTGCTGGTAAAACAATATCTAAAAAAATCGGCAAGAGCAAGATAAAGCCAGCGCCCAGGAAATTACCCAAAATACTACCAACTCCCCCAATAATGACCATAAATAGAATTTTGAAGGAGAGATCCAATGAAAATCCATCTGGTTCAACGGTACCTAGGTAGCAATAGGCATAAAGCGCACCAGCAATACCGCAATAAAACGAACTAATAGCAAATGCAAGTAGTTTTGTACGCATGAGGGGAATTCCAATGACTTCAGCAGCAACGTCCATATCCCGAACAGCCATCCAAGCTCTGCCGGTCGCTGAACGAACGAGGTTTTTACCAAGCAGAGCTAAAAGAATGACAAAAAACAATACCAATAAGTATTTTCGAATCGGTGTGTCGAAAGTAAAACCAAACATGGTGATAGTCTGAGCACTAATGACGCCAGATGAACTATTGTTCGAAAACCATGGAAATTTGGTCAAACACCATACGACGAAAAACTGTGCTGCGAGAGTTGCTACCGCTAAATAAAAACCTTTAATGCGTAAGGATGGAAGACCAAATAAAATACCAACGGCTGCGGCGCTTACGCCACCCAAAAAAATGGAGGCAAAGAAGGGAATTCCTTCTACCCTTAATTGAAAGTTATAGGTTGCAAAAGCCCCAACCGCCATAAAGGCTGCGGACCCCAAAGATAATTGACCAGCATAGCCAGTCAAAAAATTGAGGCCCATCGTGGCAAGAGAAAAAATTAAAAAAGGAATCAGAATGGCATTAATCCAGTATTCACTTGCGATGAGCGGAATACCAACTACGGCAAAAAAAAGTACCACTAGCATGCCCATCCGATCTTGCCAAATCGGAAAGATTTGGCTATCAGCTCGATAACTTGTTTTAAATTGGCCAGTTTCTCTATAGAACATCGGTCTTCCTTAAACTCGGTCAATGTGTTTTTCACCAAACAATCCTTCTGGACGCACCAGAAGAAAAAGTAAGGCAAAGATATATGGGAACCACCCTTCGATACCCCCAAAGTTGCCCCCAAACCAGCCCTGCAATACTGGAGGGATATAAATTTCTGCGAGTTTCTCTGATACGCCAATGATCACACCACCGATAACTGCTCCTGGAACGGAAGTAAAACCACCTAAAATCAAGA
>Ga0007809_10000507_pt1 | contig 16387 bp, 14 predicted proteins | sample CryBogCBE02Aug07_FD_60383 | JGI IMG/M metagenome (GOLD analysis project Ga0007809, IMG submission 60383) | Freshwater microbial communities from Crystal Bog, Wisconsin, USA - CBE02Aug07 | ecosystem: Environmental > Aquatic > Freshwater > Lake | place: Crystal Bog, Wisconsin, USA | collected...
AGCATTAAGAGCATGACTAGCCTACTTCTCTTGATAGCTTTGCAGCTTGTTTTATCTTTTCACGTTGGACCTATAGAAAACACCGACACCCAGATGAATTCTTAAGAATTCAATTTTCCGCAGAACATTCCTTTTTTGCACTAATATGGTGAATTATTTGTGAATTTCGTGTTTACAATTGAATTTTGGATCAACTTAAGTTCAAGTTATTCCTAAAATTCACATTAAATGCACCAAAATAATCAAAAAGGGACTTGAATGACTTCTAATACGCACTCTATTGACGCGCTTTTTATTTTATTGGGCGCCATATTGGTGCTTGCCATGCACGCAGGATTTGCTTTTTTGGAGCTGGGTACCGTTCGCGAGAAGAACCAAGTCAATGCCTTGGTGAAGATTTTGCTCGATTTTGCGGTCTCAACCATCGCTTACTTTTTCATTGGTTACTCGGTGGCCTATGGACTGGACTTTTGGCAATCGGCAACGATCTTGAGCGCAGACAATGGCTACGAGTTGGTGAAGTTCTTTTTTCTACTGACCTTTGCTGCCGCCATTCCCGCCATTGTCTCGGGAGGCATTGCGGAGAGGGCACGCTTTAACCCACAATTGATCGCCACTTTTTTGTTGGTGGGTTTTGTCTATCCATTCTTTGAAGGGATTGCTTGGAATCAACATTACGGCTTTCAGGCCTATTTGAAGGACGTTTGGGGCCAAGAGTTCCATGACTTTGCGGGCTCGGTGGTGGTCCATGCCGTGGGGGGATGGATAGCGCTTCCAGCGGTTTATTTCTTGGGCGCGAGACTCGGACGTTACAGTAAGGACGGTCGAGTCACAGCCCATCCCCCTTCAAACATTCCTTTTTTGGCCCTTGGGGCTTGGATTTTGAGTGTGGGCTGGTTTGGCTTTAACGTGATGAGCGCACAAAGTATCGACAAAATCTCTGGATTGGTGGCCATGAATTCCCTCATGGCCATGGTGGGCGGAATTTTGGTGGCTTGGCTGATGGGTAAAAACGATCCGGGCTTTGTTCACAATGGCCCATTGGCCGGATTGGTGGCCGTGTGTGCAGGCTCAGACATCATGCATCCCTTGGGGGCCTTGGTGGTGGGAGGGGTGGCAGCGGGTCTTTTTGTCTACTTGTTCACCCTGGAGCAAAACCGTTGGAAGATCGATGATGTGCTCGGTGTCTGGCCGCTTCACGGCGTGTGTGGTTTGTGGGGTGGAATTGCTGCCGGCATCTTTGGGCAAACCAGTCTAGGCGGTTTGGGTGGGGTGTCATTCGCCTCACAACTTCTTGGCTCTTTGCTGGGTGTAGCGATTGCATTGACCGGGGGCGGGGTGGTTTACGCGTGTGTAAAGGTCCTTTGTGGTGGTCTCAAGCTCAATGAGGAGGAGGAGCAACAAGGTGCTGACTTATCGATTCATCACATCTCAGCCACACCGGGCAAAGAGAGTCCTTGGGGTTGAGAGCGAGCGTTAAGATTACAGTCTAATGAGATAATCGCATTTCCAATCGATCAGTCTTGTCGCTGTGCATCTTGTGGGTGTCTAAACATGATTTGATCGACACCCCTATCTAAGCTCCTTTGAACTCATGACAAGCCCAACTCCTGCTCACCCAGCGCTCAGCTCTACTTCCTTCGGCCCCAAAGTACCCTCCATACCTACTTACGAGACACTGTTGGTTTCGCCCGAAGCGGGCCATGTGTTGTTGGTGACGCTCAACCGACCCGAGGTCTCCAACGCATTCAATACCCGTATGGGACAAGAGTTGGAGGATCTCTGGGGCAGACTGACCCAGGACCCTCAAGGTTTTCGATGCGTTGTGCTCACGGGAGCTGGCGAGAAGGCGTTTTGTGGAGGCGGGGATCTCAAAGAACGTAACGGCATGACCCCACAGCAGTGGACGAGACAGCATGAGATCTTTGAGCGCCAGTATTGGGCGCTTTTGGATATGCCACTACCCACCATTGCTGCTCTGAACGGTCACACCTTTGCAGGGGGCCTGGAGTTAGCAATGACGTGTGACTTTATGTATGCCAGTAGTAAAGCAAAATTGGCATTAACCGAGGTGACCCTGGGGATTATGCCTGGAGCGGGTGGAACTCAGCTCTTACCCCGAGCGATCGGTGAGCGTCGGGCCAAAGAGATCATGATGACCGGGAAACCCTTCAGCGCCCAAGATGCTTTGGAGTGGGGGTTGGTGAATGCCGTGTTTGAGCCCTCTGAAGTCTTACCCAAGGCACTTGAAACGGCAAGAACCATTGCCAGTAATGCGCCCTTATCCATCAAGCAGTTGAAGAAGTCAATTCGCTATGGTGGACAAATGGAGCTCAAGACTGCGTTTAGATTTGAAGTCGAATGTTACAACCACCTGATCGACACCGAAGACCGCATGGAGGGAATCGCGGCGTTTAACGAAAAACGACCAGCGCAATTCAAGGGTCGATAAATTCTCTAAGAACTGAAATATGCGCTTTGATCGTATTAGTTTTGATTGTTGTGCTTAGCTTTTTTCGTGAAGACAACCTATACTTTATGATGATCGATTTGAATCACAATCTAAACTATTTTTAATCGGCTTTGAAAGCTTTGTTCTGCATACCTTAACGCTATTGAATAATGCAGTCGAATACTCAGCGCCGGTTAAATCAGCATCGGTCAAGTCGGTGTAGGAAAGATTCGCACCCGACAAATCAGCGTTGACCAGTTTGGCCCCTTTGAGATTGGCGCCACTAAAATTGGCAAAATTCAAATTGGTATCACTTAGATTACTATTCTGAAGATTCGCCCTTGATAAATTGGCACTGCTCAGATCAGCACCTTGAAAATCAGAATTCATCATGGTGGATCCCACAAAACGTGCTTTGGTAAAAGTCGTTGCACGAAAAGATGAATTGCTCAGATCAGCACCTGCAAAATTGGCTTTCGAGGCAAAACCTTGATCAAATATTACTTTTACAAGGTCACTCGCTTTTAATTGCGCAAGATTAAAAGACGCATAGGTCAAATTGGCACCTCGCAACACCGCCTGATTGATTTGAGCACCTCTCAATGTGGCTCCTGTGAGATCTGCTGCTCTCATTGCAATTTTATTCATGTTGGCTCTGGAGAAATCAACAAACAACAAATCAGCTTGAATCAAATTTGCACTTTGAAAGTCCGCGTCGACAAAATTGGAGCCTGTTAAATTAATATTGAACATGTAGGCACCCCGAAAATCTCCACCCGGTGCTTGGGTGTTGGGCGCTCTTTCGTATCGAAGATCACAGGCGTAACAAGAGTTTTCAGCATGAAAGCGAGCAACGTCTTTGGTATCGAAAGAGTAGGAATTGATGCCCAAAGTCAACATCAGTAAAGTAAATGATTTTTTCAACATCTCTAGCTCCTCAATAGTGCAAAAAGTCTAACGCCTGCTGCAAGCGGTATTTGGTGGAGTTCATGCGATCCCATTTTTCTAGAGTCACATCACCAGTTCTGAATTCACGGTACAAATTGGTTGCGTTGACCAAATTAAAAACAGAAGACAGGTTGGGAAATGGCTCAAACCAGTCCACATACCTTGCGCGCAAAACATTAACCGATGGAGAAAAAGGATTATTGGGATCAATGGCTTCTCGAGAAGCATCTGAAAGATATGTGTAGCTAGCAGGTCTGGGGGTGATCAACATCAAGACCGAGCGGTTGTATTTCTTGATGCTTTGCTGAGAAAAGAGGTACTGAAGTCCAGGGGTATCTTGCAAGATGGGCACGCCGTCGCGCAAATTATCAGTCTCGGTCTCACTCAATCCGCCAAGGATCAATGTGTCTCCCAATCGGAGAACCACGTTTGCAGAAGCTTGAATCTCAGATATTTCAACCTTGTAGGTGAATGCAATGTCGTTGCTTGGGGGTTGCAGGAACGTTCTTGAAGCATCCACTTTCATACGCACTTGATTGCCCTGAATGATCTCAGTGGTAACGCCCAGTCTCACGCCATAACTTTTATCAATGGTGACCGATCCACCTCCTACGCCACCAGACACCACAGCTGCTGTAAGTTGAGTTCCAGAGAAAAACTCTGATTTTTTACACTCCATCGTGGTCAAACTGGGTTTTGCCAAGACTTCAGTCAAGGTACTATTGGCGTCTGCAATGTTCATCGAATAGGTGAGGGCAGGAATAGTGATGCCGCGAGTAATGGTCGTGTTGCCATCAACGCTCAAAATGGATTTGCTGTAAGCCACCGCATTTCCTGCTGCTGCTGCAGTACCAAAGAGCAAGGACAATCCGTTCATCAAGTTAACACCTTTGGTGGTGTTGATGGTGTCCTCCGTACGAAGCAGGACCACATCTACCAAAACCATCCTATTCCTGTCTTTTTCCTCTAAACCGCTGTAGTCCCCACAAGAGGGTTTCTTGGCTTCTTCTTCCTTTTTTTCGTCATCTTTTTTGTCCTCGGCCTTGGACTCGGAGCCGCCCTCGTCGGCCGTTTTGATGAAACGCCCAGGGGCATCTCGATTTTGGCTCTTCAAAGCTGGTTGCGAGTCGAAAAACACTTTCCAGCCGAGAATTCGACTATCGAGCATTTGAATGTCGATGTCCTTGGGGTCAAGTCGTTTGAGATGGGTCAGGGATTGTTGGGCCAAATCAAAATTCTTGCAGGAAGAAAAAACAGGAATGCTGACCTTGAGGACTTGTTTAATGATCGGGTTTTTATCATCAACTTCTTTAAGAACCTTGTTGGTGATCGCGCAAGATGTTGTAGGATCTCCTCCCATGTAGGACGAAGCCACCAGTCTCATTGCAATCTCATTATCATCAGGGTGCAAAATCAAAGCGTTGGCAAAAGCCGATTGAGCTTCTGGGTAATTGCGTGACTCATAATAAGCATTACCTAGGAAATAGTAGGCATTGCCGTTGCTGGGGTCAAAGTTAACCGCTTGCTTGTAGCCTTCAATGGCCAATTCTGTTTTTTTCACATCCCCGTTACGGGCCATCATGTGATAAGTGACGCCGTTGAGAAAGTGCAGATTGGCATTACTCGGATCCAATTTCAAGGCTTGATTAATTTTTGTACTGGCTTGAGTCAAATCCATGGAGGAGATCGCTTTGACGGCCTCAGCGGTTAGCTGATTAATGGCGTTTGTTGATCTCGAATCAACGTTCTCATTCATTGATCTGGCAATTTCTTTTAAATCCACAGGTTTTGCAAAACCGGGTTGAAAGTCAAACGAATATGAGGGCGCACTCACCAATGACGTTGCAATTGAAAATAAAACTGCTGTGTATATTTTTGAATACTTCATTTTGCGAATCTTAGAAAATAGCTTTAGTTGGAAGTTTTAAGAGCTTTAATAGCACCGTCGTGAACTATGAAGTTAAACTCGCCCATATCTTTTAATGTTGAGTATTCTTTATTGAGTGTTGGGGAGTTGTAGTAAATTTTGTCGTAATTGGCTTTCAATATGGTAACCAAACGGTAAATCGCCTCGTTGCTGACTTCTTTGCTAGTCACCAAAATGACAGGAACGGTAATGGACTTAACCTCAGGGTCGCTGGGTGAGTAGATTCCGCTAGGTTTGGTATAAGGAATTGACGAAGGTATTTCCTCTTCCATCACTTTCAACACATCATCTGGCATTTGAAGAAGCTTGGCCTTGCAAGACATCAATCTTTTCATCACTGGACCTGGGTGAGCCCCAACAAAAATACCGAAGTCATAACCCTTATTGCAAAACTCATCAGGAACTTCAGCAGGAGTTAAGTATTTGACTGAACTGAAATCGCTTTCTTTGAGATTGGCTGCTTTTAAAAATGCTTTGCCGCTCATGGAACTTGCACTACCACGTGAGTTGGCGTTGTAGACTTTACCCTTTAGGTCGCTGATCGAGTTGATATTTTGGTTAACTATCAAATTGACAGAAAAACGTCCCAGCAAGCCCAATAATCGCAAAGGGGTAGGTCCATCCTCCTCTTCAGCGGTCATTTTGAGTAAGTTATCCCCCTGGGTGATGGTCACTTCAAAAGAATCGTTCTCGGTTGCCACGACGTTGAACTCAGCGCCGGGTGTTTCGACCAAAACACACCTTAGTTTGGAGTAGTCGGTATTTTTATTGATGATCTTGCAAATCGACTCAGCAATTGGAAAAAAGGCACTTCCACGAACACCAGCACCTAATCGGATCAGTTTGTTGGGAAAATCAATGTTCTGAAATCCATAAGGATTCGAATTGGTAGTTTGTGCATGTCCAATTGAATACAAAAAGATGGCACTAAAAATGATGGTTTTGAGGATCAAATGCATAATACTAAAGTAATAATGATCATGACCCAAGTTTTTCATAGGATCACTTAACAAAGAAATATTATTTTAAGGTCACTAAAGTTAATTACGATTGCCTTGGTAATTACAAATACGTCATCCAAAATCATCCCCTTGTGAAAACTTGTCTGTTTACTTTACAAAAAATTCAAAATGTATTATTTTGTTAATTATTAATAATTCGTTAGGATTAATAATTTTAAATTTTTAAAAAAGTAGATTTCAAAACTCAAAAGTAAATAAATATGAAGAGAAATTATTTCTAGTATCAGCAACAAAAAACAATAAAAAAAACAATAAAAAAGATATCTCTAGCTATAGCAAATATTCGAAAATAACCTATTATTAAATATACCTATTTTCTTACAATGAAAATACCTTTCGAAACAATTATGAAGAGGAAGCACGTTCTCCGAGTTTGTTCGATTTTCATGATGTGGATTATGATTTCTTCAGCGAGCGTTAGTGAAGTTATCAAAGTTGACCAAAACAACTCTACTTTTTATTCCAGCTCAATTGCAACTCCCACTCTATATTGGCCGGGGATTCGTTCTAGAGCTTTGATTATTTATATTCCTGGCGGGAATGGGACATTGGGACTCACTGACAGTACACAAGATTTGCCTTACTCCTTCTATCAGACGCTCAAAAGCCTCACCAATCCCTCATTGACCTCGGGTCAGGTCGATGTCGTGTTAATGGATTTCCCTAGACCTCTTGAACAAACCAATTTATCGTTTCGCAACTCCAGTGAGCATTTCACTCGCATCACAAGGGCCATCGATTTTTATCGTCAAAAAACTGGACTACCAGTTTGGCTGATGGGTCACAGCAACGGCGGTGTGAGTATTGGCAACTACATTCGGTATCTACAAAAATACAAAAAACCATTCAATGTCAATGGACTCATAGCCTCGAGTATTCGAAACGAATCATCATTTCATTTCGATGATCCTTTGAATGTTCCTATCTTATTTCTACACCACCAAAAAGACCAATGTCGTAGCGCGTCAAGTGAGTACTCGAGAATCAATTTCGAACGAGTCAAACAATCAGCTACCCAGGCCATTGAATTCAGATGGATTGAGGGTGGCGAGTCTGAAAATGACGATCCCTGCAAATCAGGATTCCATATGTATTTCAATTCAGGCACTGAAGTAAGCGGGATCATTGACCGTTTCATCAGCGAGCATTCAATGCAATGAATCCATTCTATTGATCTATATCAACAGACTTTATCACCATTAACAGAGAATGAGCGTAAGGATATATAAATGTGTTTTTAGTCTACTTACCCATCATTACACTTTTTTCAATTCGATGCATAAACCTCCCTCATTTGCCAAAGCCCTTCGAACAATAATTTTATTGAGTGTATAAAAATTAATTCAAGTTCGATCTCCAATTTCCCCTATTGAATCAACATCTCAAACTCTTTTAACCTTAGCGATGGAATCATGGAACAAAAAGAGATTGAACTCCAAATAACGGGAATGACTTGTGCTATGTGTTCCCGCGCGGTAGAGAAGGCGCTCAATAAAGTACCGGGTGTACAAACGGCAAGCGTCAACTTGGCCTTGGAGCGGGCGCATGTGACTCTCAATGCCAAAGTGTCCCCTGAAGTGCTTCGTCAAGCGGTGGTGGATGCGGGATATCAAGCCAGTTTCATGCGCCAAGGCCAAGAGCACAGTCTTGCTGAGATGCCTAAGATTTGGCCCGTCGTGATGGGATTCTTGCTCACCTTACCCCTCATGGCGCCCATGATTTTAGGTGGGTTGGGTATTGTTTTTATACTCCCCCCTATTTGGCAATGTGCACTGTCTAGCCCCGTTCAATGGATATTGGGGGCACGCTTTTACAAAGGAGCTTGGCGTTCAGTGCGCGCGAGCTCACCCAATATGGACTTATTGGTGGCCCTTGGGACCACAGCGGCTTACGGCTTGTCCGTCTATTTGTGGCTATTTAAAAATTCACCCATGCCACAAATGGTCGACCCATCAAACTCGATGCAGGGTGCCTTAATGGAGCAACCTCTTTACTTTGAGTCCGCCTCCACCATCATCACGTTGGTGTTGTTTGGTAAATGGCTTGAAGCGCGCGCCAAAAGAAAAACAACGCAGGCCATTCAAGAGCTCAATGCATTGCGGCCTAGCCGTGTGACGATTTTGCAAGAAGGAACTGCAAAAGAAATTGATATCGCAATGCTCAAGCTTGAAGACCATGTTCAAGTGCGCTCTGGTGAAAGGTTTCCATGTGATGGAAAAATCATTGACGGCAGTACACACGTCGATGAATCCATGCTCACTGGGGAGAGTGAGCCTATCTTCAAATCCAAAGGGGACTCAATTTTTGGGGGGGCGATCAATTTGGATGGCTTGGTGACGATCTTGGTGACCCATACCGGTCAGTCAACATTGCTTGCTCGCATCATTGACTTGGTTGAATCGGCACAAGCGGGCAAGGCGCCCGTCCAGAAGCTAGTTGACCGAGTCAGTGCTTTTTTTGTGCCAGCGGTGATTGCAATCTCCCTTCTCACTCTCTTGGGTTGGATGATATCAACCCACAATTGGGAAATCTCCATTGTCAATGCGGTATCGGTCATGGTGATTGCTTGCCCCTGTGCTCTGGGCTTGGCAACCCCCACCGCTATCATGGTGGGCACCGGATTGGCCGCAAAAAAGGGGATCTTGATCAAAGATGCACAGGCTCTTGAACGGGCTCACTCCATCACGGTCGTGGCGTTTGATAAAACAGGCACGCTCACCAAAGGACAACCTTCCTTGCTCACGTTAGATGCCTTGACTGCTGATCTCTCTAAGGACCAAGCCTTGGAGATGGCGGCCAGATTGCAACTGGCCAGTTCACACCCTTTGGCTCAGGGGGTTGTCACAGCATGGAGTCGAGGGCTGTCCGCAAAGAGTGCAAATAACTCAGAGGCCTGTGCCTTTACACCTCTCCTACGAGAGCCCAACACACTTGAGGTTGCAACACATGTTCAAACTCTGGCGGGTCTGGGAGTGAGAGGGCAAATCAATGGATCTGAGTACTTCTTGGGCAGTACCCGTTGGATGGAGCAACTCGGTGTGTCTTTAAAACACATGGAGTCTTTGCAAGAGCCATATTTACGCCAGGGAAGAACTTGCTCATGGTTAGCCAAGCTAGAGCCATCTCCTCAAAGTTCCCAAAATGGGGTGCAGTTGATGGCGCTTTTGATATTTGGAGATGATTTGAAGCCCACCTCCAAAGCTGCCATTGATTCCCTCAAGGCCTTGGGTATTCGAACATGGATGCTCAGCGGAGACAACCCCGTGAGTGCGGGCTGGGTGTCCAAAGAGTTGGGCTTGGACGGTTTTAATGCGCAGGTCATGCCCCAAGACAAAGCTTCATTCATTGAGTCAATGAAAGGAGAGTCTCAGGTGGTGGCCATGGTGGGAGATGGAATCAACGATGCACCCGCATTGGCCGCAGCAGACATTGGCTTTGCGATGTCCACAGGCACTGACGTGGCCATGCAAACAGCGGGTGTGACTTTGATGCGCGGTGACCCGATGTTGATCGCTCAAACCATCGAGATTTCTAGGAAAACTTACAGCACGATCAAGCGAGGCTTGTTTTGGGCGTTTGCCTACAATGTTTTAGGCATACCCTTGGCGGCGGCCGGCTTACTAGACCCCATGTTGGCCGCATCGTCCATGGCACTCAGTAGCGTGAGTGTGGTGATGAACGCATTGTGGCTTAGGCGTTAAGGCTAACGTGTTAAGGCCTAGGGTGTAGGGATTAAGGCTTGAGGCAAAGAGCTTCAAGCGATAAGCTATAAGCGATGGGCAAGGGTAATGGGCGACCAGGCTGAAAACGTTAGCCCCCTTTGACTAACGTTTTCTTTTGGACGACGTGCTCTAGCCAGAACACCTCAGTCCAAAAGAAACATGTTACGCTGTAAAACTAGGCCTCAGGAGTTTTATTATTATTGTTGCTGTTGTTGATCATCAACTCTTTGAGCTCAGCAATTTGTTGCTTGATCCCCTCCATTTCATTGCCTTGGTCTTTGATGTTTCTTAAAACACGCATCTGAAATGAGGTGCTCTCATCTTCATCTTCTTCGTCATGATCGGTAATGCTGGCAAAGGAGTCAACGATCACCGCGACGAACAAATTGAGCACCACAAAGGTGGCAATCAAGATGAAGAGAATGAAGAAGATCCACGCATAGGGGAATTTCTCCATAATGGGTCTGGCAATACCATCGGACCAACTCTCTAGAGTCATCACTTGGAAGAGGGTGAAAAATGAGCTTCCGATGTTGCCAAAGAGGTCAGGAAATGTGCCGCCAAAAACATTGGTGGTGATCACTGCAGAGACGTAGAAGACGATCAACAACAACCCCATCACCGAACCCAAACTTGCCAAGGATCCCAAGAGACCCGCCACCACACGCTTCATGCTCTGCACTTTATTGATCAAGCGTAGCACCCTCAACACCCTCAAGGCACGAAGCACAGACAAGGATTCAGTGGCAGGAACGATGGCAATGGCGATCACGATAAAGTCAAAGAGACACCACGGATCAGTCCAATAACTTTTTCCTTTGCAAAAGATCAGCAGCACAGTCTCACAAATAAAGATCATCAAAATGGTGTGATCAATGATTGATATTTCCTCACCAAAACGGTCCATGATCTCAGAACTGGTCTCCGTCCCAAGCAAAATGGCGTTCAAAAGAATGAGCGCCACAATGGTCATTTGAACCACGTGAAGGTTGATGAAATTTTGAACTTTTTCTTGCAGTGGGGCTATTTTTATCATTTGAAACAAACAGTGAGTGGAAAGTAAAGTTTGAGAAAGGTCTAAGGCAAAGAAAAAAATTAATTCACGTTTGAGGTCGTTTGAGTTGGGTGATCAATTCACGCAACTCGGAGAGTTCCTTTTGAAAGGCTAAAAACTCATCACGTTTGACGACGATCTCGTCACTTTGGAGCGTTTGTGGCTCCTGGGCCGGGTCATCTTTCAAGCTTGCAAAAGAGTCCACAATGACGGCAATGAACAAGTTAACGACCACAAAAGTAGCAATCAAAATGAAAATCACAAAGAAGACCCAAGCATAGGGAAATTTCTCCATGATCGGTCTAGCGATGCCGTCGGACCAACTCTCCAGGGTCATCACTTGAAAGAGTGTAAAAAAGCTATGGCCCAGAGAACCAAAAAGTTCAGGAAAAACGCTTCCAAACAAGTTCGTGGAGATCACTGCAAAGACGTAAAAAACGATCAACAATAGTCCAACCACGGAGCCTAAGCTTGAGATCGAGCTTACAAGCCCAGAGACCACCCGCTTCATGCTCTCGACACGGTTGATCAATCTCAAAACTCGCAAAATCCGCATAGGACGAAGCAAATACAAGTCACCCGAGGAGGGCATGACAGCAATGGCGATCACGATGAAGTCAAATAAACACCAAGGATCAGTCCAATATTTCCTACCCTTGGCAAAAATCATCAGCAACGTTTCAATAATGAAAATGACCAACAATCCATGATCAAAGAGACCTATTTCATCACCGAATTGATCCATCACGCCAGGATCGGTCTCCATGCCCAACAAAATTGCATTCAACAAGATGAGGCCAACTATGGTGTGCTGAACCCAATGTTGATGCATAAAGTCGTCAACTTTTTGCTGCATTGAAGAAATGGCCATCATACGACTACAAAAAACATAGGAAATAAAGATAGGTGAGGAGAGCGAAAACGCAACCCTGCATTCTAATCTTGAAAATTTCTTTTTTTAGCCCTCACGCCTCAAACCCAACCTTGGAATAGACCATTCGGGGCCAAAGAATGGAGTTCGAGATCAAAAACTCATCAAAAAGTAATCATCTTGGACCCTCCAAGGGGTAAAACTCTTTTGGGTAAAGATCCCAATAGAGATGGAAGTGGCCAAGATGGGGCTCAAGTCAAGCTAGAAACTGTTCCTCAGAGAAAAAAAGAAACGCTAGTTCAGTGATTTTTACCCAGGGAAATATCCATGATGAGCTTGGTGAGCAAGTACATTCGAGGCTCAATGGAGCTAATCAAGACGTACTCATCATCGTTGGAATGGGAGCCAAATCCTTGTAAGCCCATGCTCTCAATGACCGGGTTTTGCGTCTCAAGCCCCGCAAATGCCGCGTCGGTCCCGCCTCCAGCGGCCAATGTGCCCAAGACCAACTCCCGTCCTACCTCTGCATAGACACTCTTGGCGTATTGCGCCATTTTGAGAGTCTGCTCACTGGTCACCATGGGAGGGCGACGACGCTCAAAATTCATGTCAATTTTGACGGCAGGATTTTGCTGGGTTTTGAGTTTTTCTTTGACCCGAGCCTCGATCGTGTCAAAGTCCTCTTTATGCAAGACTCGCACATCGGCCGAGGCACTGGCGACTGCGGGAATCACGTTTCGATTGGTCCCCGCAGAGGAGAGTGTCCAATTCATCTTGATCCCCAAGCTTGGATCCGAGAGGTCTCGCATTTGCTGAATTTGAAAGGCCAATTCGGTTAAAGCGTTTTGTCCTAGCTCGGGCGCTGCACCCGCATGGGACGCTTTGCCCGTGAGATCTAGTGTCACAGCGGCAATACCTGCGGTGGTCAACGCAACGCGATCAGATTTGACCTGTGAAGATTCGCAGGAAAATGTCGCATCATGCTGCGCGCCCAACTCGGTGAAGTAAGACCTGGCTGCGGGTGAGCTGATTTCCTCATCCCCATTAAAGAGTACAGTGATTTGGCCGTAGTCTTTGAATTTCAATTGCTTCAATGTCTCTAGAGTGTGCAGGATCAAGGCCAACCCTTGTTTATCATCCGCGATACCAAGCCCGTAGGCACGGTCACCCTCGAGCCTGAAGGGCTGCTTGGCGAGCATGCCTTTGAGGTATACGGTGTCCATGTGAGCGATGAGAAGAATTTTTTTGCTCCCTTGACCCTTGAAGACAGCCTTGACCATGCGACCTGGGTGCTCAGGGGTATCGTACATTTTGTAAATTCGCGCGCCCGGTTCAATGAATTCAACTTGCGCTCCCAAGTCTTTTAGACGCGAATAAAGCAGGGCCGATATTTGATCAAGCCCCGCTCGGTCTCTGGAGCCTGATTCAATGGAGACCAAAGACTCGAGAGTCTTGAGGTAGGGTGTTTTTTGAGTTTGAATGATTGAAAAGAGTGGCTCTTGTGGCGCCGACAAGGCCAAGCCCGCATACACCAATCCACAAGTCAGGGTCAAAAGGGAGCGGGTGATCAAGTGTGTTTTCATCAGTAAATACTTAGAAGAGGGGGTGTCAATGCGTAAAAAAATACGACAGCGAATGCTAACTGATCTCACCTAGAGGTATTCAAGGGGAAAGCCCCAATAATGTGAAAGTAAGAGAGGGGGAAATGAAGGGTGCAGGGAAAGAGGCGTGAGAAAGTAGCAAAAGCTTAATTGAAATGGCAACGATTAAGGAGAAATTCAGTGCCAAACTAGGGTTGGTGAGGCGTGTGTCCGCTCATCTTCAATAGGCCTAGCGCGATTTGTGTTTCATGGCTCGTTCAACCTCACGACGGCCTTCGCGGTCCTTGATGGTGTCCCTTTTGTCGTGCTCAGCCTTGCCTTTGGCCAGAGCAATTTCAAGTTTGATTTTGCCGTTTTTCCAGTGCATATTTAATGGGACCAATGTGTACCCTTTTTGCTCAACTTTGCCGACCAAGCGCTGGATCTCAGCTTTGTGGAGTAGGAGTTTTTTGGTCCTGTCTGGCAAAGGCACCACATGGGTAGAGGTGGTGCGGGTTGGATTGATTTGACAACCGATCACAAAAAGCTCTCCGTCCCGGATGACCACATAGCCATCGGTGAGTTGAACCCGGCCGTCTCGGATTGCTTTGACCTCCCAGCCTTGCAAGACCATGCCCGTCTCATGACGCTCTTCAATGAAGTAATTGAAGATGGCTTTTTTGTTGTCCGCAATGCGAGCTGGGGTGGCTGGTTTTGTGCTCATGGAAGTAAAACTGACGCGTTTTCGGGAAAACTCTACAATACGGGGAATCGTTTGAATCAAAAGTGGACCATCAGCGTTGAGCTCAACGGTAGTTGCCAACCTAGAAGCTGGTGTCCCTGAGTTTAAAGCACAATAGCTCGGGACGGGTCCCAAGCTCAAATCCTTTTTGAATTTGCGCTCTTCAGACGCATCTTTTTTATCCTAGAGAGGATTGGTTGAGAGTTGTCTGGCTTATTGATGTCAGACTTGGGTCACATCATGAAAACAGTTCACAAATCCGTCCTTATCTGGTTCAGTGCTCAGGAAATGTACAACCTGGTCACTGATGTTGAGAGTTATCCGAAATTCTTGCCTTGGTGCGAGCATGGAAAGATTTTAGAGACCCATGACGATGGAGTCACCGCTCAAATAGGGATGTCTATTGGGGGATTCAAGAGGTCTTTCACCACCCGAAACGTGAATCAGCTCAACAGCCAAGTTCACCTCGAGTTGGTCCAAGGCCCTTTCAAAGAACTCTCTGGCGTATGGGATTTTCACCCCCTTGAGGATCAACGCGCTTGCCGTATAGAGCTTCACTTGAACTACAGATTTGAGAGTGTGTTTGGCAATTTGGTGGGACCGCTCTTTGACAAAATTGCCAGCACTTTGGTCGACGCGTTTGTTAAACGTGCAGAGCAAGTCTATGTGGCCTCCTAAAGCCTTGGGAGCAAACTCTGCAACTGGCTGTATGAGTCGCACAATACGGTTGAATAGACCATGCCCACTCTGAACAACGCCCAAACCTCCACCGTTGAGGTGGTGTTTAGCCCCAAGGCGAGAACGGTCCTCTCCTTGACCCTTGAACATAGTGCCCAAGAGAGCGTCCTGAACACCCTCTCCAAAGCGTTGAGGCATGACTGTGGGGAGGAAAATCTCTTGGTGAGAGAACAATTGATCGACACCCTGGGTTTAAGGGACTTTCCGCTCAATAATCCAGACCTGGGCTCAGCCTCCCATCTCGCCAAGGCACTGTCCCATTCACTCATGGAGCGACACTTCTTTCTGAGTGTCTGGGGCCACCCACAAGAGCTCAATCACCGGCTAAAACTTGGCGACCGCCTTGAGATCACCCGCCCCCTTCGGGTCGACCCTAAAGTTGCAAGGCGTGAGCGTTTTGCCAAGCAAGGGGCAAAAGCGGCAGGTTTATTTGCCAAAAAAAGACCTCAAGCCAAAGCCGGTTACTGATTGATTCACTTTCCTCAGGACTTATTCATCTTGGCATGACGATTGCTCTGACCCTTGTATACCCAATTCGAGTAGAGGATTCGGCCATTGTTTGCCACTTTCTCGAATTGGACTACTTGAAAGGGATTTGCCATGTCATTGAGTCTGAATAGTGCCACCATGAGTGTTCTCGGCGGAACATCTTCACTGCAAAGCAAAAATCAAAGTGCCAAGGCCATGTTTTCGGCCCTAAAAAGTGGTGACCTCGCTGGCGCGCAAAAAGCTTACAACGCTTTTGTGGGGGGGCAAAGTACCAATTCCTCATTGCTCAATGCAAATTCCGTTTTTGGCCAACTCGGTGCTGCATTGCACAAGGGCGACCTCGCCAGCGCCCAAAGCTTGGCCTCGACCATGCAAGGGGGAAGCGGCATACCTTTGGCCTCAAGTGCGACTTCAGCCTCCTCTTCACCCAGCAGCGGTACATCTGGTTCTGGTCATATTTCTAGCTCTGGGACAAGCTCAGGAGCCTCCTCCGGTGGAACGGGCAGTTCCAACTCAGGCCAATCAAGCATGAGTCTCACACCCGCAGGGCTCTTGAGTTCAATGCAAACATCCAACACCACCTCGCTGCTCAATGCCATCAACGCCCAAGATGCGGCCGATGCGGGTACAAGTAGCAGTGACAATTTGTACGCCCTCTTGGGCGTGGGCTCCAATATCAACCTCTCAGCCTGATAGCGTTCAATGGGGGCCAGGGTGAGGGTCATCTGAGTCCTTCTTCTTCTGGGGGAAAGAGGATTAATGAGCTTTGGGAGTTTGAGAGAGTCTGATCTATAGACTCAGGGCCTCTAAGAGCTCTGTTTCGACCTCAATTTGAATTTTGT
>Ga0007809_10000514_pt1 | contig 16227 bp, 15 predicted proteins | sample CryBogCBE02Aug07_FD_60383 | JGI IMG/M metagenome (GOLD analysis project Ga0007809, IMG submission 60383) | Freshwater microbial communities from Crystal Bog, Wisconsin, USA - CBE02Aug07 | ecosystem: Environmental > Aquatic > Freshwater > Lake | place: Crystal Bog, Wisconsin, USA | collected...
CTGCCCTCCACGCCTCCGGACCTGCCCGGATTCGAGCTGCGCGGCCTGAACCTTCCCGCGCGGACGCTCAGCGGCGATTACTTCGATTTTCTGCCCGTCGACGACGATCATCTCGGCATCGTGATCGCCGATGTCTCCGGGAAGGGGGTGCCCGCCTCCCTCATCATGGCCATGTGCCGCAGCGCGGTCCGCATCCAATCGCGCGGGGAACTCTCCCCGGCGGCCCTCCTCCGCGGGGTGAACCGGCAGCTCTATCCCGACATGAAGCAGGATATGTTCATCAGCATGGCCTATGTCGTCCTCGACCGCCGCACCGGCGAGGCCGTTGTGGCGCGTGCCGGACATGATGCGCCGCTCCTCTACCGTGCTTCGGGCGGCGTGGTGGAGACCCTCAATCCCAAGGGGATGGCGGTCGGCATCGACAGCGGGACCGTCTTCGACCGGATCTGCGCCGACCAATCCTTCAGGCTGGAGGCCGGGGACCTGCTGCTGCTGTACACTGACGGCCTGACCGAGGCCCTCGACGCCTCCGGACACGAATTCGGCCTGGATCGCGTGCGGGAGGAGCTGAGCCTCGAGGCCCCGCTGGGCGCCTCCTCCACCCTCGAACGGCTGGCCCGTTCCGTCCGATCCTTCGCCGGTGACGCCCCGCAGCATGACGACATCACTTTGATTGCCCTGAGGAAGCCTCCGGCCCCATAATTCCCGACCCGTATCCCGACCGTGAAAAAGAAAGAAGATCCACAACCCGAAGAGACCCAGGCCGCACCCCCTGAAGCGGCCACTGTCCCCGAACCGGCTCCGGAAGCGGCGCCCGACCTTCAGGCGGAGGTCGACAAATACCGTGACGCCGCGCTGCGCGCGGCCGCCGACCTGGAGAACTTCCGCAAGCGGATGATCCGAGAGAAGGAAGAGGCGATCCGATTCGCCAACGCGGGCCTCCTCGAGAAGCTGCTGCCCATCCTCGACAACTTCCAGCTCGGACTCGACGCGGCCGCCGCCGACACCGCCGCGCAGGGAATCGTCTCCGGCTTCTCGATGGTTCACCGTCAACTCGGCGATTTCCTCGTCTCCTGCGGACTCCAGCCGATCGAGGCCGCGGGCCAGCCCTTCGACCCGAAACTCCACGAGGCGCTCGGCCACGAATCCGACACGACGCAGGCTGACGGGGTGGTGCTGAAGCAGACGCGCCGCGGCTACCGTCTCGCCGACCGCCTGATCCGTCCCTCCAGCGTCATCGTCAACAAGCTCTCCTGATCCAGGCATGGCCCAGAGCAAGAGATGCTACTACGAGGTGCTGCAGGTCACCCGGACTGTCGAGTTCGAGGAGATCAAGAAGTCGTACCGCAAGCTGGCGGTCAAACATCATCCTGACAAGAACCCCGGCGACCCCACCGCCGAGGAACGCTTCCGCGAACTCGCGGAGGCCTACGACATCCTGAGCGATCCCGAAAAGCGCGCCGCCTACGACCGCTACGGCCACGCCGCCTTCCAGGGGGGCATGGGCGGAGGAGGCATGCACGATCCCTTCGATCTTTTCCGCGAGATGTTCGGGGCCGCGGGCGGAGGCGGCGGCATCTTCGACCATTTCTTCGGAGGCGGGGGAGGAGGAGACAACGGACGCGGATCGGATCTCCGCTACGACCTCCAGATCACCCTTGAGGAGGCCTTTTCGGGTTGCGAGAAGGAGATCGAGCTCCGCAAGCTCGACGCCTGCGGCACCTGCGAGGGCACCGGCGCGGCCAAGGGCGCCAAGGTCTCCACCTGTTCCCTCTGCAAGGGACGCGGGCAGGTCGTCGCCTCGCGCGGCTTCTTTCAGGTCGCCCAGCCATGCCCGCAGTGCCGCGGCGAGGGCCGCACGATCGACAAGCCGTGCCGTGACTGCCGCGGCGAGGGCCGCGCCGAGAAGACCTCGCGGATCAAGCTCACCATCCCCGCCGGGATCGACGAGGGATCTCGACTCCGCTCCTCGGGCGGCGGCGAGGCGGGCGTTCGGGGTGGCGGCAAGGGCGATCTCTACGTCGTCATCCACCTCAAGGAACATCCCGTCTTCAGCCGCGAGGGCACCGACCTCCACTGCGCCGTTCCGATCCCCTTTGTGACCGCCGCGCTCGGCGGCGAGATCGAGGTCCCCTCCCTCTCCGGCCCCGTGAAGATGAAGGTTCCCGCGGGCACCCAGGGGGGCAGCGATTTCCGCCTCAAAGGCCACGGCATGCCGCGCCTCCAGTCCGTCGCCAAGGGGGATCTCCATGTGCGGCTTGAGGTCGAGGTTCCGACGAAGCTCGACGAGAACCAGCGCAAGGCTCTCGAGGCGTTCGCGGAACTCTGCGGCGACCACAACACGCCGATCCACCGGAGCTTCAGCGAGAGGATCAAAGACCTCTTCGCTTAGATTCCCTCGACGGGGGCATGGCCGCCATGCCCCCTGGCAATGCCCGCGGCGATCCGTTCGGCCAAAAGCTGCCGGATTCTGGGATCCTGAAGTTTCGCGTTTTCCCTGGCATTGGAAACGAAGCCCAGCTCCAGGAGGGTTGCGGGACGCTGGTTATGATGGAGCACGTAGAATCGGGCGTATTTCACGCCGCGGCTGTGCGATCCGTAGCAGGTGGCGATCTCCCGCAGGATGTTCGCGGCCAGCGGGGCCGAACGCCGGTCGTAGTAGTAGGTCTCGACACCGTCGGCGGATCGTTTCGGCGAGCAGTTGAAGTGGATGCTGACGAATGCCGCGTCCGGATGGCTGTTGGAGATCGCCGTGCGGCCGCCCAGAGGGATGAAGACATCGGTCGTCCGGGTCATCACGACACGGTATCCGCGCTCTTCGAGCAGGGGCTTGACCCTGCGTGCCACATCGAGCGTGAGCATCTTCTCGGACATCCCCTGCTTGCCCCGGGCGCCATTGTCGTATCCCCCGTGTCCGGCATCGACGACCACCGTGCGGAAGTTGGAGAGGCCCGCCCCTTCCTCGAACAGGGCGCAACCGGGCAGCATCAACGCCGCCAGCAGAGGCACGCAACGGAGGAGCAAGATCATGAAAGGACGTTCCGTCATGACACGGGAAAATTTAGGGCACCGACGCCGAGGCGCAACCCTATTAAGGGGGGGAGCCACTCCCCAGTATTTACTTCAGCCTTCAGCCTTCAGCCTTTAGCATCCCCCGATGCTCGGCAAACGCATCATTCCCTGTCTCGACGTCGACGGGGGCAGGGTGGTCAAGGGAACGAAGTTCGAGAATATCCGCGATGCAGGCGATCCGGTCGAGTGCGCCCGCGCCTACGATGCCCAGGGCGCCGACGAGCTGGTGTTTCTCGACATCACCGCCTCCCACGAGGGGCGCGCGACCATGCGCGAGGTCGTCGAGAAAACCGCCGACGCCTGCTTCATGCCGCTGACCGTCGGCGGTGGCATCCGCAAGGTGGAGGATGTCCGCGCCATGCTGCTGGCCGGAGCCGACAAGGTCAGCATGAATACCGCCGCGCTCGAGAACCCCGATCTCGTCAACGATTCCGCGGAGGGTTTCGGATCGCAGTGCGTCGTGGTCGCAATCGATGCACGCCGGGATGGAAACGGAGGATGGATCGTCCACACCCATGGTGGCCGCAGGCCCACGACATGGCAGGCTGTCGACTGGGCCATTGAGGTCGCCAAGCGCGGAGCGGGGGAAATCCTCCTCACCAGCATGGATTCCGACGGGACGAAGAAGGGCTACGATCTCGCCCTCACCGCCGCCGTCAGCGATTCCATCAGCATCCCGGTCATCGCCAGCGGCGGAGCGGGGGACATCGACCACATGGCCGAGGTGTTGACCGTCGGCAAGGCCGATGCCGTGCTCGCGGCGAGCATCTTCCACTTCGGACAGTACACCGTCGGGGACGTGAAGCGGGAACTTGCGGCACGGGGGATTCCCGTCAGGAAATTAACCTAGCCCTTTTGGTCGAAGCAGTAGGGGCAGCTCACCTCGTACTGGTATCGCGGATCTTTGACTTCCTCCGCGGTCAGCGGTTCCTGGCAGGCGAAGCAGAGTTGGCTGCCGGTTTCCTGCAATGCCGGATCGACGCCGACGCGTTTGTCGAAGACGAAGCACTCGCCCTCCCAGTGAGCTCCACCGCATTCCTCGAAATATTTCAGGATGCCCCCTTCGAGTTGGTAAACCTCCCGGAATCCGGCGCGTTCGAGATAGGGGGCAGCCTTCTCGCAGCGGATCCCGCCGGTGCAGAAGCTGACGACGGGGGTTTGTTTCAGCTCCTTGGGCAGGGCGTCGACGGCCTCGGGAAATTTCCTGAAATGGCGGATCGGGAGCGTGGTCGCTCCGGCGAAGGTGCCGAGCTTCACCTCGTAGGTGTTGCGGGTGTCGAGCAGGGTGACGGGGCGTCCCTCGTCGAGCCAGCGCTTGAGCTCCTTGGCCGGCAGGCGCGGCGAGGTATGGCGTGCCGGGTTGATCCCCTCGACGCCGAAGGCGATGATCTCCTGCTTGATCTTCACCAGCATCCGGTTGAAGGGTTGCTCGGCGCTCTCGCTCCGCTTCTCCTCGAGATGCTCAAGGCCGGGAATCGAGCGGAGCGTCACGAGGAGCTGCTCCACGGCGGAGGGTTCGCCGGCGATGAAGAGGTTGATCCCTTCGGGCGTCAGCAGGATGCTCCCCTTGAGCCCCAGCGACGCGCACTCGGCCTTGAGTCGGGCGCGCAGTCCCGGAAGATCCTGCAGCTCCGCGAACTTGTACGCGGCGGCATTAAGAACGGACATGGAGAGGGAAGGCTGTTAGCGGTTTAGGCTTTAGGCTGTTATGCAGGATGCTCGTCCAGGAGAACCTTTACCGGGCTCTCCCACTTTTTCATTCATCATTTTTAACTCTTCATTTCTCAGTACGTGAAGAGGTCGGAAAGTTTGTGCGCTTCACCGGTCGCCTTGTCGAAGGCACGCAGAAGTTTCCCCTGCACATTGCGTGTGAGGCGGCGACCCTTGCACCCGCGCTGGACCATCTTGTGGGTGATCTGCTCGGTGGAGGACGCCACGAGATCGTGTGACTTAAGGCCCTTCTCCGCCATGAGGCGGGAGAGGGGCTGCTCGCCCAGATCGCGTTCGACGTCCTCCACGGGATTTAGTCAGCGCTCCCAAACTCAGATCGACTTGATCAGATCGGCTGACGGCTTGCGGACCTTCGCAAGCGACGCATACTTGTCCCCGGCACTGCGGTAGCCGAGCGCACAGCAGACGACCGAGGCATAACCCCGCTCCTTGAGTCCGAGGATGGCGTCATATTCGGCGGGGGCGAATCCCTCGATCGCGCAGGTATCAACCCCGACCAAGGAGGCCGCGGTCATGAGGTTGCCCAACGCAATGTAGGCCTGAAGCGCCGCCCAGTGGGGAATGCGCGCCTCGGCTCCGGGAGAGAGCAGGCTGCCGTACATCATGCCGCGGTAGCCCTCGAGGGACTCGCGGGGAATGCCGCGCACCTCAACGATGCGGTTGAGGAAGGCGTCGATCTCGTTCTCGGTGATGCCGGTGCGGGCCGCAAAGACGACATAGTGGGAGGCATCGACGACCTGGGTCTGATTCCATGAGTGGGGCTGGAGCTGCTTGCGGATCGCGGCATCTTTCACCACGAGGAACCGGTAGGGCTGGAGCCCGAAGGAGGAAGGGGAGAGCACGAGAGCTTCCTCAAGCGTCTTCCAGGTGGCCTCGGGGATGATCTTCGAGGCGTCGAATGTCTTGGTGGCGTAGCGCCAGTTCAGCGCGTTGAGGAGTTGGGAATCGGGGATGGTGTGACTCATGGGTGCCGGTGTTGATGATGAAAATGATCAGCCGATCACGCTGGATTTGGAGAGAGGGGTCTCTCGCGATAGCTCCGAGCGGATCCTCGCGGCAATCGCCTCCGGGGTGAGTCCGTATTTCGCGCGGAGGATCGCGACCGACCCGTGCTCGATGAACTGGTCGGGCCAGCCGATGCGCACCAGCGGCGTGGTGATCCCGGAGTCCGAGAGATGCTCGGCCACGGCGGAACCGAAGCCCCCCGCGACGGCATGATCCTCGAGCGTGCAGACAAGGCGGGTGCCGCGCGCCAAGAACTCCAGCGTCGCGGTGTCGAGCGGCTTGATCCAGCGGGGGTTGATCACCGCCGCCTTGATGCCTTCCTTATCGAGAAGATCGGCGACTTCAGCCGCAACCCCGCAAAAGTTGCCGAGTCCGAAGAGCGCGACATCGGTGCCGTGGCGGATCACCTCGGCCTTTCCGATCTCAAGCAGGCGCGGGGTCTTTTTCGGGACAGCTCCGGTTCCCGCGCCGCGGGGATAGCGGATGGCGATGGGGCCCTCGTGGTAGTTCGCCATCGTCCAGAGCATGTCGGCGAATTCCTCCTCGTCCCTGGGCTGCATGGCGACCACGCCGGGAATGGAGCGGAGATAGGCGATGTCGAAAAGGCCGTGGTGGGTCGGGCCGTCGTCACCGGAGAGGCCGGCCCGGTCCATGCAGAGCGCCACATTGAGGTTCTGCAGGGCGATGTCGTGGACGATCATGTCGAACGCCCGCTGCATGAAGGTGGAGTAGATCGCGAGGAAGGGCTTCATCCCGCGCGTCGCCATGCCGGCGGAGAAGAGCGCGGCGTGTTCCTCGGCGATCCCTACGTCGTGGAAGCGGTCGGGGTGGCGCTGGGCGAACCGCGAGAGCCCCGTGCCGGTGGGCATGGCCGCGGTGACGGCGACGATCTTCCGGTTGTGATCGGCGAAATCGGCGAGCGTCTTTCCGAAGATCTCCGAATAGGTCGGCGTGGCGGCCGCCACGGTCTCGCCGGTGTCGGGCTGGTACTTGCCGAGGCCGTGGAACTTGTCCGGCTTGGCCATCGCGGGAGCGTAGCCCTTCCCCTTCGTGGTGAGGATGTGAAGGATGACCGGCTCGTCCTGTGTCTTGAGGAACTCGAAGGTGCGGATCAGCAGGGGGATGTCGTGCCCGTCGATCGGCCCGTAGTAGCGGAGCCCGAGGTTCTCGAAGATGACGCTGGGACCGATGATCTGCTTCACCCCCGACTTGATCTTGTGGGCCAGCTTGCGCGCGGAGGTGCCGCCTATCCACTCCACGAACCTGGCCGCCTGGTCGTGGAGATGCTCGTAGGCGGGACTGGTGGCAATGCGGTTGAGATGCTCGGCGATGGCGCCCGTGTTCCTGGCGATCGACCACTGGTTGTCATTGAGGACGACGAGGAAGCGTTTGGTCGTCTCGGAGACGTTGTTGAGGGCCTCGTAGCTGACGCCGCAGGTGAAGGCGGCGTCACCCGCGACCGCGACGACGTGTTCCCCGCCTCCGTTCATGTCGCGCGCGGCGGCCATGCCAAGCGCGGCCGAGAGCGCGGTGCCGGCGTGCCCCGCTCCGAAGCAGTCGTGCTCGCTCTCGGTGCGCAGCAGGAAACCGTTGAGCCCGCCGTGCTGGCGCATCGTTGCAAGGCGGTCGCGGCGCCCGGTCAGGATCTTGTGGACGTAGCCCTGGTGGCTGACATCGAAGAGAATCCGGTCGGAAGGGGTCTCAAAGACGCGGTGGAGCGCGATCGTCAGCTCGACGACACCGAGGTTCGGCCCCAGGTGGCCGCCGGTCTCGGCGAGGGTGCCGATGAGCTCGTCGCGGATCTCCTGCGCGAGGCGCGGAAGTTCTTCCTCGGGGAGGCGCTTGAGATCGGCGGGACTGTTGATCCCGTCGAGCAGGCGGGGGACGGACGGAGCGCTCACTCCTCCTCGAAGGGTTCGAGCACGGCGTTGCCGCGCGCGTCGCGCGTGATGATCTCGATGCGCTTCTCGGCCGCATCGAGTTTCTCGCGGCAGGCCGCCAGGAGCTTCATCCCCTCCTCGTAGCGGCCGATGAGCTCCTCGAGCGGCGGAGGGGTTTTCTCGATCTCGGCGACGATCTGCTCGAGACGGCCGAGGGCCTGCTCGAGCGAGGGATCCGTCGTTGGGTTCTTCGATGCCATGGAAGGTGAAAAGGGGGCCTAGGATTGGTGCTTGCTGATGCCGAGTTGCGCCAGATGACGATGGAGCGTGCGGCGGCTGATGCCGAGCTTTTTTGCCGCGAGCGTGCGGTTGTCGGCGCACTCCGCAAGCGCCTTGCGGATCATCGCCTCCTCGACCTTTTCCAGGTTCAGTTCTCCCTCCCGCAGGAGCGGATCGGCGGCCGCGCGGAGTGGCGCGGGGAGATCGGCGGGCATCAGTTCGCCCCCCGCCCCGAGGACCACCGCGTGCTCCACGGCGGCGCGGAGTTCGCGGATGTTTCCGGGCCAGGCATACCCCTCCAGCAACTCCATGGCCTCGCGGGAGAATCGCCGCGAAGGCTTCCCATGTTCCTTGGAAAGCTCCTTCTCGAAGGCATTGACCAGCAACGGGATGTCCTCGCGGTGATCACGCAGGGGGGGCATGGTCAACGGGACCACGTTCAGGCGGAAATAGAGATCCTCGCGGAATGTTCCCGAAGCCACCATGGCGGTCAGGTCGCGGTTCGTCGCGGCAACGAGCCTGACGTCGGCCTTCATCGTCTGGTTCCCACCGACCCTCTCGAAGGTCCGCTCGCCCAGCACACGCAGGATCTTCACCTGCACCGAGGCGTCGATCTCGCCGATCTCGTCCAGGAACAGGGTCCCGCCCTCGGCCCTCTCGAAGCGGCCGATGCGGCGCTCGGTCGCCCCGGTGAAGGCACCCTTCTCGTGGCCGAAAAGCTCGCTCTCGAGAAGCTGCGGGGAGAGGGACGCGCAGTGGACGGCGACGAAGGGCTTCTCGGCACGGGGGCTCAGGGCGTGGATCGCGCGGGCGGCGACCTCCTTGCCCGTGCCGCTCTCTCCGGTGATGAGGACGGTCGCCTTGCTCGGCGCCACCTGGCGGATTGTCTCGAAGACACGCTCCATCACGGGGGAGCTGCCGATCATCCGGTCGGGCATGCGGGTGCGGACGACCTCGCGCTTCAGTTCGACGTTCTCGGCGCTGAGGCTCCGCTCCCGGAGGGAACGGCGGACGATCATCTCGAGATGGTCGATGTTGACCGGCTTCGTCACGAAATCGTAGGCCCCTTTTTTCATCGCGGTGACGGCGGTGTCGACCGAACCGTAGGCGGTCATCATGATGCAGACCGGTGGATCGGAGCGCTTCATCAGCGCGTTCATGAGCTCCATTCCGTCATCGCTTCCGAGCTTCAAGTCGGTGATGACGACTTCGGCTGGATCGGCATCGAAGAGGGCCAGCGCACCGGACATGTCTCCCGCCACCGAGACCTCATAGTGCTCCTCCAGGGCGGCCCGAAGGCCCTCCCTGGTATGCTTTTCGTCGTCGACGATCAGAACGCTTGACTTCATCAAGAAAGTGTCATTTTGACACAAATCTCCCCGATTTGCCACTTTCTTCTCTAATAAATCCGCTTAGATCGTTTCGGCAATGAGAGCCAAAGCGTCCCGATAACTCGCGAATCGTGGAGCCCAACCAAGCGCCCGGAGCTTGGCATTGGAAATGCGCTTGGAAGTCACCCCTCTTCTGCGGGCCATGCCAACCGGGCCCACCGGGGGAAGATCCCTGCCGTAATAATCCGCCATCCAGCCGTAGACCTCGCGCTGCGTGGCCGGAGTATCGTCGGTGACATTGTGGACTCCGACCGGGATCCCCGGATCGGCAAGGCGCAGCAGGGCGGAAGCCCCGTCATCCCGGTGAATCTGGTTCATCCAGCGACCACCCCCCTCCTCGAGGACCGCTTCACCCGCCAGGAAACTCCTCAGCATGTAGGATCGGCCCGGCCCGTAGATGCCGGAAAACCGTGCCGCGATACCCCCGGCTTGCAGGGCGATCTCCTCCGCCTCCCGCAGGATCCGACCGGTTGCGCGAGACGGCTCGGCAGGGGATTCCTCGGTAACCAGCGACCCGTCATCCTGGCCGTAAACCGAGGTGCTGCTGACAAAGATGGTGCGCAGGGGACTCCAATGTCGGATCACCCTCTCCAACCCGTCCCGGTAGAGCGCGGCGTACGACTCCTCTCCGCCCATGCCGGGACTGACTGCATGGATGGCCAGCGGAACGCCCGAGAGGCGGGCCGTCAACGCGGCCACCGAGGCATCCGAAGTCACGTCGCACAGCGCGGCCTCGAACGGCACTCCCGTCAGGCGTGTGAGGGATTCCGGTGAGCGGACCAGCCCGAGGACACGATGCCCGCGGGCGGAAAACAAAGCGGCTGCGGCTTCCCCTAGGAAACCGCAGCCGATGATGACGACTTCCGGAGACATCCGGAAAAACTGATTAGCTCAGCGTGAAGCGGACCTTGGCCTTGGCGCGCTTGGCGTTGGCCTTGGCCTTGCGCTTGGAGCGCTGGGTCGGGGTCTCGAAGGCACGAAGACGGCGGACCTCGTCGAGGATTCCCTCGGTGTCCAGCTTCGACTTGAGGCGCTTGAGAGCGCGATCGATGGGTTCGCCCTTACGGACTGATACTTCCGGCATTTAATTCACCTGCTTTCTTTTGTGGGGTGGAGAGAGTCTGCGGGAAAGCCCGGCGGGTCAAGAGCGGAGTTGGAAGCTCCCAACCCCTACCTCCCGGCAAAGAACGGGTTGTTCTTCAACTCCAGCACCACCTTCGTCAACGGGCCGTGGCCCGGACAGAGGATGGTTTCCGATGGAAGGGAGAGGATTTCCTCGCGGTTCGTCCGGAGGCAGTCACCGTACGAGGTGTTCGGCCCTCCCATCGATCCGGCAAAAAGGGCATCCCCCACGACGGCAACGGGTTGCGCCAGCCCCCCGATCACATAAGTCATCCCTCCCGGAGAGTGACCCTTGGTGAGGCGTGTCCCGATGCTCAGGGAGCCGAGTCGGAACTCCCTCCCGGGAGCAAAGGTTGCGATCCCCGTCACCCCCTCCCCCTCGCCGATCAGAGGCATGGCACCCGTTTTCTCCACGATCCGATCCGCTTCAAAAACATGGTCGCCGTGTCCATGGGTCAGCAGGAGCAGGCGGAGAGTCAGGCCGTGATCCTGTAAGAACGACAGCAACTCCGTGGCATCGGCCCCGGTGTCGAAGGCCGCCGCTTCCCCCGTCGTCTTGTCCCAGGCGAGGTAGCTATGTACCTGCATGCCACCCCAGTCGGAGGTGAACATCGCCATCCCGGCGGGCAGGATGATCTCCCCCGGATGGTATGTCCCGGCGGCAAGCGCAAGGAGCGAGGGGGCATGGAGGCTCAGAGCGGCGGCTGCCGCCGTCGCGGTCGGTGCGTCGAACCGGCCGTCGAGAAGCGCCCGTGCATCCTCATCCGGAATCCCCGCCTTGTCCCCCAACATCCCGGCGGTCAATTCCTGCCCCCGGACGGCTTTGTGCAGCACATCGGCCCAACCATCCTCCAGCGGGATCCGTCTGCGGCTCATCGATCAGCGCGTGCGTCGGATCTGGTGGCGCAGGATCCCCATGAGCGCCACGAAGGAGAGGAGGCTGGACCCGATCATCACGGCGGTGTTGAACCAGATCATCGGGATCGAGAGTCCGAAGAGCCGCTTCACCGGGCCGAAGAAGACATTGGGATGGCGGCGGTCGCGGTAGTCGGCCTGCTCCATCTCGGCCTTGGAGACAAGGTCGATCACCTTCTGGTTGGTGTAGAGCTGCTCGGCCGTGAATCCCTCCCCGCCGCGCGCGAACTGCTCGCGCTGGAATGGTGCCCCGGCGATGACCCGGTCGATCGACTTCATCCTGCGATCCACCTCGGAAGGGGATCCCCCCTCCAGGCCGCTCAGCAGGGCGAGCAGATCCTTCAGGTCCTCGAGGCGGTCCTCCTGCTTCTCGGTGGGGGTTTTCAGCGCGGCCAGCCGGTCGATCTGTCTCTGGATGCGGGCCTGCCTGAGGGTGAGCGGATTGAGCTTTGCCTGCGCGAAGACGAGCCCCTCGTACGACCAGCGCATCGGCATGAACTGGCAGATGGCCGGGACCTGGAGATCGCTCCTGGGCTCCATCGCGGATGCCGGATGCCGGTCGAACCACTCGTGGATCGAGTGGATGAAGTCGAGGTTGCGGTTCATCTCCTCGTACTTGGTGAAGGCGCCGGCGAGGATCAGCTGCGGGATGAGCACGACCGGGATGATGAGGACGCCCGTCTTGCTGTCGTTGACAAGCGCGGAGACGAGGAGGCCGATCGCCACGCCGCTCATCGTGGTCAGGAAAAGTGCCGTGAAGATGATCCAGAACATCCCCCGGACCTCCAGCAGGGCGTCGCCCACGAGCGCGTAGAGGGCGCACTGCATCACGGCGAAGACGCCGAGGGTGAAGACCTTCGCCGCGACATAGTAGCCCAGACGGACGTTGAGGTTGCGCTCGCGCATGAGCACGGGACGGTCGCGGATGACGTCGTCGACGCTGTTGGTCAGGCCCAGGAACATCGCCACCACCAGGGAGAGGAAGAGGTAGGTGGGGATGTGGAAGGCCGAGGCGTAGTCGTAGTGGTCGCTCTCGGAGTAGCGGTAGACGAAGCCGATCAGGAACGCGAGCGCCGGTGCGGCCAGCAGGGTGATGACGAGGTTCGCGGGGTTCCGCAGCTTGCTGATGAAGGTGCGCTGGAGCAGCACGAGGAACTGCGACAGCTCGTCGCGCCAGCGGAAGGGCTCGGCGGCGGCCTTGCGCAGGAGGTTGCCTCCCGCGCCGGGACCGGCTGGCACGGGAACGCGCGAGGAGGCGGGCTGGCGAACCTCCCTCATGAGGCGCCACGCCTCGAATTTGTCGCGCCAGTACTCCGGGGAGAAGCGGCGCGCCGGGACGAGCTGGCCCCGGTTGTTCTCCTCGTAGATGATGTCGCCGCTGAGATCGCGCAGAGGAGTCTCCAGCACGTCGAAGACGAATTCAGGCCGCGTCGTGCCGCAGGCCTGGCAGCCGCCCAGCTCCGTGCCGAAAAGCTGCTCGTGCTCCGCCTCCGCAAAGTAGGCCAGCATCTCGGCGGGCGTGCCGAAAAAGACCAGCTTGCCCCCCTTGTCGAGCAGGAGCGCCTTCTGGAACATCTGGAAAATCTTCGAGGTCGGCTGGTGGATCGTGACGAGGACGATCTTGTTGTGCGCCATCCCGCGGATGATCTCCACGACATGCTCGGAATCCTTGGAGGAGAGTCCGCTCGTGGGCTCGTCGAAGAGGTAGACGTCGGCCGTGCTGACCATGTCGAGGCCGATGTTGAGGCGCTTGCGCTCGCCGCCGCTGAGCACCTTGCGGTGGGGGCCGCCGACGACCTCGCGCCGCCGCTCGTTGAGACCGAGTTCCGCGAGCTTGCTGTCGACGCGCCGCTGGCGCTCGCGGCGCGAGAGATGGGGCGCGCGGATCGCCGCGGCGTACCGGAGGTTCTCCTCGATCGTCAGCTGCTCGTCGAAAGCGTCGTACTGCGGGATGTAGGTGACGTAGCGCAGCAGGGCGTCGAGATTCCCGTAGAGGGAGCGCTCGTTGAGCAGCACCTCGCCGGCGACCGGCGAGAACTGGCCCGCCAACGTCCGCAGGAGCGTGCTCTTGCCGCAGCCGCTGGCCCCCATGACGCAGACCATCTCGCCCCGCTCCACCGAGAAGGTGAGGTTGTCCAGGGCCGTCCCTCCGTCCCGGAAGCGGCAGATCAGGTCGCGCACCTCGAGGGATCGGATGATGTTGCGCTCCTCCTCGATGATCCGCTCGGAGAAGTTGCACCGCAGGATCTGCCCCGCGTCGATGCGGATGGCGTCGCCGTCCTCGAGATCGAGGGCGCCGCGCACCGGGATGCCGCGCACGACGATGGGGCGGTCGGCCTGGAGCACCTCGACGCGTCCCCGCCTCTGCTGGTAGTCGCAGGTGATGCGGAGCGTGACCTCGCCGCCCAGGCCGGAAGAGAGGAGGATGTCGTCGTCGTCGAGCCGGGCGGGATTGTTGGAGGCGATGTACTCGGTCTTCGATCCCTTGAGTTCGAACCGTCCGCCGAAGGCGCCGACGCGACGCTTCAGCTCCTCGAGGTCAAGCTCGCCGCCGTCGCGGAAGAGTATCCTGTCGGAGAGCTGCGCATCGACCGCGGTGCCGCGGCGCAACTGGACGCCGCGCAACGACGCGCGCAGGTCCTGGAGGGCGGTGACGCGCACCTTCAGCCCGAAGGCGATCTCGAGGTCGCTGTCGCGGCTCCGTGATTTCTCGAGGCGGACCTCCTCGTTGTTGATCGCCACGAAGATGTGGGGTGCGGTGACGTTCCGCTTGGCGTTGAAATAGAAGACGATGTCCTGACTCGTGATCACCTGCTCGCCCACGAGCACGCGCTGCCCGGGATAGATGCGGCAGAACTCGCCCGGCTTGAGCAGGCGCCCCTGGACGATGAGGCTCTTCAGGGAGAGGTTCTTCAGGATGACCAGGTCGCCGTGACGGTAGGCGAGGAGCTTCTCCGAGGCGGGGAAACCGCGGAGCGCCACGTCGCAGTGGTCCAGGGCGCCGAAGGAGAGCACTTCGAGCGGCGAGACCCCCTCGTGGAAAAAGGCCGGGTCGGCCTGTTCGTTGGCGTTGAGCTGGTAGACGATGTCGATCGCCTGGGCGGCCATGCCGAGGCGCGACATGAAGTCATGGTAGGCCGCGACCTGCTCGGACTTGTTCCCCGAGCGGTTGATCAGGTCGTAGAGCTGGACGCCGAGCAGGATCTTGCGGTCGTCGCTCAGCTCGGTGGAGAGTTTGGAGGCCATGGCGGCCAGATCCTGCTGCTGCTCCAGCGCCTGGCGGAAAAGCCGCCGGAGTTCGGAGTAGACGGCCTCGGGATAGTCGTAGCGCAGGAATCCGAGCGACGAGTCGATCTCCTCCTCGAGCATCTCGCCGTCGACGCGCGTGAACGCGGCGAGCACCTGGATCAGGGTGGGCAGGAGGTTCGCGCTCTCGGCGATCGTCTGGGGGCGCCCCCTCAGGCGCCTCCATCGGCGCGAGACCGAGCGCTGCAGCCGGGAGGCTCCGCGCAGGATGCTGTCGGCCACGAGCACGCCGCGACGCTGCGGGGCGTGTTCCCCTGCCGGGGTTTCGGGGGCTGTTCCCTGCGGTTCCATCAAGCGTCAGCCTAGGGTTCCGCGGCGCAAAGAGGGAGTCCTTTGTTGCCGCCGCGATCGTTCCTGTTGCCCATCGCTTTCGCCGCAAATTAGGGCGCGCCGTAGCGCTCCGCCACGCGGGTGACCGATTTGGCCCTGCCCGTCTCCGTGTCCACCTCCACGAGCACTCCGCTGGCGATCACGGGGCCGCGGGCCACGGGGAATTTCGTCGGCATCCCGGTCACGAACTGGCCCACCACGGCCTCGCAATCGCGGCCGAGCACCGAGTTCTCCGGCCCGCACATGCCGGCATCGCAGAGGAAGGCGGTGCCGCCAGGAAAAACCCGCTCGTCGGCTGTCTGGACATGCGTGTGGGTCCCGACGACGAGGGAGGCCTTGCCGTCGAGATGGCGGCCCATGGCGATTTTTTCGCTGGTGGTCTCGCCGTGCACGTCGACCAGGATCACGGGCGTCTCGGCACGCAGGCGGGCGGCCTCCTCGGCGGCCGCGGTGAAGGGATTGTCGAGCTGCGTCTTCATGAAGGTGCGGCACTGCACGTTCATCACGGCGACCGGTCCGTGCGCCGTGTCGAGGACGATGCTCCCGGCTCCCGGCGTGCCGGCGGGATAGTTCAGCGGGCGGAGCAGTCGCGGCTCGGTGGCGATGTACGGTATGATTTCCTTCTGGTCCCAGATGTGGTCGCCCGTGGTGATGACGGCGACCCCGCTGCGCATCAGGTCGATCGCGAGCTTCGGCGTGATGCCGCGTCCCGCGGCGGCATTCTCGCCGTTGACCACCACGAAGTCGGCGTCCCCGCGTTCGAGATAGAGTTCCGTCGTGCGGCAGGCCGCCATGCGGCCCGGTTCCCCGACGACATCGCCCAGAAAGAGAATCTTCACCATCCCTTGGGTTTTGATCGAAACGCCCTCCCGGGACGATGTAAAAATCCCGTTGTGCCGAAGATTCCGCGCCTCCTGCCGATGCCGATCCTGATCGCGGCATTCCTAGCCACCCGTGTTGCGGGAGCTCCCCTCAGCCCTCTTGCCCCCCCTCCGGATTGGAGCCGCCTCCAGGCCTATGCGGGAACCGTCACGGCGGCCGAGTTCAGGCAGCTTCTGGACAAGGTCTATGTCCCCGACGGCTCCTGGAAGGAGTGGATCATGATCACCCCGGTGCAGGCCCTCATCACCCCGGGGCCCGGGGCCGCCCCGATCGCCCTGCCGCTCGCCTCTCCGGGGACAGCCCCCAAGGCACCC
>Ga0007809_10000527_pt1 | contig 16063 bp, 9 predicted proteins | sample CryBogCBE02Aug07_FD_60383 | JGI IMG/M metagenome (GOLD analysis project Ga0007809, IMG submission 60383) | Freshwater microbial communities from Crystal Bog, Wisconsin, USA - CBE02Aug07 | ecosystem: Environmental > Aquatic > Freshwater > Lake | place: Crystal Bog, Wisconsin, USA | collected...
AATACTGGTAATGTAGTTGGTATTGACTACACTCGTATTACAGCAGTATTAGTTGAAGCAGTTAAAGAGCTAACCGCTCAAGTTGCTCAGCTAAGTGCAAAAGTCTAAACTTAAATAAATAAGAGTATGGCTACTCTAAAAACAAGCCTGTTTAATCTCACCGAAACTGTTATAAACTCTATAAGAGTGTATAAACAGCAAGGCGCTATATTGGCTACAGAAAGTAAACAACAAACCCGCATTGAAACATGTTTGAACTGTGATAAACTCAGTGATAACGGTATATGCGGTTTATGTGGTTGTTTTATGAATGTTAAGGTAAGATTAGAAGCTGCAAAATGCCCTGCATCTAAGTGGTAAACTGTATTTTAGCTGTAAATATTAATAATGCCTGTCATTAATATTCAGTCTCTAGCTAAACCCACTACTCTAGCTACACAAACAGATACTGGTAATCCGTACTCATTTCAACAATGGAAACAGTATAATAGTAATATTGATGCAGCTTCTCAAATAGCTCAATATAATGCTTATTTAAAGAGTTGGTATGCTAATAGAGCTAACAACCCGCAGGTAATGTACCAATATGTTAAAAACCTGTATATTAACTTTTTACAGCAACTTGGCCTATCAACCCGTACACCAGAAGAACAAGCATTTTTTAGTAGTGTTAACTACTCTGACGATCTGGATTTACAATCAGCTATTCAATACTTTGCACGTAAACTTAAGGACGTATCAAGATACATAGCAGGCAAAAGAAATAACATAGGTTACTCTAAGTTAAAATATAACTTAATAGGTACTAACGATTATTTAGAAACCCTATTTTATTCATATATTTTAAATGTTTTTACCATTAAGCCCGATCCGAGTAATGTAGTCATTACAAATGGTGATTTGCTACAATACTTGCCAAATCTAGAAGATATTAAGGATACGTTTAGTGTAGAGATAGAAGAACTTTACGATACAGCAAACTACGCTGATAGAGATCCTAGCGTGGATATATCCCAATACACTACATTTGCACCAAATGTAAGCGCTGACTTATATCAAACATCTTTTTACGAAGTACCTTCACAATATTTGCTTAGCTTGATTATACAAGCTCTAAACACTGCCAACACTCTAAATCCTTGTTATGGTGTATCCGGCTTTGTAGGTACAACTGTAAGTAATAATAGCATGGCGACTTTAAGCAACGTTTACGTTTATACTGGTGATGGAATAAGCACAACTTACAACCTAACTGGCATCACCAACTCTGATGCTTCTCAGTATAGAGTCACTATTGACGGTTTATTACAAACACCTGGTGTTGCTTATAACATTAGCACCCAAAACGGTAGCATAACATTTACAGGACAACCACCTCAAGGTTCAGAAGTAGTTATCGTAGCACCAACTTCATAATATGGCACTAACAACAGTAAATCAAATACAAATGATACCTGCAGCAGCTGCTTCAGGTTACTCTGGTTTTTCTGGCTATGTAGGTGCTCCTGGACCACAAGGCTCTCCTGGTGGTACTTCAGGCTGGTCTGGTAAATCAGGCTTTTCAGGTTATTCCGGTGCACAAGGCCCTACCGGTGTCGGTACTTCAGGCTATTCTGGTCAAAATGGTTCAAATGGAACAAACGGTATTAATGGAGCACAAGGCGCGCAAGGCGCTACAGGCGCACAAGGTACCGGTCCTCAAGGTTCAACTGGCGCCCAAGGCTCTCAAGGCGCTCAAGGGGCTGTCGGTTATTCCGGGTTTAGCGGTTACTCAGGTTTTAGTGGCATAAGCGGTTTTAGCGGTATATCTGGTTTTACTGGTGTATCAGGTTTTAGTGGTGTATCTGGGTATTCTGGTTTATCAGGTCAGTCAGGTGCTTCTGGTACACCTGCTGTAGGTGTAACATATTACCCTTCATCTTCTTCTTCTGAGTTTAGTGTGTATTACGGGTTAATGAACGTTACACCAGCCGCTGGTGCTGAAACGTATTACCCATATACATTAAGTGCTAACGAAAGTAATGCAGGTTTAGGGCAAATGGTTTCTCTTATAGGTAACCCTGATATAGCAGTTTTAAATCAAGGTACTTGGACATTTAATGCATGGTATGCTTTAACTGGTGCTAATGTTAACGCCACTTCAGCTGTTACTTTAACTCACGCCATTTACGATAGAACGTATCCAGGCGGCATTGAAACACCTTTATTCTCTGCAACAGGTAGTGTATTAACCCCTACTTCTTTTAGTTCTCCTTTATTACAATCTGTACAGTATAACATTTCTACACCTATTGCCCTTAATAGTTCAACAGATAGATTAGTGTATAGAGTATTTGCTAGTACAGCTGCTTCTGATAACTGTACAATCGGTTTCTATTTCCTTGGTAGTACTCATTACAGTAATGTACAAACAGGCATTTATCAAGGTGCAGTAGGTCAATCAGGTTACTCTGGTTATTCCGGTTCCGGTTATTCCGGGTTTAGCGGTTCATTTGGTTTTTCAGGTACTTCAGGCTATTCTGGTTTTAGTGGTATTTCTGGTTTTTCAGGCATAAGCGGTTATAGCGGTATAAGCGGCTATTCCGGTAAGTCTGGTTATTCTGGTTATTCTGGTATTGGTACATCAGGTTATTCTGGTATAGGTACTAGCGGTTATACTGGTACAAGCGGATATTCAGGTCCTTCAGGCTATTCCGGTGGTGTAGGCGCGCAGGGCGCACAAGGCCCAGCTGGTTCACCTAGCGGTCCACAAGGCGCTCAAGGTTTACAAGGTGCTCAAGGTGCTTCTGGTACAAGTGGTTATTCCGGTGTATCAGGCTATTCAGGCTTTCAAGGTAATCAAGGTGCACAAGGCGGTATCGGTGGTGTAGGTGCACAAGGTGCTTCTGGTACAAGTGGTTATTCCGGTGTATCAGGTTATTCTGGTATAAGCGGTTATTCTGGTGTTTCAGGTTGGTCTGGCTATAGCGGTTTTACAGGCCCTCAAGGAGCTCAAGGCCCTATAGGTAGTCAAGGACCTACAGGTGGTACATCTGGTTATTCCGGTGCAGTAGGACCTCAAGGTGTGCAAGGCGCACAAGGTGCTATTGGAGCGCAAGGTACCGGACCACAAGGCGCGCAAGGTGCACAAGGTGTTTCAGGTTACTCAGGTACAAGCGGTTATTCCGGCTACTCTGGTACATCTGGTTATAGCGGTATAACAGGTTATTCAGGCTTTACAGGTATTAGCGGTTACTCTGGTATTTCTGGTTATACGGGTATTTCAGGCTTTAGTGGTATATCTGGTTATTCAGGTTCAACCGGTGCTCGAGGAGCAACTGGTTCACAAGGTGCTCAAGGCTTTTCTGGTTATTCCGGTATTTCTGGTTATTCTGGTACAAACGGTACAACTGGTGCGCAAGGTGCTACAGGCGCTCAAGGCGCACAAGGCACTACAGGCAATACTGGTGCACAAGGTACATCAGGTTATTCTGGATTATCAGGTTATTCTGGTATAGCTGGTGCACAAGGTGCTCAAGGCGTTACCGGCCCACAAGGCGCTACCGGTCCTCAAGGTGTACAAGGTGCAACTGGGCCACAAGGCAATCAAGGCGCTACAGGGCCTCAGGGCTCTACAGGTTCAACAGGTAGTCAAGGTGCAACAGGTTCCACTGGTGCTCAAGGCGCTACTGGTTCTACTGGTTCAACTGGCGCTCAAGGAGCGCAAGGATATTCAGGTTATTCTGGTGCTGTTGGTGCACAAGGCTCTACAGGTAGTACAGGCGCTCAAGGTGCAACTGGTTCAACTGGCGCGCAAGGTGCTGTAGGACCGCAAGGTGCTACTGGTCCTCAAGGTGCTACTGGTTCTACAGGCTCTACAGGTAGTACAGGCGCTCAGGGATTAAAAGGTAGTACAGGCGCTACAGGCGCTCAAGGTGCTACTGGCGCACAAGGTGCTGGTGGTTCGAATGGCGCTACTGGTGCTCAAGGTGCACAAGGCGCTACAGGATCAGGCGCTCAAGGTGCAACTGGTGCACAAGGCGCAAAAGGCTCTACAGGTAATCAAGGTGCACAAGGTAATCAAGGAGCAGCCGGTAGTTATAACCAATCATTAAATACCTCTGATAGTCCGTCATTCAATGCATTAACTGTAGGGGGTGGTGCACTAACCACCAATGGTGGTATAGTAGCTAACGCGATAGTAGGCTTCTTTAACGGTGCTATAGTACAATCTGGTAACTTTACAGTTAATAATGGTGGAATATTATATGCAGGTAGTAATAATTTTAATGTCGATGGTTCCGGTCACGTTACTGGGGTAGACTTTACTTCAACTTCATCTGAAAGGTATAAAACCAATATCCGACCAATAAGTGATTTGATAGGAGATTCTCTAGATGTTATAAACTCTTTATCAGGTGTTGCTTATGATAGTCTTATAAACACTAGTGAAACTAACCGTATTGGTCTTGTTGCAGAAGATGTATTACCAGTTTTACCATACGTTGTATCAACTAGTGCAAGTAATGTAGGAGATGTTTGCGTTGGTATTGACTATACCCGATTAACTGCTGTTCTTATTGAAGCTGTTAAAGAACTTAGAACAGAAGTATATACATTAAAACAATCCTTATCATCAATACTTTAATAAATGGCTAACTTATCTGCAGTACAAGTAGACGTTGCTACAACCTCTGGCCAGATTGATGCCCAGTTAGTAACACTTACACAGAAATACCTAGGTAACAGTGAATATGTATTATCTGGTACAAGTACTGGTTATATTGGTGCACAAGTAACACCTCTAGCACCATGGACTAATCTAGCTAATAGGTATTACCCTACAGTTGCAACTGTACCGCAAAGTGGTGCCAATATACAAACTATTGATCAGTTAGGTGGTTACTTTACACCAAAGAACTTAGGTGTTTCTACTTATCTAGCACAAAACTTAATACCTTTAGTTAATACAACTAATATTGTACCAGGACAGACTTACATATACACGGATCCAACAAAGTACAATAAAGGTAGAGGTTTTACTAAAAAAGATCAAAGCGATGTTATCACTCATATACAGAGTTTAAGTTGGTTAAAAGCTTCTAACACTGGCACAGCATTTGACGGTCAAGTAATAGGCGGTGATAACTACCAAAAGTTTATACCTTATCAATCTAGTTACGAGACTACAAAAATAGATAGTAACGGGGTTATAAGTGTTAATAATGATTACGAGTTTTGGACCGGTACACAAAGAAACATTTGGTCTGTAACTAATAAGTTTACTGATCAGGACTGGTTAAAGTACTACGACATTAACAACAGAGTATCAAATCTGTTAATAGATATAGGAGAGCTTTATTCTTGGCAAACCGATGTTTACGGTAATCAATACGCTCTGTACAAACAGGTACCAGCTGCTGGTAGATCCATATATAATATGCAAAATGCATATGGTCAGTTATGGGTTAAGACAGTAGACAATACTATATACAATGCTACATCTGTATTATCTGCAGTATATAACAAGTACATTAATACTCCTACTATATACTCTCAGTTAACTGCAAATAACATTAAGAACATTGATATATTCTTTGATACTCTGGTAATAGATTTAAGCGGTTATACTATATACGAAAAGATAACGTTCGATTATAACGCAAGTTTAATAGAACCAACAGATAGTAGTTTCTTAGTATTAGATTACCATCAAAACGTTTCTACTCGTTTATTATCATCTCTTTCCTTAACTGGTATTAACGTTAATAGTACAGCATCAGTGTATTATGGTGGTAACTGGTACGATCAGCTTAACAAAACAATAACAAGCTGTTTATTGCTATCTGCTGCCGTTTCAAGCAGTGTAGGTCCGCTTTCTTCTTGTGCTTCTCAAAGTTTAATAGTACCAGTACTATATCAATACAATATTAACACACCAGCTACTAGAGTAAGAATATTCCCTACTAACGATACTGATTATAACTACTTTATGTATGGGTTAAGTGCTACTCAGATTGGTACTGCTAATGCTAACTCTGATAACGAACTCTTAACTTATATTGAACCTCCGTTATTAACATATAATAGTGATACAGCTTCATATGTTATTACTTTTATAGGTTATGTTAGACAAGCTTTTAAAATCGTTAACTATAACACGAAAGAATCAGTACTACTTGGTAGAATTCTAGTAGATCAAGATTATGTACCGATTGTAAACGACACAGGCAACTACTTACAAATGGTATAATATGGACTACACATTTTCAACTACTAACCAAACAATATCTGGATATAGTCCTTTGGTATTAAACATTATACCTACATCACTAGATTTAGGCTTAACGAGTAATGAGTTTATTAGTAAAATAGTTTATCAGTTCCCAGACGGCACTGTAACTAAGAGTAATAGCTTTGTATCTAGTGGTTATGACGAGAGTGATTGCCGTGCAACATTCCAATATACAGTACCAGCTTCTGTAACACCTCAAACCATTACAATCACAGTTTATATTGGTCCGGATCAGTTTAGTTCCCCTACAACATATACAATAGTTGCATGTAACTTGTTACCTTTCCTTACTACCAATCCGTTAGTAACTTCTCCATCAGCTCATGCATTTCAAGAAGTACATTTAGTTAAAACAACCGTGTGGGGTGCTACTAACTCGCAAATAGTTGCTCTCGAAACAAAAAATCCTAATTACTTATTAGTAAACTTTAGTGCATAACAAAAACTAAATATTAACAATGGCCGAAAGAATTACAGATTTACCGTTATTACCAAATGGTAGTATTTCCACAGATATTTCTATACCTGTTTCTTTAAGTGAAACAGATCCAAAGACTTATAAAATGACCTTACAGCAGCACCTGGCGTTCTTAGAAGCCCAAGGTGTAGGAGCTGGTGCTAGTGGTTATTCTGGTGCTACAGGACCTCAAGGACCAGCTGGTACTGGCGCTCAAGGACCTCAAGGTGGTGTTGGACCGTTAGGACCTCAAGGTATTCCTGGTAGTCAAGGTTTTTCAGGTTTTTCTGGTGCTTCTGGTTGGTCTGGTTTATCTGGTCCTTCTGGTTTTTCAGGCTTTCAAGGAGATTCAGGAGCTTCTGGTTGGTCAGGTAGTTCTGGGTTTTCAGGTGTTTCTGGCGCTTCTGGTTTTTCAGGACCAGCTGGTGCAAACAACGGTAACCCAGGTCCTGGTTTAGTTTATACCGGTTATTATAGAGGTCCAACATATGTTTATTATGATACACCTTCTCGGGTAGACGTCACTAGTTATTCCGGTGCTAGTAGCTTAGTGTATTACATAGCTAGAAGTAACACATTAAGTAGTTCTACATTCTCAGGCTATACAGGCTGGGGTACGCCTGGTGTTGATACAGCTGACTGGGCTTCATTTGGTCAAAACTTTGAAAGTGTTGCAACTGACTTATTATTAACTCAAGATGTAGCGGTTACTCAAGGTATTGTATTAGGTACGGTAGGCGATCTCTCAGCTGGTTTTATTCGTACAGCTAATGCAGATTGGCCAGGTACTTCAGGTTCTCATGGGGTATGGTTAGGTAACTACACAGACGGTAATGCTTATTTCTTTGTTGGTAACTACCCAAATAACGGCATTTTATATAGAGGGGATACCGGTCAGTTACAACTATCTGGTACAATATTTGCAAATGCTGGTTCTATTGGTGGTGTCGGTATAGCTTCTGGTCAAATATATACAGGTAACCCTTCTACTGCTGGTCAATCTACTACCCCAGTATATATTAACGGTACGTATGATAACGGTACCTCTGATCGTTCATATTTTTCGTTAGGTAACGCTCTAAAATATTACCGCTACAGTGGTACTAACTATTTTAACTTATCTGGTGGTGTAACTGCTTTATACGGTTCTATTGGTGGTGTTGGTATAGCTTCTGGTGTGTTATACACTGGTAATCCTTTAACTCCTGGTACCTCTGCAACCCCGTTCTTCTTAAACGGTGCAGCTGATCCAGGTGGCAATACAAACTGGACGTATTTTACTTTAGGTGATAAGTTAGCATTTTTTAGAGCATCTGGTACAGGTGGACCTACTAACTACTTCAGTATGTCTGGTGGTATTACAGCAACTTACGGTTCTATTGCCGGTGTTGGTATGTATAGTGGTACTTTATATACTGGTAACCCTTCTACAGCCGGTGCTAATACAACACCATTTTTCTTAAACGGTAATCCTTCACAAGCTACATCAAACGTTTCAGAGCCTTTATTATATCTAGGCAATAGCTTTAAGTATTACAAGCAATCAGGTGCAAGCACACCTTACTATAGATTCTTATTAGGCGATACCACTCAAGCAACTAACAACTACTTGTATTGGGATGGTAGTAACTTAGTGCTTAAAGGTGCATTATATTTAACAGACGGTACCACACCGGTTAACTCAACAACTGCTGCAGCAGCAGGTACAGCCGCAGCTAATACAGCGTTTGCATCTGTATCTGGCGGTATTTTTACAGATTCAACTGGTAAGATTATTGGTACGCCAAGCCCAACAAGCGCCGGGCTGTATTTAGGTAGTACATATATGGGGTACTATAATGGTACAGCGTGGAAAACATTTACTTCTAACACCGGTCATTTCTATTGTAGCGGTACTGGTTCTGACTTTTTAGGTTGGGACGGTAGTAACTTAACTATACAAGGCTCAATAACACTCTCTGACGGGTCAGCGCCAGTTAATGCAGCTACTGCATCTGGTACCGCTCAAGCTATAAACAACCAATCAAGTGGTTATTTAAGTAATCAGATTAGCGGTGTAAGTGGTTTTACAACTGGTGTATCTGGTTTAATATTTAACAACGGGGCGGGTTTAATAAATAAGCCTGCTGTTAGTGGTACCACAGGTTTATACCTCGGTAGTAACTATATGGGTTATTACAATGGGGCCTGGAAAACATACATGGATAGTAGTGGTAACTTCGGTCTCATAGGTAGTGGTAGCAACTCTCTTACTTGGGACGGTACTACATTAAATGTAAGTGGCACAATACATTCTACAAACGGTACTATAGGTGGTTGGACGATTGGTAGTACAACACTTGCTGCAGGCAATGTTACTATAGACAGTAGCGGTAAAATAACTAGCACTGGCACATACACTAGTTCAACTTTAGGGTCTGGCAATCTTACTGTGTCAGGTTACGGTACCGTCGGTATTTCCGGTTATACTGATGCAATGTATGTAGGTGTAACTGGCGGCGGTGGTTATGCTTCATTAGCTGTTGTAGGAGGTCAAGGAGCAATAGCAGCTAGCACTGCTATTAGTACACCAGGTACAGTATCCGGCGCCAGTGGTACGTTTAGTAGACTTATAATAACTGACAATGGCGTACAGTTAAATAATTGCGGTATGCAATCTCAGGGAAATGTTGGTGTTGGCCCAAGTGGTTCCCCTGGTAACGTACTTATTACCGCATCTTCAGGTTGGGTTAGTGTTAACGGTGGTATTAAGTTTGCAGATGGTTCTACTCAAACTACAGCAGCTGGTGGTGGCGGGGGTGGGGGTGTAACTAGCATTACTGGAACCGCTGGGCAAGTTATAGCTTCTGCTTCTACTGGTGCAGTTACATTAAGTTTACCACAAAATATAAGCACAGCAGCAAGCCCAACATTTTACACTGTAATAGCTAAAGGTGGTGCTTTTGAAGCTTTAGATAGCGGTGGTAATCAAAAAGCGTATATTGATAGCGCTACCGGTTATGGAGAATTCCATGATGATGTAGACATATACGGTAAATGTACTGCTTCAAACTTTAACACAAGCTCTTCTCGTAAATGGAAAACTAATATTGCCCCTATTGTTAATGCTACTGAAATAATATCTAAATTACAAGGTGTAACATTTGATTGGAATAATAAAGACATTAAAAACGATATTGGCTTAATAGCTGAAGATGTAGATACAGTTTTACCAACGATTGTTGGTAAGAACAGTTACGGTGAAGCAACAGGTGTAGATTACGGTCGTTTAACGTCTTTATTAATTGAAACAGTAAAAGAACTTAACGAAAGAATTAAAATACTAGAAAGCCGTTAATATGGCATCTAACTATAAAGTACAAAACGTAGATCTGGACAATATTTTTCACCCTATAGGGGCTGGAGCTCCAGGACCCAACACCGGATATACTGTAGGGTCTCAAGATTTAGCAGCAAGATATCAGGCTAAACAAACTGGTGGAGATATAGGATATAATACTGGATATGCCGTAGGAGCGCAAGATTTAAGAGAGTTGTTTAACAAGTATTCTTACTAAGTGAATAATGCAGTTTTGCCACTAAGTATTTTATATGTCGATTGCTAGTACCTATCCAGTCAATTTCGCCTATAACCACGGCACAAATGTAGGTACTATTAATTCCACGTTTTTTACTTCAGACGGATTTTTTTATAACTTAAACCCGTTATTATCAAGTGCTAAGGACGTCAGTATTAGTCAAAGCTCGTTAAACATTCTTACTAATAACTTAGTTTTATCTGAATGCTTAAGCGGGTTAACCCAAGCAGACGGTACAGCGTATGTTACAAGCTCAGTTTTAAGTATAGGTAGTGCTTATCTATCAGCAGGTTCAATAGCAGGTAGCAAAATAGCGGTTACCACGGATATAACAAAAGCTACTTTATTTAACCTAGAGTTTAACACAACTAATAACACTGTTGGTATTTCTTTTAACGGTAACTATATTGCTTATACAGGTACATCAGGTGGTGTGCTGAATATGGTAGTAAGTCAAAGTGATATTGCTAACGAAACATTTTTTTACAGCTTGTATGGTGATCAGTTTGTGTTATTTGTTCGAACAGGTTCTTTAGCAACTTATGTAGTAGCAAATGCTTCAAATACATTTTTAACAGCTATTACTTTTACCGGGTTTAATGCAAATACTAATGTTATTACTATTGCACGTTTTCAGGAACCGTTATACAAAGCATTAGGTGAAATCGGTAATGTAAAATATGTTAAAGACCCTAGTAGTATAGCTGTTGCAACAGCAACTAAAGATTTACCGTTTAACTTTCTCTTAACTGCTCCGTATCAGTCAACTAATACAACGACTAATCAGTTAGGTTATAATATAACACCTCTTAAAAACTATTATTCACCAGAACACATTCAGACTCCTACTTTAAGTGCACAGTCTAGAACGTATAATAAAATATACACCGGTTTAAATACTGACACTGGGTTCAATAAACTGTATTTAAGTTATGAAGGTAATGAAGTAGTAGAGTCTTTTGCAAAAGATACAGATACGTATTTTCACTATCCAGTAAGTGCTACAAACGTAGCCTTATCTGCTAGTACATTAGTTGCATCTGGTGCACAACCAGGCTCTTCACCATGGAGATCAGATCGTATATTTGTTAAACAAGCAAACTATAGAAAATACACACCATGGGGTAGCTTTAACGGTGTACAAAAGGGTACTTTGTTTTGTTCGTGGTTATCTGCTTCAGATATTGGAGCAGACCCAGTATGGATGGATAGGTACTATGACTCTAACTACCCTTATACAAATGTAGGCGTTTTGCAGACCCCTGGCACAACAACACCAAGCAATAATAACGCACCTAATGTAGTTTGGGACGTACCAACCACTCAAGTATTTAATCCTGAGTGTTTATACATTTATCACAAGATCGGGGACAACGATAACATGCTAGTAGTTGATACCCTATCTAGTACGTTAACTCATTACGTTTCAGCTTGGAGTAACCCGTTATTAGACGGCGCAACTGGTGTAGTGACTGGTAGTGTTAATAACTTTACGTTATCAAGCTCGGTTGTTAACTACCCACGTACAAGAGACCCTGCTTTAAATACATCTGAAAGCTATGCTACACTTAGCTTAGACAATAACGACCTTTATACACCTGGTTTTACTTTAGCGTTTCAGTTATATAATAACAACTGGCAAAACATACAAGGCGATCAGATTATAGGTAACTTTTATAATGGTGGTATTGGTTTATTTAAAAATAACCCATTATTAACACCTTTTGTAACTGTAATAGGTGATACAGTACAAACTTATAACACTAATTTAAAGAGTTTATATGCTACTACATATGCACCTACTAAAGGTTATGTATTAAAGAGTAGTTACAACGAAAGCTATTTTATCGTAGATGAATACTTTACAGTAAATGAGTATGATCAAGACGGTACAAAGATATCTCAGTTTAACCTACAAGATATATTAAAAATACAGGGTACATCAATACAAGGTACTTTCTTTGATGCAAAGTTAATATTTGAAAACTCTATACGTAAGATATTAATCGTTACTTCTTATAGTGGTGGTTTAAACTGGTATAAGTTCGGTACAGATGGTACCTATCCTGCACCAGGTAGTACAGGTAATGGTTCGAATGCTGGTACACGTAATTATGCACTAGATTTAAATAACGGTTTTCATTTCTATAGCGATAAGGGTAACGGAACAGTAGATAGCAATAATATAGTATTTGCTCTATCAGGAGACAAACTTGTAAGAGGTTTAAATACAAGCCATCCGCAGTTTATATTATCTGCTTATAGTGCAGAATATATTGCTTGTGATCATGAAAACAATATTTGGTTATTATACGGTAATAACAGTTTAGCTAAGCTAGATAACTACGGTAGAGTGCTTTGGGATGTAACGTTAACATCTGCACCAGTTGTAGACGCAACACAACCACGTATTATTAACTTTACAGCAGAACTTGACCCTAACACTAATGCTTTAAGCTATTACGGACTAGTTTATGACGGTCAAACACAAAACGTGTTTAAGTTCAAACCAACTACAGGTGCTTTAGTAGCAAGTTTAAGTGCGGGTGGTTCAGCTTCTATACTTAACCCTGCAGGTGATTGCACTGGTTATGATTATCAACGCAAATACGTTTATTTCCCAGGTTACAACCAAAACCTATTGATTGTAAAAGCTCTAGTAAACAATGTTGCTGATTTATCATTAAATAGTATAATATATGAAGTTGGTTGTGATGGTTCTAAACTAACACCTGGTTGGCACCATTTTGCTATTACTGTTGATCCTTATAACAATCTTAACTTGTATGTAGACGGAGCATTAACTGATAATATTTCAATCGGCTCTTCTTCTACCGGTATTTACAGAGTTTATAATCAGCGTAACAATCCTGATCTTGTTATTGGTACATCAAGCTTCAAGACGCAGACCTTATCGCAGTTTACACAGAATACAATAGATCCATACAGTTATAACGGATATATTGCAGATGTAAGGTTTTATTCCCAAGCATTAAAACGCGCTGATATTGTAGCTTTACAAAAACGTTTTATTACAAATAGTTTCGGGGATCTTACATGGGCTGCTCCAGCTGGACCGCGTTATTATATAGAACAAGTAGATAGGTTCTTCTTACACCGTATGCCTGGTGCTAAATCCCACATGTTTAACATAAAGATTAAGAACTCTACTATTACAGACCCAAATATACGTAGTTTAATAGAGCAAAACATAAAAGCTTCATTAAGTAAAACGACACCTGTTTACACTCAACTTAATCAAATAATCTGGCAATAATATGGTTATAAATTTTAACTCTCAAAACTATAACAACTACAGTGATGCTTATAACAACATTGTAAACCAGGTTTCTATTAGTACTCAGTTAACACCACAGCAAATAGCTGATTGTTTACAGGCTTTAGCAACTATTGCACCTTATCCTGCAGCAACTGGTTCCGTAACATCCGGTGGTACTATACCACCTGTAGTGGTGCAACCACCTAATGTGGGTGGACAGCCTTATGATCAGACAGGGAATCAACTACCATAATGAGTACTGTAACGAATAATCCAGTCACTTTTACATTTACCGGTAACAATGGTTATACAAGTACCATTACATACACTTATATACCGGGTGATACTTCGAACATAATATTGTCTATCGATAATCAGCAGCAAATAACACCGAAGACAAATATAACGTTTACACCAACAGCAGTACCTAATGGTCAGCTTAATGTTGCTTATGCTACTACCACGTTTACAGCTATAGGTGGTACCGGTCCTTATACATTTGCTGTTACTAATGGTACTTTACCTACAGGTTTAGAGTTGACAACAAGTGGCGTGTTAGAAGGTTCAATACCATCTACCCCTTCTTCATTAGCCGGTCAATACACCTTTACGATAACAGCTACAGACAACAACGGTAGTACAGGTAGTCAAACATACACGATGTCTGTACTTGCTGCACCTGTTACGCCTTGGTCTCCACCTTCACCACCGACCTTCCCTACAGTAACAGCAGATACACAAAGCTTTAGATACATTAGAGGTATTTCTTATATATCTCCTGCCTTGTATAACTTAGATTTAGGTGTAGAGCTAACAAACACTGTTAACCAACCTTTAATAGTATGTTTGTCGGGTATTAACTCAACACCAATACCAAAGGGTACTTCTGTAACGCTTTATTCCGGGCAAACACCATTAGTCACTGGTTACTTTACTGGTAAAGATAACTCTGGTAACCCAGTAACCATACACAACATGACTCTGTATTATACACCAACAACGTATAATGCAGAATACACTTGTATAGTTAATACTGACAACAACGGCACACCTTGGATACCTGTTATGACATTAAGTGCTACTGGTACAGCACGTATTATTAACGGTTCGTTAAATGCTTATGTACTAGGTTCACAAAATGGTATGGGTCTTTTTGCTGGTGGTAATGCTGCAAACACATACATTAGAGATATTGATGCTTTAGATTTGAATGGTAGTATACCTATTCAAGCTAGCGACCACTTTATATATAGATTAGTAAATCAAGGTTTTGATAACCCTTATTACGGTGCTTTAGTGCCTACAGATGTTGGTACACCTTTTGGAACTGAAATGGGCTTCTTAAGCGCGGGTGGTGCTAACTCACCGCTTTCAGCTGCTGTATATAATGCAGTAATACAGTTTGATGTTGCACAAGCTTTAGTACAAACTACAAATCGTTTAGAGCTTTTTACGCCTTATACTTTTGCTCTAACCGGTCAACCAGTTTGGGTACAGACAGTTGTGCCTTACTTGGGTATTAACCAAGGTTTAAGTGGTTTCCGAGTTGATTGGGGTGATGGTACTGTTAATAATATTAATAACGCTGCTGCACATGCTTCAGCAGCATATTTCAGTCATGCTTATTTAACCCCAAGAGAAACGCCCTACACTGTATCAGTAACTGGTTACAATGCTGATGGTATCTTTATACCGTTCACTAAGAGTACATCTGCTGTAGCAGCCACACTAAGCGCTCAGTTCTACATACAGTCAAGTTTCCCTGAAATCAGCCTTTCTGATTATACAGCAACATTAGGTACTACACCAGTATTACCTTATACTAAAGAACAAGTAGAAGTTGGGTCAAATGAATGGGCAGTTGCAGATAATATCAACGCGGCTTTAACTAAACTTGACGATAACTTCCAGTATTTAAACACAATATCTACAACGATTAAGAGAACTGCACAGTTTGAGTTAATTCAGTGGTTAGAAGACTTAATACAGTACCCAACCTGGAACACTTTCCTTTCTGGTTCAAATACATTTGTTAATACTGTTAGCACAAATAACTTTGGTGTAACACCAGGATCAATACAAGGCTTCAAGTCATATAAGTCTCCGTTTAGTGCGCCAGATTACTTTAACTACATAACCTATACTATTTTAAGTGCGCATAGTCTTGTAGAGGTTAGACAAAACGATTTCCGTAATACAAAAGTACTTTCATTAAGTGCTATTGTACCAGATACCTTGTTCTTTAATGCTTATTCAATAGATGTAAGCGGTTCAAACTTCTATCTATTAGCTTCAGAAAAACCCAATCAAGCCTCCCTTGGTAACGGTTACGTTTCATTATATAGGTTTAACCTAGACTATAATACCGGGGAAGCAACAGTTATTAATCAAATCGGTGGTGCACCTGGTGGTACAATAAACGATAACTATTATTTTAGTTACGGTCAGTATCTAGAAAGTATACCAACCGAGAT
>Ga0007809_10000528_pt1 | contig 16039 bp, 23 predicted proteins | sample CryBogCBE02Aug07_FD_60383 | JGI IMG/M metagenome (GOLD analysis project Ga0007809, IMG submission 60383) | Freshwater microbial communities from Crystal Bog, Wisconsin, USA - CBE02Aug07 | ecosystem: Environmental > Aquatic > Freshwater > Lake | place: Crystal Bog, Wisconsin, USA | collected...
ATGCAATTATGGAACTTCGCAAAGAAGAATTCCGTAAGATACTAAAGCACCGCGCCGAAGGTAAGCCATTTGATACAAAATGGACGGTGGTTAGGATTTAATAAATCTGTAACATAAGCACTCGGATACTGCGATAAATATTGGATGACACCGAAAACTTATCGCAGTATTTTTATTTCTGATGTACACCTCGGCACACGTGACTCACAAGCGGCCAAGCTCAACAACTTTCTTAAACACAACACCTGCGAAACACTATATCTTGTAGGAGATATCATTGATGCGTGGAAAATCCAACAAAACAAATGGCGATGGAAACAAGCGCACACCAACGTTGTTCGACGTGTGTTGGGTCACGCTAAACGTGGTACTCGTGTTGTATATGTTGCTGGTAATCATGATGAGTTCTTAAGACCGATGATACCATATGGATTTAGTTTTGGGCTTGTTGAAATACATAATCAAACAGACCACATTGGTGCAGACGGTAAACATTATCTTGTTACACACGGCGATTTATTTGATGGTATTACTCGTCTTGCTCCGTGGCTTGCATTTCTAGGTGACAAGTTATACGATCTAGTATTAGAATGGAACAGCAAGTTTAACTGGATACGCCACAAGTTAGGTTTTGGATATTGGAGTCTTAGTAAATATCTCAAGCATAAAGTTAAGAAGGCCAGTGACTTTATGTTTCAATTCGAAAACAACATAGCACGTTACTGTAAGAAACGAGGGTTCGATGGTGTAATATGCGGACATATACATCACGCAGAAATCAAAACAATAGATGGCGTCATTTATATGAATGATGGCGACTGGGTTGAAAGTTGTACAGCACTAGTTGAGCATCATGATGGTCAATGGGAAATAATTACATGGACACGAGAAAATGACAAAGACGATACTGATAATAACGGATAATCTTCCGGATCAAATAAATGGCGTTGTCACTACGTACAAAAATATTGAAGCGTGTGCGCTTCTGGACGGTTATAACGTTGTTTTTCTTCATCCCGGGTGGTTCAGCTATATTGATTGCCCTGGCTACAACGAAGTCAAGATTAGCTATCCCAGGAATATGGGCAAGAAGATTGCGTCGGTCAATCCGGATTATATCCATATCGCCACAGAGGGTCCTCTTGGCATGTGGGCTAGAGCATATCTTTCATTGGCTGATATTCCTCACAATACCGCTTATCACACTAAGTTTCCTGAAGGGCTCAAAAAGTTATTTGGAATACCTGAGTCATTTACTTGGCGTTTTGTACGTTGGTTTCATAAACATAGTGGCAAAGTTTTAACAACGACTGACAGCATGGTTGCTGAATTAAAGGCACACGGATTTAGTGGTGAAGTTATTCCTTGGACACGAGGTGTTGATCGTACAATATTCACCCCTAATCTAAGAGAACAAGTTCCGGCAAAATACTTATTGTGTGTTAGCCGTGTTAGTAAAGAAAAGAATTTAGAAAAGTTCTTTGAATTAGATTATCCTGGATACTTAAAAATTATGGTAGGAGATGGTCCTATGCTAGAAACTTATAAGAAACGATATCCTGATGTACATTTTACGGGATTCAAGACAGGAGTTGATCTAGCCAAATATTACGCTAACGCAGAAGCGTTTGTATTTCCTAGTCAATGGGAAACATTTGGCATTGTTATGATAGAAGCAATGGCTTGCGGAACTCCTGTTGCGGCTTATCCTTGCCAAGGGCCTGAGGATGTTGTTGATCAAGGCATAACAGGATTTATGAATGATAGTTTAGAAGATGCTGTTACAGCTTGTTTACAACTAGATAGAAATCGTGTATATGAAGGAAGCCTGCGCTGGACTTGGGAAGCCGCTTGGGCAATATTTAGGGACAATTTGATTCCGGCTAAATAGTAGCACTTAATGAAAGGGCTACTATGTTTGCATTGTATTTTGTAGGTGCCGGCTTCTTTACTGTGTTCGGATGGAACGCAGGTCAAATAGTGTGGGACAAATGGATCGATCCTCCCGCAATTGAACAACCAGCAGTAAAAAATGACAGAAAAGAAAAAAACGTGGATTGATCACTACGAGAGAATAGTAGACAATGTATTACGTATATTGTGGCTAGTGTTACTCTTAGGATGGTTAATTAACAATCACCAACTATGAAAAAAACTATCGCTTTATTCATTGCTGATCCTAAGTGTTCAGTACAAAGCGCAAACGGTATAATGAAAGCCTTAGGCAGTCGTTATAATTTTAAGATTTTTAGTAAAAATCCTGTAGAAGATAATTTCTTCAATCATGTAGATTTAATTGCTGTACCTGGAGGATTTGGGGATAGTGATAGTTACGACAGTTTGTTTCGTCATAACGGACAAAATGTAAAACATTTTGTACAGAATGGCGGCAAGTATTTAGGTATCTGTATGGGCGCCTATTGGGCAGGAAGCCATTACTTGAATCTATTAGACGGAGTAGACGCAGAACAATATCTAAAAAGACCCGGAGCAGATACTCGACGTCCACATGCTAAAAATATAGCAATAACTTGGCGTAATAAACCTATGAATATGTTTTGGTATGATGGCTGTGCATTAGTGGGAAACAAATCCAAATTTGAAATAGTAGCTACCTATGCTAATGGTGATGCTATGGCTATTATACAACGTAACATAGGACTAATAGGTTGTCATCCAGAAAGTGAAAAATTTTGGTATGATAGTTATACATGGATGCGTAAGCATTGGCATGATGGACAACATCACGCATTACTTCTAGAGTTTGTAGACCAGTTAATGCACAGATAAATATTTGCATGAGAGCAACAGAATTCCTTCCCGAACTATTCGACCCTAAACATGTCCAACCCATAGAGTGGGACGACGATAATCACGCTCGAGCAAAACTAGGCGAAAAAACCATACATATTACATTCTTTGAAACAGGCGGACATGCATACCTTGAATTTAGTGTTGACCATGAGTTTCAAGTAACTGGCCGAGGTGACGCAAACGCAGTCTTTGCCACCGTTATACAAGCAGTAAAAGAATACGTGGCAAAATGGAAGGGTGTACATACTATAACATTTAATGCTAGCGAAAAAAGTCGTGCAAGAATGTACGATGCACTAGCCAAACGTGTAAGCGCACAGTTGGGCTGGCATGTAGTTCCTTACGAGGAGATGATGGCCGATCCTAAATATGAAAATATTAGAAAACATGGCGGCTATACATTTGCTATTGAGAAAGGTGCGGCACCTGAACATAGACAATCTGCACAAAAGCCACAGCATGAAAAGTTCAAAGACATTTGGTATATAGGTAGTTTGGAAGATACAACTTTACCTGTGTATAAAATAACTGGTGGTAAAGGTTGGGAAGCTGAACAAATGGTTTTGCGTACCAAACCAGAATATAAAGGTTTCCATCCTATGGGTATGTATAGTAGACATACTCCTCCCAAGGGACAACAGATTATTGACTTAGGTGATTATAAACCACCGTATAAAGCACCACCGCAAGATCCTAATAGTTTAGGCGCAAAGTTAAGAGCAAAACTGGACTTGCCACAATGAAAACTGAAACCAAAAACTTAATTAAAAAAGTAGTTTGGAATCCATGGACAGCACTAATAACACTAGCTCTTATAGTAGGCGTAAGAATTGCTGATCCTGCATTTGTAGAAAGTGTTAGATTATTATATTTTGATAGACTAATAATAAGTCAACCTGCAAAAGATATTCCTGTTAGTGTAGTCAATATTGACGAACCTACGCTAGATAAACTTGGACAGTTTCCATTTCCTAGAGATTATTATGCAGATATCATACAAGACTTATATCAGCATGATGCAGGCTTAGTTGTATTCAATGTGCTAATGCCAGAAAAAGATCGCTTCAAACAAGATGCTGTCTTAGGGCGTACAATGCAAGCGTTTCCTACAGTATTGCCTACTATTGCTGGACAAAAGAATAAAAATACTAGTCACGGAAGTCCTGTTCAACCAGTAGGACAAGATCCAGCTGGCAAAGTAGTTGAGTATCCTGGATTACTATCAAACATAGAACCACAAAGTAGTGTTGCCGCAGGCATTGGTATTGTTAATACATTTCCTGAAGTAGACGGTAAAGTGCATCGGATGCCATTGGTAATCATGGTAGGAGATCAGCTGTATCCTAGCCTCGCAATAGAAACCTTACGTGTTGCGGCACAAGATACTCGCATACAAGTTAAAATAGGCGAAGCAGGTGTTGAAGCATTACGTATTCCTAAACTAGATCGTATTAATACTGATAGTCTAAGTCGTGTGTGGATTGACTGGAGTGCAACTCCTAAAGAATACAGTTATACAGAATTACCTAAGTCATTTAACAAAGGCATTGTTATTGTAGGACTTAGTGCCGCAGGACTGGCTAATCCAGTTGCTACAGCAAAGGGTGAAGTATGGCCGCAATACTTACAAGCCGCAACACTTGGCACAATGTTGACTGGCACAACCATACAGCGTCCTGATTGGGCAGACAGTGCTGAAATTTTAGCTCTAGTAGTAGCGAGCATAGTATTACTCTTTTTAACAAAGTGGACTTATGTTGGACTTGCCTCTGGTGTTTGTATTGTTGCTGTTAGTATTCTTGGTAGTAGATTTGTTTATAGCCATTACCTTTTCCTTTTTGACGCTACTTTGGTGGTGTGTGGTATTGTATTGGTTATGTTACATGCTTATGGGGTAAAATTTGTTAGCGAGTTTTTACAAAAGCAACAAATTAAAAAACAATTTGGTAGTTACTTGAGTCCTGATCTAGTTGCTAAACTACAAAAGAATCCTGAATTGCTTGTATTAGGTGGCGAAGAACAAGAACTGTCTATCATGTTTACAGATGTTCGAGGCTTTACTAGTATTAGCGAATTCTATGGTAAAGATGTACAAGGACTTACAAAGATTATGAATCGCTATATGACAGCGATGACAAAAACAATCTTAGAAAATGATGGTACACTAGACAAATACATTGGTGATGCTCAAATGGCCTTCTGGAACGCACCTTTAGACAATACCAAGCATTGCAAAGACGCAGTTAAGGCCGCACTTGAAATGTTAGGGAGTTTGGATGGGTTTAATAGAGAAATTGCTGAGGAAGGCACTCCTCCCTTTGGCATGGGTATTGGTATTAATACTGGGGTTGTTGTGGTTGGTAACATGGGTAGCGAACAGCGTTTTGATTATACCTGTCTTGGAGATGCTGTTAACTTGGCTAGTAGGCTCGAAGGGCAAAGTAAAAATTACGGGGTTTTAATTGTGTTAGGCCCTGTGACAGCAGAACGTGTTCGTGACGAATATCCTGTATTTGAATTAGATAATATCGCTGTTAAGGGCAAAAAAGAAGGAGTTACTATCTACACTGTAGAAACAAGCTCACTAGGACATGAAGAATTCTTGAAACACTACTATTCGGGTGATTGGCCTAAGGCATTACAAATGATTGATTACTGTAAAGGACAACATCCAAATATGAAAGACTATTATAGTATTATGGAGCAGAGATTGCGATCAGGTAAGCCCGCAGACTGGGCTGGAACTTACGTGGCAACTTCTAAATAAGATCGGTTCTGACTATACTAGCAAGTCCTACTAGACTAAAAAGTCTTAGCCACAGATAGCCAATATCTAATTCAAACCAACGACGGCTTAATCTTACACTAGCTGGATTAAGATGATGGTTGTTATGTAGTTCTTCGCCGCCGATAACAATGCCCCATGGAATTAAATTCCTGGATTGCTCCCTGGTTTCGCCATTGCGATATCCCCACCAGTGACCTAGGCCATTTATGACACCTGCGGCCCAGAACGGTATCCATAACATTTGCACACCCCACACTAAAAATCCCCATGGTCCAAAAAGAACAAGGTCTATAACCAACATCAATAGAATACCAAGGCGGCTATGGGGTGTATAAATGTTACTCTCTATCCAATCATCCGGAGTACCCACTCCGAATTTTTCTACCATCTCTGTATCTTTACTTGCTAAATGATATAGTCCTGCACCTTTGGTAAACACACGCCAAATACCAAATACATGCGGACTGTGCGGATCTCCTTCTTTGTCGCTATAAACATGATGCTTTCGATGTATAGCTACCCATTGCTTAGTAACCATGCCCGTTGTTAACCATAACCAGAAGCGAAAGAAATGACTTAAAATTGGGTGGAATATAATTCCTTTGTGTGCCTGTCCTCTATGCAAAAACAGAGTAACAGCTACAATAGTAATGTGTGTTACTATTAATGTGTATATAATGATGTTCATTATGTACTTAGTCTATCTTATTACCGCTAGATTGATTACCTTCATTAAACGGTTTTTCTACTTCGGAATTATCGATTCTATTAATCTGCTGTTCTGCTAAGATACGCTCGTGCTCAATACTTTTGCCACGTAATTCCATAACAGTTTCGACTTTTTGATTTAAACGGATAAGGTCGTTATCCAGCATACGTATGCGATCTATCAGTGCAATTAGTGTACCGTTGGCTTGTCCAATAACTGGTTTAATTTCTTCAGTCACCCACTTCCACACAAAATAAACAAAATATCCCATACCTGCTGCCGCAACTATAGGAAATCCGTACTTATTAACTAACTCGACTAGACTGTCCATTATTTAAATCCTCTTACAAATTTGTCTACAGGATCTAGTTTTACTAAACGTAACTGTCCGTCGTCTTCAACTAATTTGAATACATCACCTAACTTCCAGCCTAGTTGTTCTTTTTTCATGTCTTGGTCCAAGGTAATACCGTGTTCATCGACCATCCAATCATAGTCTACATACAACATATTAATCCTTCCTTTGATCGGCTTGTTCAGCTCTAGCAATACGATCGTAGTCTGGTTGCAGGCCTAGTGCATGACTTACTTTAACATCGATACGTTGTAATTGATTAGTCATAGTATCAACACGAGAATCTAAACCTTTAATAATTCCACCCATGCCAGTGACACTGCTAGTGACTCCCGCAAGTATAAATTTTAATGTAAGAAAAACAAAATAGCCAGCAGCCATAGCACCGGCTATAGGAAAACCTAGTTCTCCAACTAGTTTAAAAAAATCCATAGTTCGCTCCTTGGATTTAATTAAGCGTAAGTAGAACCAGTAGTTTGGGTGGTGTGTACTAATTCCCCGTCTGTATTGTATACTTTAACAACATGAGCATCACTAGATTTAGCATGCTCCATAGCTTCGGCTAATGTATCAAAATAATGCTCAACTGTTTTAAGTGCGCCATCAACCCAATGATGTTTTTTAACGTGATGTTTATGTGTCATTTCAATCCTTATGCGTATGTTTCGCGTTGGTTAACTTGATCTGGTACTGCTTTAGCTGGGATATCGTGTATTAATTGATCGTCAGCATCATATATTTTAGCACCATGAGAATCAACATTGTTAGCAAATAACAATGCTTCATCTATGCTGTCAAAAAAGTGATCCAAAACTGATAAAATACCATCATTCCAGTGATGTGTTTTTACTCTATGTTTCATAATATTCTCCGTACACACTATTTATGCGTACATATCTGATTGTTTTTGTTCGGATAAAATTACTTCATCATCTACATAAACTTTCACAGTTTCTGCTGGATTAGCAGACAACGCATAGCTTACAGCACTAGCTTCATCGACAAATTCCATGAGTCTTTGCTGTAGTGTATTATTTTGCCAGTAAAAAGTTTTTACAATGTATTTGTAGCCCATTTATCACCAAAAATACTTCGTCCAAATTTTTGCAGTATTAGAGGTATATTCTGTTAGAGATTTTTGATGCTCTGCAACATTTGCCTTAGCGGACGTATAGGTTATATGCAATTTATCAATAATATCCTGTGTATCTACCGGACTAGCACAAAAACGTTTGATTGCCCATGGAATTTCTTCCGCATTACTAACCAAAGGTACTCCTTGACTTACTAGATCAGCTCCAACAATATTAAATGTTTCACTAAAATTGCACTGCATACCTATGTCCATTTCTGCACATAGATGTAAAAATTCTTCTCTAGGGCGCCATTGATGATTAACTAGCTCATGCCCGTGATCGTAAATTTGTTGGAATAATCCTTTTAAGTTATTAATTACAGGACTGCCATTCATTTCAATACGCCCTGCGTTAACATGGAACCGTAATTTTTTGTCAATTTGTTCAGCAAACTCAATAGCGGCAAACGCTTGGCTTAGATGATTCTTAAGAGGACGTATTGCTCCAAAACAAGCAATATCTATAGTGTCTTTCTTTTTGAATTTTTTAGTAGTATATTGTTGTGGATAATAGTTAGGCAAATACATTACACGCTGATCAGCAGTCTTGTTATCCCATTGATTTCTATGTTTAAGATAAAATTTGATTTCTCTTAACATGCGGGGAGCATTACATGATATAATAATATTTTTAAATCCGCTGTAATCGCCGACCCAATCCATAGCCATGCCTTCTCCGGCCATAAATGGCATTTCGCTGTGCAAGCGAATAATCCATTTTACATTAGGATGTAATTTTTGTAATATAGCAAACTTAGTTGGAACTACCCATAGTGCTTCGATAATCACATAATCAGGCTTGTGCTTATTAACCAATCTGTCTATACAGTTGTTATCTATCGCAACTTCCAAATGGCTTTCTATACCAGCTTCTTGTAACATGTCGTCCATGAACTTGGCTGAATTATATAAACCTGTGCTTAGTCCAACGTGCGCATGCACCTTGGCGTTAAAATCTTCTCTTCTTTTGAGGATGAATAGGACTCGTGACATTTTTTCTCTTTCGCTACTTTATACCAGTATTTATACTTAATGTGCGTATATTTCTATTACACTGATTTTACAAAGAAAAATGCTCACTTTAGAGATTACTAGGTAGCGAATCGTTCGTCTCTAGGCAGCAGCCGCCGTCACCACGGTAACGAGTACCGGTCCTAAGGTGATAATGTATTTACCTACCTATGTATATCTGAGGTTCGGCTTCTTCTCTACGCTCACGTTCAGTTTTAGGGAATAATCCATTGCCATATTGTGGATATTTTTGTTGTCTATCCCATGCTACATAGATAAACATTCCGCCAACTACAAAAATAGCAAATAGTATTATTACACCTATCCACGCATCTTGTGTAAGTTGTCTCATACGAGCCGCACGTCTTGCTTCCTGAGCGGCTTGTTTTTGCAGTTGTCGGGCAATTAGCACTTTCTGCTGTTTACCCATGGTGTTCATCATTTCGCTAACATCAGTCCACAGCGCACCTAACTCTGGCGGAGCTTGATACACCATCATTTCACGCAACTCGACTTTCATTTGTTCAAGTTGTTTTTTCATTATTACAAGTTGTAATGCTCTGCGACCTAAACTAGCATCGCCTTGATATATTTCTTCACGTGATTTGCGTTCTTCTTCTTCAATTACAGCCATACACTTGTTCATGTTATCAAAGAAATCTCCAAGGTAATTGGCCAGCTCTTGATAGATACCAGCGGTTTCGCCTTGTTGCTTATTAAGTTCGATAACACGATTTTTTTCTTCTATGTAGGCATTTTTTTGTGCTACAGTAGCAGGCTTATCTTTGTGATTGTTATGAAATTGATCGTCAAGATCTTTAAGGACACCTTTGATGTCGCCAGCGGCACCCTTAATGTCCTTATAAAGTTGACAGCCCTTCTTTACCGCGGCGACTGCGGTATTGGCCATGGCGAATAGGGTAATCGGATCCATTACCCTGGATCCTTAGAAGAATAAGAATATGCCTTGTGCTGAAAGAAGTAATCCCAATCCTGCGACAAAGAAACTGCCCCAGAACATGGACATACTTACTGCTAGAATACTTGCAGATAATACAACAATGCTCAATTGATAAAGTGTACTAGCATAACCGATCCATGGGCTTTGTTTTTTAGCGTAGTCGCGTTCAGCTTCTAACTTACGAGCTTTAGCCATAAGTTCTTTCTTGCCTTCGCCTGTAACTGGATCACTTTCGTAACGAGCAATTTTAGCTTCTAGTTGCTCTATTTTCTTAGTGTCTTTGCGTACTTGAGCATCGTCCAAACTTTGTTCTGCTAGCATTTGTTTAATGCTTTTGGCTTCGTAAAAAGTCCAAACGTCATTTGCACTAATGGTATTGTTTAGGGTTATACTGCTTAGTTTGCCGCCGTACCAACTGTTGACAGCTAGGATCAGGGCAAACACACTGATTACCATACCTGCTTTGTCTTTGATTTTGGCTTCACGTTCGCTACGACTGCCTACTGGAGGCTTTGGTGCGTCCGGATCTTTTGGTTGTTTTGTAATTAGATTTAATACTGAGTCTAATAAGGCCATCGATTCGCTCCCGGCTGTTTATAATGTACTAGTATTTATGTTTTTATTAGCCAAAATTGTTGCACCGCTAAATACTTTGCAGTATAATGAATACTAACAAAGGAGTTTATTATGACTAGACCAATTGCCAAAAAACGTATTCGTGAAGCGGCTAATCGCGCACGTAAGCGTAAGTAAAGAATTGTTGTAAAAGCCTTAAAGTAAGGCGCTCTGGACGCGGGTTCGACTCCCGCCAGGTCCACCAGAAAGTATATGAGCTTGGAAGTCGCGCTTCGAGTCGTTTCAGATAACAACAGCCGCAAGGCTAATTGGCGTATACTTTCTAATGGGCCTGCCATGGTTTCGACAGGGTGAGATAGGATGAAGGTCAACACGTGGGGTCACGTAAAATACAAATAAAGTAAATGCAAAAGCAAATACATTCGAGTTTGTGCAAGTAGATTTCGACATTTCAGCAATGAATGACGAAGAATTTGCAATCGCTGCCTAAGAAACAGCTCTCGTGAGGTAGCTATACCTTATCACCCAAAATAGCAGAAACCCGTTTCGACGGGTTTCTTTTTCACACAGTCATTTTATAAGGATCACTATGACAACAACAGTAACTATTGGACAAACTCCAATTAATGCAACCTATACAGCAGTTACAGGCACTACAACTGGTGCTGGTACAGGTGCTAAATTTGATGTAACCAAAACTTCTGGTGTTTATTCTACAACCGTTGAAAGTACTAATTTAGGTACTGGATATGCTTTAGGTGACACAATTACTATCCCTGGCACAAGCCTTGGTGGAACAGCTCCTGCTAATAACGATGTTGTAATCGTTACAGCGTTAGGAACTAACGGATCAATTAAGACATTTGCTACGGCAGGTGTAGGTGCTATCGGTAACGGCACAATTAACACAGTTATCGATGTAACAGGTACCTCAGGTATCGACACATATACATTTAACGATAAGAGTGCGGACTATACTGTAGTCAATGACACTACTAACCACGCTATTAATGTAACAAGTACTTTGGATACGCAAGTATCATTCAAGTTGGAACAACATGAGAGAGTAGTTTTTACAGATAAAGCCACTGCATTTGATATTACTGGAACAGCCGGTGATGTTTATGCCTTATTGAAGGCAGCTTTTGGCGGTACAGTAAATACAACATATGAAGGTATCGGTATCAAACTTGAAGATCTTGGTGCAACAAGCTCGATGATTTCTCAAGCTATTGTGAGTTCTCCACAGTTCTCCACAGCAAATCCCGATTATGCTACTTTTGTAAACAATGTTTATACAAACATTATTGGTACTGCTCCAACTCCAACACAGGCGTTGCCGTATGTGTCAGCGTTGGCAACAGGTTCAACTACAGAAGCGGCATTATTAAATGCGGCGGCGCATTTGACTACATTCCAACAAACAATTGGGTTGGTAGGAATCGCTCCAGCAACGACAGGGGTACTAGCGGCCAGCGGTATCGACTTTATTCCTGCGTAATTGAAATAAGCCCAGTTTTTCTGGGCTTGTTTTTGGCTTAAATATTTCTTGACTATCTGTTGTCAGACATATATAATAGTCTTAGTGACAATAGTCGCTTTTTAATATTAAAAAAGGAAGTAAAATATGAAAAAGATTGCTCTAGCAACTCTATTGGCCCTAGCGGCCGCAACAGCAAGTGCTGTGGAAGTTGGTATCGTTGGTGGTACTGACTTTTTGACAAATGGCGGTAATCGTGGTACAGGCGGTGTAACAATTGGTCAACACTTTGGCGATTTCAGCGTTTCAGCTGAAGGCCTACGTGAAATCAAAGGTAACACAGACAAGTACAACCTATTGGCAGGTTACGATTTTGCCAAATTTGGCTCTGCTACATTCAATGTCAAAGCTGGCGTAGCATACATTGAAAACACTACAATTACTAATCATAACGATCGTTATGCTGGTGTAGTTGGTGCCGGTGTTGCTGTTCCAGTTACTAGCAAAATTGACGCAACTGTAGACTATCGTTATACAGATACACGTGATGCCGCAAACAAGTTTCAAGGCAACACAGTATTAGTTGGCGCTCGCTACTCATTCTAATTTTAAATTAGAATAAAAAAAGGCCTTTCAGGGCCTTTTTTAACCTTCAAGTGTTATTGATTTTTTCTATTACGCTTATTGAAATAATTATTGAAAAAATCAATTAAAATGCTTGATCTTATTGTTAAATACTATTACAATAACATATCAGTACAAACACTGAGAGTTATAGTTTTCAAACACACACAAGGAGAATGATATGAAAACAGTTGGAAATAAATTAGAAGCTTTCGCAATTACTGGTGTTAAACCAGGACAACCAGAAGACGCATACTTTACAATTACCGATCAAAGTTTTGAAGGCAAGTGGAAAGTAATCGTTTACTATCCAAAGGACTTCACATTCGTTTGCCCTACAGAGATTGTAGCCTACGACAAACTAGCAGGTGACTTTGCTGACCGTGATGCAGTATTGCTAACAGGTAGCACAGACAATGAGTTCTGCAAGACAGCGTGGCAAAAAGCACACCCAGACCTACAGAAAATCACACATACACAGTTTGCAGACACACAGCGTGGTGAGTTGAGTTTGATTGAACAGTTGGGCGTATTCTACGCTCCAGCAGGTGCGGCACTTCGTGCAACATTCATCGTTGACCCAGATAACGTTATCCAACACGTTACTGTTAACAACTTGGATGTAGGCCGTAGCCCAGAAGAAACATTGCGTATTCTTGACGCATTGCAAACTGGCGAACTATGTGCATGTAACCGTGCTATTGGCGGGGAGACTCTATAATATGGCATTCAACGATTCTATCAAAGAAGCGTTGCCAGACTACGCAAAGGACACCAAGTTAAATCTTGACGCTGTTCTTTTGCGTAGTACATTGGATCCAGATGTGGCTATGGGTTGTGCCGTAGCCGCACTTGCCGCAACTGGTAACGGAAAAGTCTTAAGTGTTATGTTAGCAGACGCACCAAAGTTTGCTGACTCGGCAATGACAGCCGCAAGTATCATGGCACAGAACAATGTATGGTATCCATATGTTGAAATGGCCGATGATGAACAGCTAAAAGGTCTGCCAGCACAGTTACGCATGAACGCTATCGCAAGTCATGGCGGAACTACAAAGGTAAACTTTGAGGCATTCAGTCTTGCCGCAAGTATTGTCGGTAAATGTCATTTCTGTGTTAAGGCACACTATGACACACTCAAGCAAGAAGGCTACACTGTAGAGAACTTGCGTGACATTGGTCGTATTGCCAGTGTTATGAATTCAGTAGCAAAAGTACTAAACGGTTAAAAAAATATGGTGTGTGGCAAAGATGTTGTATTTTTGCCACATTTCCATATAGGTCTTGACACAAAGACATATATACAATACAATAGAGACTAGTTAAACAAAAGAGGCATAAATAACTTTAACAAGTTAGCCAAAAGTGGTTGACTATATTGCTGAAAAGCAATACAATAGAGACTAGTTAGCAAACAATGTAGTTTCAAGATGTTGTAGAAATACAACAAAAAAGATTTTACAAAAGTTGTTGACAAGTGTCCAACAAGACACTATAATAAACACATGTTAGAAAGCAATGGTGCTTTTTAGCAAACAAGGAAAAAGAGAAACTTAAAATGCAATCGAATTTTAAACATCAGCAATTTAATACGATGCCCAAACTGGCAGGTGTAATAGCCTGTTCTTGGTCAGCGATTAATGGCGGAAGTTTATCATATGATCGCACACCAGAGATTAATAGTAGGGTCCGGGAGGACATTTTGTAAACACAGTTTACACTTAAACTCCAAGGACCCTAGGATTAAAAACCCTGGGGTTTTTTGTTTTTAGACTTTCGAAAAAGTGTGTATAGGAAACGAGATCCTAGCCTGCACTTAAAACATGGGCGAATGGGCGGCCTACGGGATGAAACTCCTCTTCTGGAGCGAAAAATCGTAGCGTATTAAAGTGTTCTTTAATTTGTAAAAATATATTAAAGAACACTTTAATACACACTTTCTCAAAACTACCTGAAATAGTTGTTGACATAGTCAAGAGAGAGTGTTACAATTAAAACATGGAGCAGAAGCATCAATGGTGATGCAGTGGACTGTAAATCCGCCGTCTTTGACACGCTTGGTTCGATCCCGAGATGCTCCACCAAAATTTGAGTAGGTTAGATTGGATAAATAAAGTTAGGAGAACTAACCTATGCCAATCGCCAAATGTTTATGCTGTAGTAAAGAATTTAGATGGATGCCATCGCAAACATCTGGAAATTATTGCAGTCAAGAATGCCGTATAACGCATACGCTTGAAGAAAAAATTTCGTCTGGAAATTACACTTGGGCTAATGCTAGAACTTATTTCAAACGCAATACAGAATATAAATGTTCTGTATGTGGTATAAGTGAGTGGAACGGTAAAGAGATAAGATTACAAATTGATCATATCGATGGAAATAATTCCAATGATGTAATTGAGAACTATCGTTATCTATGCCCTAACTGTCATACACAGACAGACACCTGGGGTGTAAAAAATGTTAGTGAAGAAGGTAAGAAAAGATTAAAAGAAGGCGGCCTCAAAGGTCGTTTGAAACAATTGGAATAGTGGCGCAGTTGGTTAGCGCACATGCCTGTCACGCATGGGGTCGCGGGTTCGAGTCCCGTCTATTCCGCCAAGTTTTATGCACCTATCGTCTATCGGTTAGGACACTCGCCTTTCACGTGAGTAAGAGGAGTTCGATTCTCCTTAGGTGTACCAAGTTATTCCCTTGTAGCTCAGTGGTAGAGTAGTTGACTGTTAATCAATTGGTCCGTGGTTCGAGCCCACGCTGGGGAGCCAAGTTATAGCGGGATGGAGAAGGAGTATCTCGAGAGTCTCATAAGCTCTAGTCCCTGGTGCGATTCCAGGTCCCGCAACCAATATGGGCTGATAGTGATAATGGGAGCACAGGGGCTTTGCAAGCCTTTAGTCGGGGTTCGATCCCCCGTCGGTCCACCATATTTTTTTACCCGGATAGTTAAATGGTATAACGGTCGGCTGATAACCGGCTATTACAGGTTCAATTCCTGTTCTGGGTACCAAGTTTAAGGATGCTAACAGCAACTTCTATAACTTTTTTGGTATAAAAGAAAATGCATCCTGTTTATTGTTGGGGTTTAGCTTAGTCCGGCCTAAAGCACTAGTCTTTGAAATTAGTATCATTGGTTCGAATCCAATAACCCCTGCCAATCAATATCGCGTTCGTCTACTGGACAGGACACGTAGGCTTTCAACTTATGGACACGGGTTCGAATCCCGTACGCGATGCCAATTATGCCGTGGTAACTCTCTGGGTAGAGTACCTCACTGTCGATGAGACCTAGGCGGGTTCGATTCCCGTCCACGGCGCCAGTTTTTATTTTTAGGAGAATGACATGAAACGTGCTAAACGTTAGTGTCGACTCGGATCCCGTATTGGTCCTAGTCGGCACATTAAATCAATTAATTACGACAACCCACTTGTAGCGTTAACGGTAGCGCACTTGACTCTTAATCAATGAGGTGTCGGTTCGAATCCGACCGGGTGGACCAATATGGGAGTATAGCTCAACTGGCTAGAGCAACCGGCTTTTAACCGGTAGGTTCAGGGTTCAAGTCCCTGTGCTCCTACCATATAA
>Ga0007809_10000529_pt1 | contig 16037 bp, 20 predicted proteins | sample CryBogCBE02Aug07_FD_60383 | JGI IMG/M metagenome (GOLD analysis project Ga0007809, IMG submission 60383) | Freshwater microbial communities from Crystal Bog, Wisconsin, USA - CBE02Aug07 | ecosystem: Environmental > Aquatic > Freshwater > Lake | place: Crystal Bog, Wisconsin, USA | collected...
ACGGCTCAGGAAGTGCACCTGGGAATCAGGCGCCAAGTCCGAGCCAAAACGAGGACTTGTGCTCCGGGGTGCGTCGCTCTGTCGAAAGTCCATTTTCAAGCCATTCTGTCAATCGCACGAACAGCAAGCCAATCAAGAGATAAATCACGGCGATCAGGAGAAACCGACGCCCTTGAGCACGGCAACGTTACCATGGCTTTTACGCAGATAGCTGGCTTCGGCAATCGTCTCGGGCATGGACCTCAAGTGGTAGTGGATGCAAGTCATGGTTAATCCGCAAGGAGGTCCCCCACGCTGACAATTCCATAATAATCGTAGCAAATCATCGATCTCCGAGAATGATCACCGCGACACCGGCGATCACGAGAAGACCACCCGCCAGCGTGATCGGATTGAGCTGTATCTCCCTGAAAAAGAGCCATGCGAAGAGAATGACAAAGAGCGGGTAAGAGATCTCGATCATGGAGGCAAGCGTCGGGTTCTTGGCCGACATCGCGGCATAAGTCAGGAAAGCACCGAAAGCAGACCCTCCGATCGAGAAGAGAAACCATCCAAGGTCACCCTTTTCCAATCCCTCCATGCGGAGGGCTTGGGAGAGCCGTCCCGTGGAGATCAGGTACACAAGGGATCCCGCAAAGCCCAACAGCGAGTAGCCGAAGAAAAAGAAAGCGGGGGTCATCCCCTTGCGGAGAATGGGTCCGCTGGCGGCATAGCTCATCCCCCAGCAGAGAGAGGCGGTGACGGCATAAAGGAGCCACATGGTGCGTGAATTTTTATACCGATTTTCAGGGGATTGCCATGCCGCTCTTTTCCTCCGGAGCTTGTCCATGGTGACGGCCGGTGCTTTCCTTGTGGGTATGGCCATGGAAACCGAACGTAAGTTTCTGGTGTCGGGTGACGCATGGCGTTCCCTCGGGGAGCCCGTTTCCTATGCCCAGGGTTACCTCGCCCGAGGAGTCGGGGTTACCGTTCGGATCCGCATTGCCGGGGGAAAAGCCTTCCTCGCCGTGAAGGGGCCCGTCGAGGGCATCAGTCGTCCTGAATTCGAGTATCAGGTTCCTGTCGAGGATGCGCGTGAGATGCTGAAGCTTTGCAGGGATCCGGTGATCGAGAAAACACGCACACACATTCCTATGGGATCCCACGTCTGGGAGGTGGACGAGTTTGGCGGCGAGAACAGTGGCCTGATCATCGCGGAAGTGGAACTCTCGTCACCAGACGAGGAGGTATCCCTTCCCGACTGGATCGGCGCCGAGGTGACCGGCGATCCCCGGTATTATAATTCAAACCTTACGGTCCACCCCTTCAGGGCATGGAAGGAGTAAGTCAATAGCCCGGATCCCATGAGCCGCAACCCCTGCACCTCGACGCCGTCGGGAAGAGGGCGCAAGAAACCGAGGCTCCATCTGCGCCCTGGAAAACGCTGCGGGGAGGAGCTTCGCAAACTCTCATTGCTCCAACTTGAGGCGGCCCGGGAGGGACTTCGCGGCAACATTGCCTCTCCAGGTCCCGTTCATGATGCCAGAACCTTCATCAAGAAAGTAAGGGCCATGCTGGACCTGGCGGCCCCCTCCCTTTCCAACAAGGAACTAAACAGGACCGTGCGACTTCTCAGGGATGCAGCGTCCAGGCTCTCCCCCCTGAGGGATTCCGATGTCGCCGTGGAGACGCTGGATCTGGCACTGGAGCAAACATCGATGCCCGCCGATGCGTTCGACTCCATCCGTGCCGGCTTGGTGAATGTCGCCAAGCAGCAAAGAATCAACGGCAGGCACCAATTACCCCGTGTCCGGAACTCTCTGTCCAAGGCCGCAGGGGGCATTAGCAAGATGCCTCTCGACCGGATGTCGGATCACGATCTCCAGCGACGACTCCGCAGGAGTTACCGTCGTGCCAGAAAATCACTGAAAACCCTCCAAACAAAGAATGATCCCGAGTTGTTCCATCGGTGGAGGAAACTGGCGAAGCAGGTTTGGTATCAGCTTCGGGTCACCGCCCCATTCTGGCCGGATCATGCAAAGAAGTTGATTGCCACGCTCGATTCCATCGGTGATCTGGCCGGAACGGAACGGGACCTGATGCTCCTGGAGGGGACTCTTTCCTCGGGCCCCTCGGGACGTTCCGTTTCCGAGTTGGTCGCAAGGATCACAATCATCCGCCAGAGCCTTAGAAACGAGGCCGTCGGGATAGGAAGGGAATTTTTCATGCCAAGACCCCGTGTCTTCATCGAGCCGCTGAGAACGCGGTGAATTGCCCGAAGCGAGTTCCTAGCGGAGCTTCCAGAACATCACTGCGGTAATGACGAGTCCGATTCCGGTGATCAGGGTCCTCGCCAAGGATTGCGGGAGTCTCTGGGAATAGGTGGCGCCGAGATAATACCCCGCCGTCGCCCCCAGGGTCATGACGGCCATACGGGGCCAGTCGATGAGTCCGTTCGCCGTAAACCAGACAGCCGCCACCACATTGACCAAACCTCCCAGCACGTTCTTCAGCGCGTTCATGCGATGGATATCGGAGAAACCAAGGATGCCGAATGTGGCCAGCATGAGGATGCCGATCCCGGCGCCAAAATATCCGCCGTAGATCGAGAGCAGGAACTGGAAGAACGCCGCGAGTGCCATCGCCTTGCCCCCGGTGGGCGGGGCGTCGTGACCGGCAGCCAGCTCCCGAGCCACCCTTCGGGCGACGATCTTGCGGACGAGTCCCTGGACCATGAAGAGGAGTGTGGCAAATAGGATCAGGAACGGTACCAGCCTCGTGAAGGTCTCCGAATTCCCGTGCGTCAGGAGGAAGCTCCCGATCCACCCTCCGATCAGGCTCGCAGGAAGAAAGGCCGGAAGCCATGGGCGGATCTCCGCAATGAGTTTCCGGAACCCGATCAGACTGCCCGAGATCCCCGCCACCAGAGAAAGGGTACTGGTGGCGTTGGCAATCACCGGAGGGACGCCGAAGAGAATCAGCACGGGAAAGGTGATCAGGGTCCCCCCACCCGCCAGCGCATTGATGGCTCCCGCGGCAAGGGCGGCGGCGAAAAGGCTGAAAATCTCTACGGAATGCACTGGATCTCTCTAGCAGGGATCCATCTATCGGACGATCACCAATAGTTCGGCATGAATCTGCTTTCTCCCGTGGCGTTTGGAGGGCATCGTGTCGCCCCTCCATGCTCACTGCTTCCGGTCTCTCCAAATCACACGGCGGACGCATCCTTTTCGAGGATGCCTCCCTGCAGATCAACCGCGGCGACCGGTTGGGGTTGATCGGTGCCAACGGCGCCGGAAAGTCGACACTCTTCTCCCTGATCCTGAGAGAGGCCTCACCCGACGATGGCACCGTGGCCCTGGAGCGGAATGTGACGGTCGGATTCCTGCCCCAGGAGAGCGCTCCCTCCGGTGACGAAACGGTCCTCGAGCTTGCCACCGCCGTCTCCCAGGAGATGGCCCTTGTCCAGCGTGCAATCCGTGAACTTCCCGAGGAGGATCCCGGGCACCATGAGGCCGCGGCCCGGTTTGCGGAACTCGATGGTCATTCGCTGGAAGTGAAGGCCCGTCGTATCCTTTCCGGTCTGGCCTTCCGTCCCGGCGATGTCGACAAACCGGCCCGCACCCTCAGCGGCGGATGGATCATGCGCTCGCACCTCGCACGCCTGCTCGTGATGGAGCCCGACCTGCTGATGCTCGACGAGCCGACCAACCACCTCGACCTCGAGTCCCTGGGCTGGTTCCAGAATCACTTGGTCAAGTACCGCGGCGCGATCATCGCCATCTCGCACGACAGGGCCTTCCTCAACGCCATCTGCGAGAGCATCCTCGAGATACGCAACCGAAAGCTCAACCGCTACCGGGGAAACTATGATAACTACCTGGAGCAGAAAGCCGCCCGCAACGAGCAGCAGTGGGCCGCCTATCGGAACCAGCAGAGGGAGATCGCGGAATTGCAGCGCTTCATCGATCGCTTCCGGGCAAAGGCCAGCAAGGCCTCCCAGGCTCAGGATCGCATCAAGCAACTCGACCGCATGGTCAGGATTGAACCACCCGAACCCGAGGAGGCAACGGTCTCTTTTAGCTTCCCCCAGCCCGAGAGATCCGGCCAGCGTGTCATCACCCTTGAGGGGGTCCGTCAGGCTTATGGTGCCCATGTCGTCTACGAGCGCCTCGACCTAGAGGTAGAGAGGGGTCAGCGTACCGTGCTGGTGGGACCGAACGGAGCCGGCAAATCAACCCTGCTGAAGATTCTTGCCGGGATGCTCCCGCTGGAATCCGGAAGCGTCACGCCGGGCCACCGCCTCTCGGTCGGTTACTTCGCCCAGCACCGCACCGAAATGCTGGAGCTGAAACGCTCCGTCCTCGAGGAAGTGTGCGCCGGGGTGACCGGGATCAGCGAGCAGTCGGTGCGCACTCTGCTCGGTTCATTCCTCTTCCGGGGAGACGATGTCTTCAAGGCCGTCGGCGTCCTGAGTGGCGGGGAAAAGAGCCGCCTTGCGCTGGTGAAGCTGCTGCTCCGCCCCCCGAATCTCCTCCTGCTCGACGAGCCGACGACCCACCTCGACATGGCAAGCATCGACGCCCTGATCGCGGCACTGAAGCAATACGAGGGGACGCTGCTTTTCGTCAGCCACGACGTCCACTTCATCAGAGCACTCGCCTCGACCGTGGTGCACATCAGCGCGGGGAATCTCACTCGCTATGCGGGCGACTACCAGTACTACCTCGACAAGTCCGGCTCCTCGTCCGAGCGTGATGCCCTGATCGCCCCCGGTGTCCCCGGCAATTTCCGACCGGAGGAGCAGGTCGCGGAAGCGGCTCCCCGCGAAAAGATGGGACTCCGCGAAATCAAGGAACTGCGTCGCGCTGAGGCCGAGGCACGCAAGGCGGCCAACAAGGCGGCACGTGATGCAAAGAACCGCCTCTCCTCAGTTGAAACCGAAATCCATCGCCTCGAGATCCGCCAGAAGGAACTCGTGAGCGAACTTGAGGATCCCGAGACCTTCAGCAATGGGAAGGGCTTTGCGCTCAACAGGGAGCTTGCCGACCTGCAGGAGCGCCTGGGTAATCTCATCGAGGAATGGGACCGCCTCTCGGAGACCATACCGAACGATACCCCCGAATCATGAAAGAGTATCTCGCTGCCAGAGCGTGCGCTTTCGTCCATGCCCTTCGTGGCCTGCGCGTCCTGATCGCATCCCAAGCCCATGCACGCCTTCATCTGCTGGGCACCATGGCGGTTGCTGTTGCAGGATTTTATTTCCATCTCAGGCGTTGGGAATGGGTGGCGATCCTGCTCTGTATCGGGATGGTCTGGATGGCCGAGGCTCTCAATACCGCTCTTGAATTCCTCGCCGATGAGGTCTCGCTCGATCATCGCGAGAGGATCGGAAAAGCCAAGGATGTGGCGGCAGGAGGAGTCCTGATCACGGCGCTGATTGCTGTCGCGGTGGCTGCCTTGGTCTTTGTGAACCACCTTCCGGCATTCCTGCGCTGAGGGGGGGAACCCCTTCGCGTCTTTGAAGACTCCCTGGGCCTATGGCTTAGATTCCCTTCCTCCGGAAGTAGGCCACCTTCACCGGATCAAGCGCCGAGAAATGGGCCACCATGTCCTTCTCATGCATGAGGACCCAGGGCTGGGCATAGTTGATGCCGTTTTTGGTGAAGACGAGATCAGACGCGATGTAGACCGAGGAGTGAATGACCCTGTTATTGTCATTGAGCAGAAGTACCAGATCCCCGCCGATGCCGGGCTGGGCAATCTGGTAGTAGTTCTCCTGGATGTACTTGGAGGCAAAATCGTTGTCTGCCATCCGGGGATCGGGATTTGCATTGAAGAAATTCAATGCCGTCCAATGGCAGTCGGGCATCTTCTGCCCGGAAACTTCGGGTGGCAGTGGGGAGGTGTAGAGTTTCTGGCGTGCGAGGGGCGGAAGCAGGTACAGCAAGCTGATGGAGCCCCCGTCAGGAAGTGACTTCTCGGCCTCAAACATTGGTCGGACATCCTTGATTGCCACCCCGGGCATCGAGAGGGCCCAATAATTGATTGCCTTGTCGATATCCTCATCCTTGCGGATCAGGAGCCTCGCTAGAACCACGTTCTCCCCGGTCAGGGACTGCTTGAAATCCCGCTGTGCTTCGGGGGTTTTCAAGCGCGCAAACACGACTTCTGGATCGCTGAAATAAGTGAAGCCGTTTCGCTGATAGCAGAGTTTCTTCATCAAGCGAACAGCCTCTGCATCGGAGGAATGATGGTCATTGAAGATGATCCATGGATCGCCTTTGGGAATCAGATAGGGGTTTGCCTGAAAGCGGTTGGACTCATCCTTGGCCAACTCCCGGTAAAGCCTCGACCTGACATCGGGGGAAAGTGAAAAAAGGGTTTCCTCGTCAGGTTGCAGCACGACGCCGGGCTGCGACGGGAGCCTGAATTTTTTGATGATGGCCCCGGCCGCCTCGGGGCTGATCCCGCACTGGGTGAGCAGCGTCACGACCTGATCCGGGGAAAGGGTTCCGAAATGCCAAGTCGTCCGCTTGTTCTCCAATGATTCAAAAACGGCGTACTCCTGGGGTTGCTCGAGACGAATTGTCCAACTCTGCAGGTTACCCCATGATCCGCAATCAAGGTCGGGAGAAGAGCCTCTCCTGTGCATTTCCAACCACTTGTCGATCCGGTTGGTCAGCGCCATGAATACAGCGACGATCAGGAGAAGCATAATCCACCATCTTTTGGACGGGGTTTGCTTAGTGGAGAAGGAAACTTTGGGTGCCATATTTGAAAACTCTTTGATGCGAAAAAAAGGAAAGCCGATGGGTGCGTTGGTCGCTCAGTCAACGTAGGGGTGTGCATGATAACTGTTCATGCTCTGATTTCCACCGATTTTCCCAAGAAGCCTCTTTCCGGTTGACCGCGCCGCGAGGCTCCCTCAATCTCATCGTCCTGATCTCGGTGAGGTGGCTGAGTGGTCGAAAGCAGCGCTTTGCTAAAGCGCCGTACTCCAAAAGGGTACCGAGGGTTCGAATCCCTCCCTCACCGCCATTCCGCAAAGGATGAATGATGAAATAAAGGCGGATAGCAACTGCCTTGCTGTCGGGGCTGCGCCGTTGTCATGATGAAGTGTCTCTTGCCCCAGAAATCATGTCATCCTTGCGAATGAATTCCTCCTTTGTCACGGTCTCCGTTCCCGGAACCACGGCCAATGTCGGCCCGGGGTTCGATTCCTTCGGGATCGCCCTGAGTGTTGCCAACAACGTGACGGTTTCGATCAAGAGTCCTGCTCTCCCCCACCCCTCGATCGTGCAGGAGGCAGCCCGCAGCTTTTTCCTCGGCAGTTCCCTGACTCCTTTTGACTTTTCCTGGAAAATCTCAGGAAAGGTCCCCCGGGCACGCGGACTCGGCAGCAGCGTGACCGTGCGTCTTGGCGTCCTCATGGGACTGAACGCCCTGGCGGGAAGTCCCCTCTCCCGCAGCGGACTCTTCCGCCTCTGTGCCGAACTCGAGGGACATCCCGACAATGCGGCTCCCGCGATGCTTGGGGGATTCACCATCGCCCGATCCGGACGTGATCCGATCCGTTACCCCGTCTCCCCCTCCCTGCGCTTCGTTCTCCTCATCCCGGACTTCGAGGTGGCGACACCCGATGCCCGCCGCGTCATGCCCAAGTCGATCGGCATTCCTGAGGCTGCCGCCAATGCCGCCGATGCCGCCGTGATCGCTGCCGCCTTTGCAACCCTGGATTACGACCTTCTACGCGGTGCCTTCGAGGATCGTCTCCATCAGCCCTTCAGGGCCCCGCTGGTTCCCTTTCTGCACGATGTGATCACCGCCGGCGAGGATGCCGGTGCCCTGGGTGGATGGCTCAGCGGTTCCGGATCGACGATCTGCTGTCTTGCGGGGGGTGAATCGGTCGCCAGGAAAGTTTCCCTCGCGATGCGCAGAAAGGCCCCGAAGGGAAGCCTCTGCCTGATCTGCTCCGCCGACAACAAGGGTGCCAGCGTGATTAAGTCCTGAGGAGCGATGAGGCACCTCCTCGACAGGCTCGAGCAGTTCGCGGTCGATGTCATCCTCGGCAGGCGGGCCGGAAAGCGGGCCGGGGCTCTCAGGTTCGTGCTCCTTATTCTCTCCTTCCTCTACCGGTGGATCGTCGGAAGACGGATTGACCTTTTCCGCGCGAACATCCTCCACTCCCATCGGATCGGATGTCCCGTGGTCAGCGTCGGCAACCTTACGGTCGGAGGAACCGGGAAGACTCCCGTTGTCGAGAAACTGGCAAGGGATCTTACCGCAAAGGGCAGGAACGTCGCGATCCTGAGTCGCGGATACAAGAGTGTCGGGCGACGCTCCGACTCCACGGCGAAAACGAGTGCACGCGTCGTAACCGACGGGGGCGCCCTCCTTCTCGATTCAAAGACGGCCGGGGACGAACCCTTCATGCTGGCCAAGAACCTCCGTGGCGTCGGGGTGGTCGTCGACAAGGACCGGGTGGCCTGCGGCCGTCATGCGGTCTCGGTACTGGGAAGTGATCTCCTGATCCTCGATGACGGCCTCCAGTACCTGAAGCTGCATCGCCGGTTCGACATCGTGCTTGTGGACCGGGAGGCGCCCTTCGGCAACGAGTTCCTCCTTCCGCGCGGCACGCTTCGGGAACCACCCGAGCAGCTCCGTCGGGCGACCCACATCCTCATCACCAAGTGTGACGGGAGCGACCTCTCTGCCCTTCATGCAAGGATCAGAAAATACAACCGAACCGCGCCGATGATCGAGTGCTGTCACCGCCCCGTGGCACTTCAGGACCACCAGACAGGCGAATCCATCCCCCTGGAGTCGCTGAAGGGCATGAGGGCGGGAGCCATTTCCGGCATCGCCTCCCCCGAGAGTTTCGAGCAGGGACTGCGACGCCTCGGGGTGAGGCTGGAACTGACGCAGAGCTTTGCGGATCATCACCGGTATTCGCGCAAGGAAATCGACCGATTCATCAAGCGATGTGCGCGGCGTGAGCTCTCGTGTGTGCTGACCACCGAAAAGGATGCTGTCAGGATGCCCCGTCTCATGAATCAGGAAATCCCGATCCGTTACCTCAGGATCGAGATCGAGATCCTTAAGGGACAGGAGGAGTGGGGCCGACTGATCGACTCTCTCATCGCCCCACCCCGTCCCGTGATCGCCGATCTGGAGACCTCCCCAGATCGCTCCGAGATTCCTTCCTAAGCCTCCGCTGCGGCGATGTAATCACGCGTGGCCGGGACGGCACCCGGATCATTTGTCATCTGGATCTGGAACACGGTGAGTCCGCGGTGCAGGAACGACTGTTCGCTTGCCGTGAGGTAAAACTCCCACATCCTGCAGAAGCGCTCGTCGTAAAGTCTGCTGATTTCCGTGCGGACCCTCTGGAAACGCTCCTCCCAGAGCGCAAGGGTCCGCGCGTAATGGCTTCCGTTGAGGATCTCGATGTCGCTGACCAAAAGGCCTGATCGCTCAATGGCCGGGAGCACTTCGGAGAGCGCTGGTGCATAACCTCCCGGGAAGATATGCCGGGCAATCCAGGGATTCGTGTGCCCCGGTCCATCGCTCCGACCGATTGTATGGAGCAGGGCCACGCCACCCTTCCGAAGCAGGGAGGAAACTTTGCGGAAGAAAGCCCCGTAATGGTTCACCCCGACATGCTCGAACATTCCCACGGAAATGATCCGGTCATAGAGTCCCGTTTCCCCGCGGTAATCCCGGAAGAGGAAGCGGACCTTCTCCGCAAGGCCTTCGTTCCGAGCCCTGAGGTTCGAGTATTCCAGCTGTTCTTCAGAAAGGGTCACCCCAGTGACTTCCACCCCATGCTCCCTTGCCAAGGTCAGCCCAAGGCCTCCCCAACCCGAGCCGATATCGAGCACCTTCTGGCCCGGATGGAGCAGGAGTTTGGCGGCAAGATGTCGTTTTTTCAACCGCTGGCATTCCTCGAGCATTTCATCGCCCGTCTTGAAATAACCGCAGGAATATTGCCGGTCCGCATCGAGAAAGAGTTCGTAGAGACGGCCAGAGAGATCGTAATGACGGGCGACATTGCCCCGGGAGCGGGCCGGGGTGTTGATCTGAAGGACCCTCCTGGAAAGATTTCTCAAGCAAGCATGGATTCGTGCCGATGCATGATCGGCCGTCTTTGTCCCGAGGGATCGGAAGAGCAGTGACAGCAAGGAGCGGAGATTCCCCTCCTCCACCGTGACGGTTCCTTCCATCCAGGCCTCCCCGAGTTCCGACTCAGGATCAAGGAGGAGTTTCCATGCCGTTCCGGAATCATGGATCCGGATGCAGACCCGGGGTCCTGCACCATCCCCATAGGTCTCCCGATGACCGCGCCAATCGATCACGCTCAACGATCCTTGACGGATCGTCCTGCGAAGAATCGCCGCGAGAACTCCCCGGTCGGTTCTGTTGCTTCCTGGTTGATCCCCATGAAACGAACCACGAGGGGGTTTTTCCTCACTCGGCAGGGAGTTGATGACCGTTTGCATAATGCAACCATGGCCCCACCCCATGATCCCCTTCCATACGCGGAACAATTAGATCACGGAGGATGATTGCCCCCCTTGATCAGGAGAGCGCCATGACGGGCGTCATCACCGCGACGCTCATCCCGTGCAGGATCTTTTTGTCTGCAGGACAGACCGTTGCCAGCACACCCCCGAGCGTCGCCTTGTTCGCGGCGACGAAGAAATAGGGGCTGAGCCGCGCCTTCCCCTTCATCGTCGTGAGTGCCCCCTCCTCCCCGTAATAGGACTGATCGGTGAGAGCCGAGTGACGGAACACCTGAAGGATGTGGGGATGGGAAGAAAACTCAGCCAAGGCGCTTTCGATCGCCTCCGCCCATTCCTTGCCCGAAAGGTCGGATCCGAGTCGGACTCCCCTTGCGCCCCAAGCCCTTCCGTCGAAGCCGCTAATCTTGATGATAAGATCTCGTTCCTTCTGACTAAAAGCCGCCATCTCCTTCCAGTCCTGGATCTCCAGGAGCGGATAGACTGCATTCGGGGGAAGTGGCGACGGATCCAGAATCCAGGTGTAAGGAAACCATTTGCGCAGTGACTCGACGCCCCGCTCGCCGAGTTGGCGGAGCCAGAAGTCCCTGAGCGGCCGCATCCAGAAAAGGGCCATCCAAAGTTTTTCCTCAAGTTGGGCTTTTGGCGGCGGGGTGATGGAGACGTTGCCTGCCATGGCATCCCGGAAGAGCCCCCTGGCGCAGGGCACATTCTCCAGATCGAACATCTCGAAGAAGCGATAGACATTCCCGTTCCACGAATCCCGTGGCGATGCATCCGAGACATGCCAGCGGTTCTCTCCTCGCATCTCGGAGAGACGGGCCGAGAGCCACTCCATCTCGGGGCGGTAGGTGGCCGCTTCTTCCGAAACCACGATCTCCCCCTCGGGGAAGATTGAGGAGAATCCCTCGAGCATGCCGGAAGGCCCACCAAGCACGTCAAATCCAAGAGAGGAGTAGGTCTGGTTCAGCCAGGCGGTGAGGCCGATTCCCCCGGGTATCTGGTCCAGTTCACAGATGGAGAACCCCTCCTCCGTCACGATCAGGTCGGGGCGAATCACCGACGCCGTCTGCCCCTTAAAGGCCTCGTCCCGGCCGAACGCCACCATCTCATCCGGCTTCCCCCGGTCGAGCAGGGAGGCGATCCATGCGGGCTGCTTCCCCTGGACGCTCTGCCGATAGAGCAGGTCGCACGCCTGATTGAACTGCATGAGGCGGTGCCCCATCGATTCCAGCTCCCGGACCAGTTTCGGATCGAGGCAGTACGGTTCCGGAGACCAGCGCCATGTTTTCCCTCCGAAGAGTTCGCTCTCCGGAAAACGGGAGAGAATCTCTCTGAGTGAAATCGGCGCCTGGTGCGCGGAAGTGCTCACGAAAGCAGGCGCTTGAGAGCCTCGCGGACAACATCCTCCGCCGAGGCGTCGGCGGCCAGGGAAGTCAGGACAGCCTTCACCGCCTTGTGCGCCTCGACCTGCTTGTAACCGAGGGAGATCAGGGCGAGCACGGCATCGTGGAGATGGCGTTCGATGCCGTCCGGGGCATTCTTGCGGCTGGCGGCCTCCCACTCGGCGGCAACCCCCAGCTTGTCCTTGAGCTCAAGAACGACACGTTCGGCGGTTTTTTTCCCAACCCCTGAGATCTTTGAAATCGCCGTGATGTCGGAGGTGACCACCGCGCCCTTGAACTGGTCGACCTCCATGCCACTGAGGATCGCGAGGGCGATCTTGGGGCCGACTCCCGAGACGTGCGCGAGAAGCAACCGGAACAGATCCCGCTCCCCGGTCGTGGAAAAGCCGTAGAGCAGCTGGACATCCTCGCGGACATGGTGATGGGTCAGGACGCGGACCCGGGCACCCGGTTGGGAGAGCTTGTTGTAGCTCGAGAGGGGAATGAGAATCTGATAGCCGATGCCGCCGGCATTGACGACGATCTGGTTCGGCAACACCTCCTCAAGCACCCCTTCGACAAATGTGATCATGACAGCATCTCTTCTAGACAGGTCTTGCGGCGATGACCAGACGTTGTCTCCCGGCATCCCATTTCTACGGGTTTTCATTGCCCTGTCTGCCATCCTTCTCTGCACCCGTGCACTCGGTGCCGGGGAATCCGGCCTCTTGCTTTTGGGAGGATCCTCCCTCCGACCTCCGGTGAAGCGCTACCTTCCGGGGGCCCGACGGACGATTCTTTTCCCCTCCTCCGTGGATTTCTACGGTCTCATCAGCCCCCTTTCCCGACCGGGGAAAGGCGGATGGAAGACCTTGGTAGACGACTCGCTTGAGAGGGCGGCCCTGCTACTTGCCACGACTGATCCCTGCCTGATCCGTGACTCCCATGGTGTCCTCGAAATGGCCGTCCTGACCGCCGATTCCCCCCTTCTGGCCTCGGCGGTGCTGTCGAAGGGATTCCTCCCCAGGTTCAGCGCCCTCTTCGGACCGGAACTTCTCCTGGCAATCCCCGCACGGAACAAGGTCTACGTCTTTCCGAAACTTGCCAACCGTCTGTCCGCCATGAAGCAGACCATCCGTGACGATTTTCTGATTTCACCCGCACCTGTTTCGCTGGAGTTGTTCGAACTCTCGGCAAAGGGTCTTCGGACCGTGGGAACCCTTGATCCCGATGACCGCTAAGACCGTCGATTCCCGCTTCATCACCCTGATCGCCAGGGAGGATATCGCCCGGAGGGTCGGGGAACTGGGAGCGGCCATCGCGCAGGATTGCGAAGACAATTCACTCTGTCTTGTGCCCGTGTTGGACGGGGGAATGATGTTTGCCGCCGACCTCATGCGATCGATCCCCCTTCACCCTTGAGGTGAAGCCGATCAAGGCCTCCAGTTATGGGGATGCATGCGCTAGCTCCGGCACCGTCAGCCTTCCCTGGGGAATTCCCGCGGGATTCGAGGGGAAGGACGTTCTCCTCGTCGATGATATCCTGGATACGGGGCTGACTCTCTCCTTCCTCAAAGAGAGCATCCTCGCCGAGCATGCCGCCAGCGTCCGGACCTGCGTGCTCCTGCGCAATGTCTCCTCAGCCCGGTTGCACGCCGACTACATCGGGTTCGAGATTCCGGACCATTTTGTGGTCGGGTACGGCCTTGATCTGGCAGGTCTCCACCGCAATCTCCCCGACATCATGTATCAGCCCTCCTCGCCATGAAATCCTACCGTCACGAACTCGCCTTCACGGTTCCCTCCCGCCGAGGATTCCTCAACATCACCCCCGAAATCGAGCGCTGCGTCACCGACAGTGGCATCCGGGAGGGTCTTTGCCTCGTGAACGCCATGCACATCACGGCGAGCGTCTTCATCAACGACGACGAACCTGGCCTGCACTCCGACTTTGAGAAATGGCTTGAGGGACTCGCTCCTGAAAAACCCTACTCGCACTACGAGCACAACGGGATCGAGGACAACGCCGACGCTCACCTCAAGCGCACGATCATGGGCCGCGAGGTGGTGGCGGCGGTCACCCGGGGACGACTCGACTTCGGCCCCTGGGAGCAGATCTTCTACGGGGAGTTCGACGGACTCCGTAGGAAACGCGTCCTTGTAAAAATCATCGGGGAGTAATCCCCTCCTCGGACTTCCTTAAATCCGGAACAGGGGTCTCCACCAGGGTATCCCTGCGAGGATCAGAACCAGCGAGAGGGAGAAGCAGATAAGGGAAGTACGGTAAGCCTTGGCATCATTCCCTGCCCTTTTGCTCCACGCCGCTCCGATATGGGCCAGGGCTAGGGCGATCAGCATGATCAGGCCATGCTCCATTCCGAAGAACCGGGCATCCCTGACCTTCATGGCGGCTGCGGGCGAGGACCAGAATTGGGCAACCCAGGGACTCAGGAAGCATAGGATCAGGCCGAGAAGAAACTGCAGATCCATGACAGAGATGAAAACAACCCCAGTCACCCGTCCGAGAGGGCGAAAAGGCCGCCCTCCCAGGAGCCCCGAAAGCGCCGCGATCACGGCCACGAGGGACGAGAGAAGAACCAGCCATCGCAGTTCATCGTGGATGGTGAGCAGGAGCGAATACGGGGAAGTGGACATGCCTTCTTATGGTCCGGAGAGGCAGCCCGAGGCGAGCAAATCCCTCAGGCAATCCAATCCTCTCCCGGAACGGAGACGTCCCGGATTTTTTGGAACGCCAGTTGCTTTCCTGCCAATTGCTAGCACATTGAATTCAACCCGGTGAGCGGCTAGCCGCATCACCCCACCGAGCCACCCCATGAAACAGCTCTCCAATAAGCGCCCCCGGAAATAACTTCGCCTTGGCTTGCGGAAACAGACCACTGAGCGACTGATCGGGGACGCCTTCGGTTTTCCGCTGATCGCTGACCGATCTATTGGCCGTTCACGCCGACGATCCGGCCACCGTATCCGGTGAGTTCGAGATAGCCCTCGGCCGTGACGCTGTTTGTTCCCGCGCCCCCCTCACCTTTCACGGCTCCCTCCCAGTAAGCGAAGGGAGTCAGGAGCAATTCTTGGTCCTTGAGGCGGGGTGTCAGGGTCAGATGCAGATCGCGTGACGGGACCTCCACGCTCAGAGCCGCCGGGTAGCCCCCTCCCGTGTGGGGACTCTTCCAGACTCCCTGCGGCTTAAGAGTAATGTCCTTCAAATCGATGACCTCACCCTTCGCATCCCGGAGCGTACCGGCGGTGAACACCGTCGTCCCCTGCTTATCCCTGATCCTGAAGAGCATCAGGTCTTCCCCGTTGGACAGGTGAAGACCCGACCAGTCCCAACCCGCCTCGTCGGGATCGAGGGAATTGGTGGCCCATTCATGATCAAACCAGACGAGGCCCGAGACAGCATGAGCCATGCCATCGATGGTCACACTCCCCGAGGCTCGGAGTCTTGTCAGCGAGTAGTAGTGGGAAGCATGGCCCGGCTTGGCGCTTTTGGGACTGATTCCGTCTTTGCCATGAACCAGAGGCTCCCTCTCCTGGACGAGCGTAAGATCGATTGCCCGTCCGGCCTCCGAGGCTTTAAGACGGAAGTGTCCCGGCGATTCCTGACGTAGTTCCCACCCCTCGATCCAAGCCATCCGCGGCTCCTTCGCGGAGGGAATCGAAAAACCGGCCTCTCCGAAGGCACCGCGCGACGATTTCTGGAAATGGCGGAAGGTTCCCCCCGTGACATCCGTCACCGCGAAGTGGGCGAAGGGAATTTCGGTGACGCGGAAACGCGAAGATCCGGGCGGCTTCGATCCGGGCTTCACACCCTGCCGGAAGAAGGTGAGCTGAAAACCGAAATCATGGCCCGAAGCGTCGGTCAGTGTTCCGGTCGAGTACCACCACTCGGTCTTGAACTCACGGTGCGGACCGTGATCCCGCGGAAAGCAATACTTCCAACCCTCCTCCGCCGCACGCCATCCGGTACCCTGTGGTGAAAAGGCCGACTCGGCGGACCCGACTCGGGGTACCGTGATTCCCAAGAGGATTAGTAGACAAAGGGATCCGGCGGCGCCTCGCATGTCTCGACCTTGGTTGCTTCCAGAAGGGCGGCCCTTTTGCCCCCCTCCGTCGGGAATGTTGGTTTTCC
>Ga0007809_10000535_pt1 | contig 15948 bp, 19 predicted proteins | sample CryBogCBE02Aug07_FD_60383 | JGI IMG/M metagenome (GOLD analysis project Ga0007809, IMG submission 60383) | Freshwater microbial communities from Crystal Bog, Wisconsin, USA - CBE02Aug07 | ecosystem: Environmental > Aquatic > Freshwater > Lake | place: Crystal Bog, Wisconsin, USA | collected...
CTGAGTCTGGATCATTAAAATTCCTCATTGAAGCGGATGCTGTCCCCTTCAGCAGGCATGTATTTTGAATACTCCCCCACCCGTTTTTCAAAAAAGTTTGTCTTTCCGTCCAATGAAATGTTTTGCATCCAGTCGAATGGACAACTCAGAAGAGTTGGACTCAGAAGAGTTGGACTCAGAAGAGTTGGACTCACCTGGCTCAGGATGCGCTGAGCTACAAAATCTATGTATTCGCACATCTTCTCAGAGTCAATGCCAATCAATTTTACAGGGAGTGCATCGACGATAAACTCTTTTTCAATTTCCAGAGCTGAATTTACAATTTCGAGAATCCTCTCCTCTGTAGGCTGATCTTTGAGATGCCGCAGTAAAGCGAGTGCGAATTCTTGGTGTAGACCCTCATCTCTTGAAATAAGCTCATTCGAGAAGGAAAGCCCTGGAAGGATACCTTTGTTCTTGATCCAAAAAAGAGCACAAAAGCTCCCAGAAAAGAAAATTCCTTCTACACATGCAAATGCAAAGAGGCGTTCTGAAACCGGTAGACTTTTATCAAACCACTTTAGGGCCCAATCAGCCTTTTTCTTCACACATGGTATAGTGTCTATAGACCTAAACAGACGATTCTTTTCTTCTGGATCGGTTATGAGTTTTTCAATCATGAGAGAGTATGTTTCACTGTGAATCATCTCGTTACAGCACTGGTAAGAGTAGAACGCCCTCGCCTCTGAAATGTAAATCTCATCCATAAAGTTTAAATTTACATTTTCAAATACAATTCCATCACTTGCTGAAAAGAATGCCAAGACTGTTTTTATAAAGTGTTTTTCACCGTCATTTAGAGTTTCCCAATCTTGAGGATCTTTTGTGAGATCAATCTCTTCTACAGACCAAAAACTGGCAAGTGCCTTTTTATAGAGATTCCAGAGATCTGGGTATTGTATGGGAAACATTGTAAAGCGATCATTTGTCTTGGTGAGGATGGGGTCCAACTGACTATCCATAGTCGTTTTTGAGTTGTCCAACTGACTATCCATAGTCGTTTTTGAGTTGTCCATTTACATTGTAGCCATTATTTTTTTTAAATAGTAAAGGTTCCAGGAAATAATGTTGGTCAAAGATAAATGCCAACCTCCTCCAGAATGTCTCGCTCCAGCATGACAATGACTCCTGCTCAGCGTAAGAAGCTGATAATGGCTTACATCCGGATGATGCTTATGAAGATGAAACTTAAAGGAACCAGACGTCGTTAGGTAAACGATGGACCGTTTTGTACTCACACAGAAACTCCACAAAAAGCTTGATGTTACCACAGTGGAACATTGTGCTTATTATATCAAACGTATTTTGAAATCTCAGGGTCAAATAGTAAAAGGGTACTGTCACGTGATTGATTCAAGTGAAAAGCTCGTTTACTATTGGGTCGAAGATTCGGGTGGGAACCGATATGATGTTGCGTTTGCAGTCGCATCTTATTTTACTCCGGAGGTTAAAAATCTTCAGTATATTCTCAAGACGGAGGAGCCAAGTGAGTTTCAGACGGACGCGAAGAATGAGGAGATGTATACATTGTACAAAGAAAATCCAAAGGAGTTTTGGAGTAAAATAAAGTTGTGATTACATTATAATGACGGAGAATGTTTCTGTGTATGCGCCACAGGAGATTGATCTTTTGAAAATTTGGAAATCAAAGGCGGCTGGGTGGAGATGGTTGCATTACAAATCGATGGCTCTATACAAAAAGATAAATTCAAATTTTACGTATGCGAGTATACTTTTGTCTACGATTGCTGGTGCGGGGGGATTTTCAACAGCTGGTGCTCAGACCAAAAATGAAATGGAGATGGCTCTGGGATATGTTTTTGGTGCAATCAATGTGATTATAGGGTTGATAAACAGTGTTCAGCGTTTTGGAAAGCCAGCTGAAAAGACTGAACTTCACGCGAGTGCGGCTATGCAGTATGCAATGTTGTATAGACTTCTTGAAACGGAGATTAGTCTCAGTGACAAGCACAGAAGAAGTGATCTCATTAGCACTGTCAGAACTGAAATGGATCGGTTGCTTGCACAGTCTCCGATGATTCCCCAAAAGATTGTTGATGCTTATAATGCAGAGTTTCCAGAAACCATACACAAACCGGACATATGCAATGGAATGGTTGGCGAGAAAAAGTTTAATGATTCCCCACCAGAAACACCTTCTTTAAGTACACGATTAACAAACTTGATTATACGAACTACAAACATACCTGCAAAGTCTGATTCTGAGATTGTTGGTGAGGTTACTCATCCTCGTTCCGTTCCGAAAAATACTGCAGAATCTCAGTCAACAGCTGGTCTGGACACTCGGGTTTAGGACACATCAGTCCAAATTCATTTTTGAATACGTGTATATTTGGATCATATTGATGTTTCACCAGAATTTTCCACCGGTCCCCATATTTTCGATTCTTTTTTGAGCCGTGATAGTAATGTCTAATCACACCCGGTACATAGCCAAGTCTTAGATTTTTTGCATTTTCTTGGTATGATTTTAAAGTATCCTTGTACCCCTGAGAGTTTCCTTGATGAATGCTTTCTGCGCCTTGATTCAAAAGACTTTTAGCCATGTTGTAATCACCCGAACCGAGAATTCCCAGATCGTATAAACCTCCTAATTTTTCAAACGCCTTTCTTGTTATCGCCCAAGCGTATCCTGGATGCCAAAACTCATTTTCTGCATTCCTGATGTACTGTTGACCAAATGAATTAAAAATCTTCATTTGTTCCTCATTCGCATCCATGTCAACACAGTGTGAAAAGAGTTGAATGATGTCCCTTGAACCATTAAGAATTTTTAGAGCATCCGATGCCCAGTGTGGGTTATCAAATTCAATATCCGCGTCGATCCACGCCATCGCCTTCCAGTCGGAAGGCAAAAGAAGATCCACCCCGATATTAACCATATTTTCTTTAAGCCATATTGGGGAGTCCCATGAACGTATCCTCAAGTGTCTCTCATTATCTATTTGGGTAACGTGAAATTCATCATTTTTATATGCAACCTCTACTATGTAGAGAATCACATTTTGTTCCTTTTTCATTCTTTCTATGAATTCATGGGCGAGTTTAAATCTTCTTAGGTACCTACAAGGATTTGATATTACCATTACAACATGCAGATTTTCTTCTACTCTCTCATTATTGATGATATCACATCGAGGGCTCCAAGAAACTTTTTCTGATGTCGGTCTCTCTAGAATCGTCATTGTTATATAATAAATACTTATTTTTAAATTGGAATTTGGAAAAGGTTACCAGGTGGTCCATCTCTTCCAACTTCTGCTGGTGTGTTTGGGACAACCGGTCTGTAATCCCAAATGTAATAACTTTTTTTGGAACCGGCTATCAAAAAGAAGATGAGTATGGCGATGAGTAGAGCAACAAGCATCTTCATTTATAGTTGCCCAACTTTTTCTTTGCCACTTTGAGAGAGTTTTTCAGTGTTGGTTTATTCCAAAGAACCCATCTGCTCCAAAATCCTGGAGTGAATGCTCCTCGTCTCGTCCAATCCTCTCTCTTTTGATGACGCGTGATGTATCTTTGCTTTCTCAAAGGATCTTTGTGTATGGTGTAGTTTGAGTATCCCTTGGCGCCAAATAAAACTTTGCGAACCTTGTCCTGAGCATCATCTCTGATATATACCATGTACTTGTGTTTACCATTTAGAGCCTTGGCAAATTTTAACAACTTCATTCTTTATTTATTGACCAAGATTTCTTCAAATTCGAGATGGTGGTCCAAGTCCTCCACGTTCTCCTCTTCCACCGGGTGGTGCACCGTTCCTGTATTCTTGGTTCGATGTACCTGATCCATTTGGTCTTCTCGTTCCTTTGTTATTATTATTCTGTAATCTTTTAAAACTAGCCATAAGTTTATTAGTTACTGGTAATATTTGTTTGTCGATGGTGATCATGTATTTTCAAATAGAGGATTAGTTGTCACCGTAATATCAGGAATTTCTGTTCTTATTTTATTAAGACGTTTTTGTGAAGATTTATTCATTAAATTTGCATATCTTTTTTGTGCACTATTTTGTTTATTTGGTGAGTTCATATTTAATATAATTTTTTCTAGTTCTTGTTTATTATTATTTGTAAGGCTGTTATATCCTGAGTCTGTTTTAAAGTTTTTCATCTCTTGTTTTGTGAAAGGCAGACCTCTATGGAATGATTGACCCGCCCTTGACCCGTTGTTTCCACGATTTGATGCTCTACTTGCTTGTTCTCTTATAAATTTTTCTTTTAATTCATTATTTGCTATTTTGTTTATTTCTCTTTGCCTATTTATCAATTTTTGAAGTTCCAATGCTTTCGCATTAAAATTATATGGGTTTCTAGGATCATTTTTAAAAAATTGAAGTATAGCATTCATATCTTTAACTTTATTGTTAGGTGTTGTTTCCCTTATTTTTTCAACATTTTCTCTTAATTTTCTTTTTAAATTCTCTCTACGTTTAAATATGTTAGATGTGGATGACATCATTTTTTGTTTTTGAGCAAAATTGTTTCTGGCTTTCGCTAAATTATGTAATTGTCCCATTTTATTTCCAAATGAAGTTGCCACCTTAACTGCAGCATTTAAAGCACTTTGCACCCTGGGAAAAGACGACGGTTTTTCAGCTGCATATTGTGATGCTGCTGCAGCTTTTACTGCAGCTATAACTTGCGGAGCAGTGGAAGCTTTTATTGCTGCTTGTTGATTAGCTTTTGCTAATGCAATTAAAGCAGGTCTTGTTGGATTATTGGCGGCTCTAACCAATGCATTCCCAACTGGACTAGGCCCATGTACACGAAGTACTTCTTTGATTATTTCTTGACGTTTACCATAACTGACAGGTTTTCCATAATTTAAAATCGCTTTGTTAATTACTTGTAAATTATGGGCATTTAATAATGAATTCATATTTGCCTGCGTTTCTGCATTTGCTTTACGGTTATTTGCCTGCTTTTCTGCATTTCTTACTGGTGGAGTACTCATTTATATAATGCAGATAAATAAAATTCATTCTGAGAGTTTTGTCTCTTTACATCCTTTACGTGCCAAAGCGCAAGTTTAGGGTTTGGAGCCTCTGACAAAAGTCCCACCTTCTGAGCCGCAATCTTTTCGTGCACCTTTCCTACCCAGGAAAGTCCTTTCCTGTAGAACCGTCCCTGATAATCGGGCCAATTTATCCAACCAGCGTCATTCACTTGAAACTTCCACCGTTCCAAGAATGCCTGTGTGTACCCTGGACAAATGTTTATTCTTGGAATCATGATGAGTTCGATTGAGTTATTCACCTCAATTCCCTCAAGAGTTTTTATGAGCGCCTCTTGTGGAATCTCATCCGCATCAATGTTGAAAATAAAATCCCCGTTACACTTTGAGTTGAGAAAGTTCTTATGAGCTGAAAAGTCTCCGTCAAAATCTCGGTTGTAAACTTTTATATTTTTAAATTTTTTGAGACACTTTAAAAGATCCTTTGTTGTTTTTGTAGAGTCTATCAAAACCACAATTTCAGATTTTGACTTGTCTCGAACCTCCTCCAAAAATGAGAGAAGAGACTCTATTTCACGAACTTCGTTACATACGCAAATTGCATAACTGATCATTATAACAACTTAATTTCTTCTCTTTATATAAATGGTACAGTTTCGAATGTCCTCCGAGCAGGCAAAGGCGGTCTTGTTCATGAGAACGCACAATAGGCTACTTGTTGTTCATTCAACAGGGAGTGGTAAAACTGTAATTGCTAAAAAGGTTATAAGTGATCATCTCAAAAAGTATCCCAGGGACAGAGTACTCTGCGTCACGCCAGTAAGCGTATCTGAACAATTTATGAACAAGACACAACCGGGTCCAAACAAAAGGGACAGAGTTACATATATCGGGTACAACAAGTTTGCAAAAATTATAAATTATACAAACCTTAAACATTATCTCATTATTTTTGATGAGGTGCACTATTTGAAAAACCCAGATGCAAAATTTTTACAGGGATCTCAAAGATACAACAAGCTTAAAGAGGCTCACAAGGTTTTGATGATGACTGCGACACCAATTTCAACAAAGGTGGATAATTTGCGAGTCTACGCGGAGATTATCAAAGGTGAGCATATAAATACACCAATAACTATACAAAATATTCCCGAGTATTTTAGAAAAAAGGTGAGTGTGTTTATACGGTCACCAACCAATTCCAACTTTCCAAGAAGAGAAGGAAACAAAGTTGAAAATTTCAGTTTGAATAATAATGAGGCTTATAATTACATAAAAAATCCAAAACACAAGATTGGGTACATTGTTAAAAAGTTTGATGCATTTTTAGAAAATATCAAGAATCAGAGAAAGGTGGTGGCATTTTTTGAGCACATTCATTCTGCTAGATTATTTTCACAATTTTTACACTCTCATAGAGTTGGGTACTCCATAATACATGGAGGGTCCAAAGAGAGGAAAAGTATAATGAATAATTTTACAAGTAACAACTCCAAAAAGGTTATGATATTGACTCGCGCCGGTGAGGCTGGTTTGGATTTCAAACGGTTGACACAGATTCATTTCATGGAGATGCCTTTGAGTTATGTTACTTATACTCAAGTGGTTGGTAGAGCAATAAGAAGAGCTGGTCCAATGAATCGGGTTCCCAGTATACAAGTTTTCTTTTATAAACTAAAGATTCCAAAATTAAATTCATCATTTTTTGAGAGACACCTCAATATCAAAAAACCCAAGAGTGAGAGGTACAGACACATTACAAACAATAACAGTCAATATGCCATAATAAAATCTCATGAGAGTCAAGCTGAACAAGTTTTACAGATTCTCAAGAGTGTGAGTATAACCGGTTCCGATGCACCAAATACAAGTCCAAGTCCCAATAAAACAACACCGAACTACACTCTCTTTAGCTCGAGAAATGAGCCAAAGAGACGTTCTACTGGGACCAAAAAAAGAAGGAGGGACTTGGAAGAGTTTCACACCCAATCTGAACGCCCAAGTTCCCGCGGTCCAAGAGTGTCTCTGTACTCACGAGCTGCAGTTACCAGAACAAGAAATCCGAGACGTGTGTTTACGTACAGGGCAGCAAGTTAAAGATTTTCAAACTAAAATGGAGTGCTCCGTTTGCTACTGCAATGTCCCCAACTGCAAGCTGGTCTGCGGTCACTCCTTCTGTCGTGATTGTGTCAAGACGTGGTATCTAAAGGGTGCCGAGGCGACGTGTCCGATGTGCAGGAAGAACCTTTACTTTAAGCGCATGCCCATCAAGAAGTGGCGGAGGGACGCTGAGGAGGAGAAGAAGAATGTGATTTTCCAGGAGGCGTTCGATGAGTGTCTGGAGATGATTGTTGATGGGGACGCGCCTAGCTGGATGGTGAAGGATGAGTTGGTGATGATGGAGAAGACTTTCAAGTATTTGAAGAGTAGACAGGATGTGACTGGGGAGGATATCGACTATGTGCTCAATGAGACTGGGGATTACTTTTCTGATAGGCGACTAGAGAAGACCAGCACGCATAAGGGGGACATCTTCGCGCATGAGAAGAAGTTTTGGGAAACTAAGAAGAATAATCGCCTTCGTTCGTAAATTAATTTAAATTTTTCAATGTCGTCACTGTCAAAAGAAGAGGTCCTTTAACTAGTTTCGTTTTGTCCAATTTAAAGAGTGATGTGAACACGTTCGAATTAAAAAAATAAAACGAGGAAATAAAAACAATGGCTCTCTCCAGCATTCTCTCCACGTACCGCACTTTCGGCGTAGCCCTCCTCGAGGCCAAGGATAAGAATCCCAAGCTTGACCTCGACGAGTTTATGAAGAGCTTCTTTGGGGGAGAGGTGACTATTGTCAAAGTGACTCAGACGAAAAAGCCGCCCCCCTCCAAGAAGGCTGAGCCCAAGTCTTCTGACAAGCCGATGTGTACAGCGATGACTGCGAAGGGTACTCAGTGCACAAAGTGTGCCGTTGGTGGCGGTCCGCTTTGCTCCATTCATCTCAAAAAGACGAATGGCGATACCAAAAAGAAGGAGAAGCCTTCTTCGAGCAAAAAGGTGACGAAGGAGCTTCCGAAGCACAATCATCCACCAGGCGACAAGGAAAAGGGGAAGGATTGTGCGTTGTGCAACACATTCGGAGATGTTCTTGATCCGTCAAGGGTTGTAGATTTCGAGGAGATTCCGGAGGAGGAGGATTCAAAGATTGGTGATCCAGATTTCCTCTTGGAGGAGGAGGCGTTTGAAGATTAAAAGATTGAGCAGCTTTTCTAGTAGGGATGATAGTAAAACCGTTAGAGTTTAGATGGGTCTTTGGAAATGACCGAGTATCGTTTACTGTATATGAACCATATGAACATCAACTTGTTTGTTTTTTTGGTCGTTTTTGTGAATCGAACAAGAGGAGTCCAAATCTTGGGGAGTGGATTGGGTTTTATAAAAAAGCCAAGGCTCCAGAGAGTTTGATAAAAACCAAGATTAAACTTTTCAACAAGTACAAAAAATCAGAGTCTAAAAAACAGGTTGATTTTGATAAAATATATTCAAAGGTGGCGTGTACTGGAAAAGCGAAGAAGGTGGTTAAGAAGAAAAACTAAGCTGTAAAATTTACACCTCCTACAGTTATTGTATTTAATCCATTAGTAAGCGCGTATGTGATTTTATTTATACTTATTAGGGAAGTTGAACTTGAACTTAAAAAACTTAAAACCAGACCAGAATTTATAGAAGTAAGTGCTGGATTTGTTGATCCTGTACTCGTTGATCCAGGACTTGCAATGTTTAAACTTGTTCCATCATTCGGATCTATAAATTTTAGCACCAGTGAACTGAATACATTATTATATGTCGTTGAAATTATTATAGTATTTGTACTCATATTTACAACTAATGATATTTGTGGTGTAGCTATCGAAGTTGGATTATTATAATATGTTTTTGTAATATCAATAACATAACCAATACTATTTATAGTATATGATGATGGTGACGGGGACGGGGACGGGGACGGGGACGGGGACTTATTATAAGAAGTTATTGCAGTTTGAACTGAAGACATACAAGATGAAAAAAGTATACATGCTCCACAAATAGCTGACGCTATAACTATTGGATTTTGTTGTTCCATTTTATTGTATGTAAATATTTTAATTTAGAAATGTGAACACGTTTGCTCACATTTCTAAAATAATTTTAGTAAAATGATTCGTCTCATTCCTCCATATCAGCATGAGGGTGTTGCGTGGATGAAAAAGAGGGAAACCAACAAAGGTGGGTTCCTCTGTGACGAAATGGGACTTGGTAAGACTGTTCAGATGCTTAAAGTCATGGTGGATAATCGCAAACCCAAGACTTTAATCGTTGTACCAAAGTCTCTTGTGAGTCAGTGGGAGTCTGAGATTAAGAAATTCACCAAGTTTTCGGTTGAGTGTTTTGATGGTCCGAATAGAAGTGTAAAGGGTTCTGAAATTTGCGTGACTTCTTACTCTATTCTTGGCGATGAGAGTCTTCCACTTGAATGGGACCGGATTGTTTTGGATGAGGCTCACTTTATCAGAAACTCGAGTACACAGGTTTACAAATCAGTCATGCGTTTCAAGTCTGATATAAAGTGGGTCTTGACTGGGACTCCGATTTTCAACAACATGAAGGATTTTGTGACTTTGGCCAAGTTTGTTGGTTTGTCGGTTGGACAGGTTCAGAGGAATTATGGGGATATTTGTTCTGAGTTTGTTCTTCGGAGAACCAAGGCGTGTTTGCGGGTTTCGATGGTTCCTTGTGAGTTTGAGAATATTGAGCTTGAGATGCCTCCCAATGAGAAGGTTTTGTATGATGAGGTGTATGAGGATTTTTGCAATACTATAAAATATAATGCGAATATGATGGATATTTTGGAGGCTTTTCTTCGGTGTAGGCAGATTTGTGTTTGGCCTCAGTTGTATTACGATGGAATTTACAAAAAGGGTGGGGAGGAGCAGATGGAGTGGGTTGGGAGCACCGCCAAGATTGATTGTTTGATTGAGAACATCAAGATGCATCCAAATGAAAAGACTCTGGTGTTTACACAGTTTACTGGGGAGGCGAACAAGATTCGGGAGCTCTTGGAGGCTGAAAACCGGCCTGTATTCACCTTGAACGGGTCTACAAAGGATCGGGAGGGGGTTATTAAAGAGTTTAAAAAGGCGGTAAATTCTGCTGTGTTTCTCATACAGATCAAGACTGGTGGGGTGGGTCTTAATCTTCAGGAGGCTTCTCGGGTATACATAACACACCCTTCTTGGAATCCGGCTACTGAGATGCAGGCGATTGCTCGTGCTCATAGAACCGGACAGACGAGGGTGGTTCGAATCAAGAAGTTGTTGTACGTTCATGAAAATTCTATAGAGACTGAGATTGTGGAGTTGCAGAACGCCAAGGCGATGGTATGTGCAAAGATATTGAATGATCCAAGTCTCCTGTCTCAGATTCCAAAGGTTCATACTGTTTCAAATTTCATATTCAAGATTGGGAAGAGTATTAGAGACCCGCCTTCCCCTTTATAGATGCATATCCTGAACTCAAAGTGCTCAACATACCAAGTAGACCTCCAGCAATCATAACTTTGATGAATGTCCTAGCTGTAGGACTGTCAAATGTATCACTGGTATCTTTCGGATACTTTTTTTGCATTTGATATGCTAGAATGGCGGTGACCATTAGAAATAGAGTAGCTGAACAAAAAAATGATATTATTACTTTTGTAGCAATCGGCATTTTATTATAGAATAATATAATAAAATGAATGTTTTACTTGCAAATCTTATCAAGTGTCTCCACATTCTATTAATTGTGTTTTTGGTTTTAGCTCCATTTACAAAAGATTCTCTAATAATCTGTTTAAATCTCATTGTTATGACTGCTATAATGATTCATTGGTCTTTAAATAATCAGGTTTGTTGTCTTACTGAATTTGAAAAAATATTTAGAGGTAAAGAATGTGATTCTGAAACATTCTTTGGACAACTTGTAGGGCCTGTGTATAATTTGAACCAGCAAAATAAGATTGCATGGATTGTAATTTTATTTCTGTTTGCATTCAATCTTAAAAAATTGTATGATTATAGACATGATTTTTCAAATAAAATAAAAATAATATTCAAGAAGAATGGTGGCGACAACTCCAACACTTCAGGATAGGGGTTATATTCCGACAGGAAGCGGATGTTCTTTTTATAACCCTCAAATAAGACATATATCTCGTCTAAATTATATAAATATTGACAATTGTGCGATGAATTGTGATAGCGATCCTGATTGTAAATCATTTTCAATATGGAATGACCAAGGAACACAAAAAAATGATGGATTCCAATCTTGTATGTTAAATAAGGATACAACAGCAGGTAAGATAAATGGCGCGTGTTGGTTTTATAAGGATGGAAATAGTTACGATAAACCTACTCCGCAAATTGTCAAAGATTCTAACATTAATTTCTATACTATAAATACAATTGCAAATGGAAGTGGTTCTGAAACTTCACAGGATAATAATGCATCATTTCATCTTCAAGGTCATGATTGTGGCGATAAGGATAATGTAGGTGCATGGTTTAACGATCATAATATGCCATCTGCAACTCATGATTATTATGACGGTGATGGTGGTGCGCATGTTTGTGTAACTCCTTTTGTGGGTGCGCAAGCTTGTCTACCTGGAAAAGTTATCTCAACTGAATTACCATCAGATAGGGTTCCTTATACCACGTCGTTTCACGGAGATCAAAGTCCTGTTAAGCAGATAAAATGCAATTATGAAAGCCTTGATCCTGCATATATTGTATCTAATTGGGAACATATGGATCCAAATATAATACCCCTTGAACAACAGATTTTAGCAAAACGAGTGTATTGTAAAAGTTTGGATCCTGCAGCATTGGCAGCTTCGAAATGTAATGATCCTGGTATTTTCACACCATCTGATTATAACACAGCAATGATAAATGCATGTAATTCCGTTAGTGATTGGACACAACTTGCACCGTGTTTAGATTCAATTGCAGGTGTTGTGCAGAATAATGACATAGGAAATGGGAATGCAAATAATGCAGTTCAGATGATTCACAAGTATTGTAGAGGAGGTGATGGTACCAACCCTCAATCTACTACTGGTCATCGTAGTAATCCTATTTGTTCTTGTTTAAATGCAAGTGATTTTGGAATACCAAACCCAAATGATAACACTCATATATCATGTTATGACCAACCAGCTCATGATTATCCTGGATGTAATGAAGTTCGTGATAAGACTACTGACATTAAAGCACTGTTTGAGGTTGCTCCAAATGTGTATAATGAGGTAGTTGCACAAGTGCAAGACTCTGGTGATCTTGCTGGTAGTTGTGCTATAGCAAGGTCAGCATGTCAGACTGGTCAGACGAGTTGTATTTTACCATATGAACCGGCGGCAAACAGTAAAACTTATAATTTCAACGTATGTACCTTTGCTAATAGTATAGGTAAAGCAGTAAATTCGCCTATAAAACAAACATGTGGTATTGTGGATGGATCTGAAATCACTGGAAGTTCCACTTCAGTGTCTACGATTAATCCCACTTCTGGAAGTTCTACTTCTGGAAGTTCCACTTCATCAGGCTCAATTTTTCAAACCACTAATACTATTTCTGGAAAAACTATACCCACTTTTGTAATTTTTATAGCAATTTTTATTCTATTATGTATTTGTTCTGTCGCTATTAGTGTTTAGCTGCATAATAAGCAGCACCCGCGTTTACAGCTTGTGATGACGCCTTCTGTCCAGCTGGGGACATTCCAAATGCTAGGAGTCCACTGCAACATATACAAAGAAGTAATACAATTGCTACTATCGAAATTGCGTATGGACCAGTTACTGAACCTATTATACTTGATATTGCTTTACCAACTGAGTCAACTACATCATTTATACCTTGATTATGCTGTGAGGCTGTCTGTGAAGACTGATTTACAACCGAAGCAATTACTGAATTTTGCATGAGATTGTTCGACAGTGTAGTTAATATATTTTGCGCAATAACATTTGAATAAATATTTGCATCTATATTTAGAGGTGAATTTTTACATCTAAACATAGTTATCGTTTGACTTGTTGTATTTATACTTTGAGTAATGACATTATTTATATTGTTCATAGTTACAGTATTGTTAACTACTGATTGTATACTGTTCTTTACAGTTGTAACATTATTTGTATTATCTCCAGCTTGTAAAGCTCCCATTCCGTTGATAAGTGATGCATTTTGGTCTGCTGTATTCTGTAAAGTTGTTGAAAGAGAGTTTGCTAGAGAGCTAACACTCTGATTATTACTAACAGTATTTACAGTGACGGACGAATTTATAGTAGCCGTACTATTTACTGGACATCCGTCAGCGTCTTGAATTTGTATAAGTATAGTTATAGCATTATTTGAATTAGTTACTGTTGTAACTAAATTATTAGTCAAAAAATTGTTTACTAGAGAAAAATTTTCAGTTGTTGTAACATAATTATAATTAGAACTTTGATTTCCTCCCATATTATTATACAAAAATATTTTAACTTGGTGATGGACTCGGACTTGGGTTCCAGTTTGTGTAACCTATATCAGCACTTATGACAGGATATGTATCAAATAAAGGATTTGGTACACGGATTGATGTTTGATTTGTAAATAATTCACATCCACCAGATCCCACTGAAAAGGATACACATGAATTATTTGATGTACACAACATACCACATTGATGAACAGATTTCACGTCTGTCATAGCTGTACCTAACAAAGAACCGGAAACTTCTTGATTTAAAAATGGAGTACCAAATCTCTTATTCTGAGTTTTATTTCCATTTAAAAAAAGATTCCAGCCTTCTGTTGTGAAACTATAAGTGTTTGAAACATTTTTCAAAAGATCACATTGTTGTCCTGTGGGATCCATTTGGAATCCAACACATTGTAGAGTTTCATCACATAGAGCCTTGCATGTTTTTTTGTCGATAGTAGACGTTTGTATTATTGTATTATTATCTGGGAATCCAATGCGCGCGTTCCATAAATTTGAATATATTGTTTTATTAGCAACCTGATTGGTTGCATCTATTATTTGTGCATCCAAGGTGGCTTGAGAAATTGGGGATGAACTATTATTTTGAGTTGTTTGGCTATTTATTTTAAAATAAAATGCAACCATAGCTAAGCACATCGTCGTTACGACAACTGAACCAGTTACTACAGCTTCCATCTTCTAATTAGCCTGGAAAATTGTCCGCATTCCACACTGCAGTCATACTTGAATCCGAAGTCTTATTTCTTGGAACCGGGCTACTATATTGGTTGCATATTCCGGTTGTTGCGTTGAATGTTGAAAGTTTACAATTTCCGTCACTCGCACACGCCATGGGGCATTGTACATCTATTGGATACTGGTATTTATAATACGTATCACGTGTTTGTGATGACGTTGCGCATGATTTGTAATTTCTGGTACCACCGCAATCCGCTGGATTATCACTATTACAATATACACCATCATTATTCATACACCATCCTGCGCCTGCTACACCAGGGGGTGGTGGACATGTCCATCCCGAAAAACATTTGTTGTCCTCGTTGGGGTCGTGTCTTAACCAACAACTCCCATCCTCTGATCCTTTTCCAACTACAAAGGATTGGCACCAGTTATTTGACATGCACAAATTTGAACATTTATCAGGACCACTTACACCACTTATTAGACTTAAAGGACCTTTATTATCTTGATTTGCATCCCAATTTGATCTCCATAAATGAAAAAAATCCAAATCCTTTGAAAAAGTTGGAGGTGGATTTGGAATTATTTTGGTGTTGTCAATGCTCCAACTTTTATCTGGTGTTCCATGATAATTGAAATTTCCTTCTCTTATAAATTTTAAGGGTTTATTTGGGTCATTATAAGTATCACCAGGTATTGTAGAATCTACTGCGATAATAGCTGGATACATATCGTACCCATTTCCATTTGAAGAAAATGCACCACAATTATTTGTTTTAGTATCACAATTTGAAACTGCGTCTCCAAGTTGACTTGTAACTGAATATAATTTTACTGGAGTTGATGTAGGAGCATATGGTACATGCATATATTTAGAAGCACCTATATCTTGTGATGCATAAATAGTATCTCCCTGACTTCTTTCAAGAATCGAAACGTTATTTACTAATTGACAATTTCCACCAGTTGTTATGAATCCCGTACACTGATTAGTTGATCCACATAATATTTGACACTCGGATGGATTTTTATTTGGAATTGGACTTCCGATATTTGCAATTGGATTTACCGAATAATTTACAAATGATCTGTAATTCATAGGAGTTGTATCGAGTTTTGTTGGGTTAGATCTTGTACCTAAACCATCGAGCACTAAAGGACTCCAGTTGGGGTCTGATGAGTTGTCCAAAACAGGTGAGCTTTTATTCATAGAAATGTAAAAAATACAAATTACAAATAAAAAACCTACACATATTATTATTGACAGTGCAGCATTGCTCATCTTATGAATTCTTTGAGAAAATTTTTCCATTTGTTTTATTCATAAATAATTGAGGTATACTTGTCCATGCATTTGGTACTGATGAAAATTTTTCACAAATTGTAGATTTATCTTGCGTCCAAGTGGCAAATCCTTGACATGTAAAATCAACATTACATTGTTGAGAACATAACGTGTCATCTGGATTAGTAACATCAAACCCGTTTGATATGTTGTATGGAATTCTACCATCTGCAATTTGGGTATACCCAGTATATTTAGCTGTCTGGATTTTAGGTAAAGGATAAATAAACATTGATAAACTTATACAAATACACACAACACAAACACAACATGCAATTAAAATAGTTCCTTTCCCAGATGACATCTATTAAAATTATTAAACATTTAAATAT
>Ga0007809_10000539_pt1 | contig 15867 bp, 25 predicted proteins | sample CryBogCBE02Aug07_FD_60383 | JGI IMG/M metagenome (GOLD analysis project Ga0007809, IMG submission 60383) | Freshwater microbial communities from Crystal Bog, Wisconsin, USA - CBE02Aug07 | ecosystem: Environmental > Aquatic > Freshwater > Lake | place: Crystal Bog, Wisconsin, USA | collected...
TGCACGCCATGAAGATTGTGCCCGGTCGCAAGACGCGCAAGAACAAGGGCACCAAGCGTGGTCCACGCAAGACTTCCCTGCAGAAGCTGTTCGCCTAAATTATTTGTTGGTAAATAATACAAAAAATAAATGGACTGGAACCTGCCAAACCCCCATCTGCGCAAGACCCGTGCAAACAAGGGCAGCAAGCGCGGACCCCGCGTCAAGCTGGTCAGCCCCGGCTCTCTGGGTCTGAAGTCCCTGTTCAAGCACGTCAAGGCTGGACCCAAGGTGAGCACCCGCGGCATTGCCGTGCCCACCGGGTTCCTGAACACCAAGCGCCGCGTCATTCTGATGACCGGTCAGGGCAAGTACATCTCCAAAACGTCCAAGGGTGGCGCAGTGTACAATCCCAAGGCGAAGTTCCACAAGAGCCCAGGAGGCACTGAGCGTTCCACCAAGTACCTCAAGAACCTCATGGACATTCCCCAGGCAATTCGCCCCAAGTTTGACCGTAAGGAGCGCTCCAATATCCTGAAGCAGCGCGGACCATACAAGCCACGTGTCCGTGGTGTCCGCGTGCTCCCAGTGAAGCGTGCGGCTTACATCACTGAGATGTTCGAGGGTCACCCCGCCAAGCGCGGTCCCGGTCGCCCACGCAAGCACCTCGTCAGCCCAGGACCCAGAATCGGTCTGGCTGGCATGAAGATTGTGCCCGGTCGCAAGACTCGCAAGAACAAGGGCACCAAGCGTGGTTCTCGTAAGACCTCTCTGGCTCGCCTTTTTGCTTAAATATTCTAATTTGTGCGCGAGTTTTACTTAAAAAACATTAACTTGTCCAGTACAAATGACCACACAGGGATCGTTAGTACGTGTATGGACAGATGTGGGTGCCCGTAAACCACTCCCACTTCTGGCTAAAATTGTAGAAAGAGATGGTGTGATATTAGTTATTCGTTATCTTTCGGAAAGTAAAACAGATGGTGTTTGGCGTTACGAAGAGGATACATACGAAGTTGAAGATTGTCCAGAGTCCATTTCTGAATACCTCGACACAAAACGTGAAGAGGATGTTGGGTTCAAACCATTTGAAGATGGATTTTTAAAGATGGAGTCCGACGATGACTATATACCAGACTCTGACGAGGAGGAGGATGAAGAAGACGAAGACGATGAAGAGGATGAAGAAACCGAGGAGGAACTCGAGGATGACGAAATTGATGATATCGATGAAAACGAATCCGAGTCAGAAGAATCTCTTGATGAATAGTAAATGCAGCAGCAGAACATTCTCCTTTGGATAATAATCGCATTCCTTGTATGGTATTCATTTATCCGCCAAAAGTCTAATTTCAACGGTGGAGTGTGCGGTGCGTGCGGTCAACCAGCGGCTTAAAAACTAAATATCTTTATTAATAAAATGTCTGTTACCGCCAAGTTTATCCAGGCGTTCAAACCAGATGTGAAAGACCATGTAATGTGGCTTTCACATATGGTTGATTTTGCGGAGAGTCTCGGAGACCCCTCCAAGCACGTAAATCTCGTAAAAGAGATTAACAAGAATCCCATGAAGATTGAACTCGAGGGACGTGATGCTCTTGATTGGGCTCATATTCACTTTTGTATGTGTGCCGTCTATGCCAAGGCGGTTCTGCGAGGCAAGGCTTTCATCCCTGAATCTCCCAACCCCTCTGCATAAGGCTCGCCTTTCTTCTTTCAATCTCGTCATCTTGACCACGAATAATTTTGCATTTTCGCTGTTTCGTCATACCGTAAACCTCTTCTGGAGTCATCCCCTCGGGTACAAATTTCAGACCCAAGGGAATGTCTTTTGTTTTATAAAATAAATTACACGTGAAATCTGCTGCTGTGGTTCCACGCATCCAGTCACTCATACTTGTATAAACACCTATATCCACTTCGAGACCTTCCACATCCATCTTGATGATGCGTCTTAGGTAAGGTATGGTTGAGGAATACACCGACCCTGTATCCCTGAGACTATCAAAAGTCACCGTCACCTTCCAATGCTCCTCTAATTTTGAAATAAAATTAGGAATTGATGGAGCCTGGTCAAGTGTACACCCAAAGTCCAAGTCTTTAAATCTGTCCCCTAACATGGCATCTCTGAGGTATCCACCATATATCCAATATCCCTGTTCTAAAGCAATTTCAATGATTATTCCAGACTTTGAACTAGTTTGACCCATCTACTATTAATCTATAATAAAAATTTCCTCGAGACGATTCATATAAAACTCGATAGGAGCTTCAAAAGAGATTACCTTTCCTTTGAAATTTAGCCCATTTCTCGAATTGACAATATTATCAATAGTAACAATGTTCAAAAAGTTTTTCGTGCACTCAATCTTGAGATCTTCAAAGTCCCATTTTCTACAAAAGAGAAAATCTAGCGTTGCGTCTTTCGATACCGAAGGTAATATAATCTGTCCTTCCGTCTCGGGCCACTCTTTTTGCATTATGTAATGTTTCTCAATCATTCTACCTACTAAAACAGCATCTTCCACCTTTTTAAAACTAACAAGTGCCGTCTGTGAATTCTCATTCATCCGAACTGAAAATGCATGGTTCGGATGATTATGAATTGTCCAGTAAAATTTACCACCTGGTCGCACTCTCACCCTGTTGCGAGGAGTCTTGGGTGGAGCAATTGTTAATGCCATTGCTATTTATTATAAGTCGAGAGTCTTTAAAAGATTCGTGTACTGTCCCCGCCTAAAGTTTCCTCAGCCTCTAGTAAGTAAGACGCAAACCATGGAGTGCTCCGTATGCTATTCCGAGACTGGTCCCTTTGTGAAGCTGTGCTGTTCGCACGAGTTTTGCAAGGGGTGTGTCAAGTCGTGGTACCTCAAGGGTACAGGCACTGGGTGCCCTATGTGCCGGCGCCCAATGTACTGGCGGGGTTTCCACAAGACAAAGGAGGAATGGGACAGGGAAGCCTACGAAACCAAGGCGAGCGAAACATTAGCTCAGAATATCGAAGAGTTTCTCACAGAGTCACTCGAAGGTGTCAATGAAGCTATCGAGGAAATTCAGAACAGTGAATCCATCGATGATGCTCGGTGGGCTGCTCTTGACTCTATCGAGTATGTATGTGAGAGCATGGAGACGATGGTTGATGCTATGGATGTCGTGGACGAGCTCGATACCAAGGCGGATATTATCCGGTACTATCGTCAGTGGATCTATGGAGAGCTGATGCGTGACGTGCGCAAGATGGAGAGCACATTCAGATATCTCAAGAGTGAACATGCAGATATCGATATGATCGACGAAGCACTGTACTACATGGACTACTTTTCAGACAGGAACATCGACAAATGGAGGTGGTATGACGAGCCCAAGAGGGAGAAGGTGCCGCAAGTGAGCAACAGGGGAGGTCGGAGGGGAGGAAAGAGGGTCAGAGCCCGCGAAGATCCGTGGTCAGAAATGTGTTTCTATCTGATAGTATGAGTAATTTACACATAGTTATTGCCCGATACAACGAGTCTCTCGATTGGTTAAATACTTGTCTGACCCCACACCAGCGCCGGGCAGTCTGGATCTATAACAAAGGTCCAGACTCTGTGAGTATAGATGGAGTTCCCGATTCTCAAATTCAAAATTTACCGAATGTTGGTCGTGAAGCTCATACCTATCTCACACACATCATTCAGCAATGGGACAAGCTTCCGAAGCACGTGTACTTTCTCCAGGCAGACCCTTTCCCCCATCTTGAAATTCAAGACACTTTCGATTCTGTTCAGACGTGGTTCGAACGTTGGACGGACCAAATTATAAATAGAGGGTTTTCCCAAAATGTGAACTGGGACGTTCATGCCAATGATTTCCACGAGCCTTTTACAGAGCAAACACCGTGGACGTTCGGCGAGTGGCTCGAAAAGAATACAGGGAAGAAATTTGGGTACCCTCTTATGTGGTTTATAGGGGCGTGTTTCGGGTGCTCACGGAATCAGATCAAGTACCGAACTCGTGAATACTATGAAGGTCTGAGAGATCAGCTCATGACCGTCAAGCCTGAGGTGGCATATTATTTGGAGAGGGCTTGGTTCTACGTTTTTCAGTTGTAAGGAATCATACCTTCTGGAGCGTGAAGCATGAAAATGCCTGCAATAATAGCAAAAAGACCTAGGTACTCAATCGGTCTATTGAGTCTTTCACCGAGTATGAAATAGGCAGCGATCGTCTCGAGCACGGCACTGACACCATCCCACATCCCATTCACATAGAGCACATTTCCCACACGTAAACTCCGAATCAAAAAGTAAATTACAGCAACGTAACCGAGCGAGCCCTGAGCGAACGAGGCAGGGGTCCCTGACCGGGCAAATGCCTTGAAGCCAAAGTCTCCGAAAATCTCAGCAACGGACAATAAGGCGATGTCAAGGTTACTCATCTAGAGTTGACACAGATAAAAACCGGAAGCGTAGAACTTTTAGTAATGGATGCGATTGAGGCTGTTGTCGAACTTGCCAAGGAGCGTGATGAGCTTTCTGACATTATCGAGAGTTACGAGAATATGTTTGAGTCTCTTGTGGGCAAGAAGGTTATCCTGACGGTTGGTCGTAAAGGTCACAAGCGTTTTGTCGAGTGTACAGTCACGGACTTTCATGGCATTGATGGCTGGGAGCTCGCCTCAACCGAGGATGACGAGGTCCATATGGTCACCTTTGAAGACTTTGTAGCTGGAAAGGTTCAGCTTGCGTAAAAATATATATGATACTAGTAAATGTTAGACTATAAACAGGATGTGGACACCGTTGCTGATATCGAACTTCGCCGCGAAACAAACCCAGTTGCTACCCCCTCTTTCAAGATTGCTTTGATCATGGCGATCATAGTTTACTTTATCACGCGGAATCTGCTCCAGACCGCGTTGATCATTGGCGCCGAACTCGTCCTTCAGATGACTTTCAAGTAAGCTTCTCATCGAGTTCCTTGCAAAACTCCTGGAGTCCCGGAAGTATTTCATTGACCCACATTTCTTCGTCCCGAGTCACATCATGGCTCAGCACCTGGTTGTTGTATTGCTCCACCACCCGAGCGTGTACAAGACCCAGCATCTGCAGATACACCTGGACCTGGATAAACTCGTACTCGGGGACAGAACGGAACAGGCGATTTGTGCGATTCTTAATCTCGACGAGAACTCTGGAACCGTCCGGGCGCTCTTCTATACGGTCAATCTTTCCCATGACCACATACTTGTTGTCACCCAGTTTACACACCTCAAATTGGTAAAAAGAGTCGTCTCGGACCAGGCGGGCTCCCTCATCCGCCTCAACCTTGTCACTGGTCTTGTCCTCTGAGCGAGTCCCGTGAGAAGTGTACACCTTGGACCGGATGTGCTCAATCACCTCAGCCTTCTGTTCATTATTTAATTTTGGATCAAAATTGATGGCATCCCGAGCCACGTTGAAAACTTTCTGAACCTGACTCGAGTCTTTAGTTTCGACTTTTAATGCAGACTCGACAATAACACGAGCATCTATCGAAACTTTCAGAGCTTCCTCAGCCTTGTCCTCCTTGGTTTTTCCACTAAACTTTGTTGGTGCGTACTTTTTCCAAAGCTCATCCAGAACCTCTGTTCGGGGTTTGTACCTGTGACGTCCAATCATAGCTGCGACATTTGAAGCTTTGAGGACAACTCTCATTATCCATTTAAAAGTTTTGCTCTCTAAGTGTATAATGTACTTTGTCGTATGCATGTCCAAACCCGTTCCACCCAAAAGAATTTTTCCAAAGGATGTTAAGAGGGCTATTCGGCAAGCGTCTAATATATGCCATAACGCCGAGGATACTCCTGAATGTCGCGCCATGTGGGACACTGTAGCCGAGCTTTCAACAGCTCTTGCTCGGCAACGGGAGAGAGAGCTCTTGAAAAAGAATCTCGAAGAAATGTGTCTCGAGGAGGACCCCCGGTCCGGGGCGAACTGGGACAGTTCTAGCTCTCCGCGTGCATGCAAAGAGTTTGACCTTTAATAACAACCAGACGTAAATATAATTAAAATACCCATCCCAAAAACAGTTCCTATTGCCGGAATAATAACAGACATTCTTTGATGAATTCTATTTGGTGGTACTGGAACAGGAACTATAATATGAGCAGGTTCGGGCATTTTGGGCATGAGGAGTTCGGCACGACACAAAGGACACTTTGGAAGATAACATTGTATGTGGACCTGATTTTTACAACAACCTAAATGAACAATTGTCCCGCTAAGCTCTTCCAGGCATACAGGGCATTCCATATAAAAGAATAAAACATAAAAACTCTAAATGAGTAACAGTTGGCTTAACAGATTTGAAACCGGACATACTTATTCTAATATAGTCGATGAGTTCCCTGATCGTCGTCTGTTTCCTAAATTTTACAAGGCGAAAAGATTCGAGTACATTCTAGAACCCGGTGATATGCTCTATCTTCCAGCCGGTTGGTACCATTGGGCTTTTTCTGAAGAACCCGACCCCGTGACTGGGCTTAATGTAGCTGTAAATTACTGGTATTCTGGAACGTGGACCATGGCTGAACTTGACCGTGATCCTCCAATCAAGACAACACACAATATTCATAAAACTATAGAATACTTCAACTTTTTGAAGACTCTTGGTGATAAAAAGCTTTACTGTTCAACGAGTGATACTGGTTGTTTTACACTACCTCGAGTTCGATGGAGACATAACGATGTAGTTAAATGCGAAGATCATTTCCTTAGTTGGAATGAGTTTTATGAGAAGCGTAAAACTGGAGACCATTGGTATCTTTGGGGTTTTACAGACGATCGTCTCAAGCAATATGATCCAAAATTATACAAAGAATGGAATGTTAGAGACTGTCACTGGTGGGTAAATTTCGGAAATGTAAATACAGCAATGCACTATGATAGTGACGATAATTTACTTTGCCAAATTGCTGGTAAAAAACGCATCATATGTTTTCCTCATAGTGAATGGGAAAACTTATATCTCATAAATCCTTACCCCCCAGAGTTTGTTCATCAAATTTCTATGATGTTAAATAAACCCCCGCCACAGTTGAGGCAATAATACCTGACAAGACGGGATCCATTCTCTTTTGCATTTTAAATTTAACCTTATCCTTGAGAGATTCTCGAGCATCTTCTACAATTTTCTCCATTTTTTCATAATATTCATCTTGGACCTCTGGATACTCTTTCACATTAAATATCTGAACTGAACGCAATCGGGGTACATATCGGTTGAGGACAGCGTTGATTTCAGATTGGCTGAGAGCTGACAAAAAACGGTGAGACCGTGTTTTCTTCTTGAGAAAGGAGAATTCCATTCTAAAATTCGTCAAGATAAAAAACGCACTCTTGAGAATGTTAATGATCAAGACATTTGCACCAAAAACTATATATGTCGTCGATAATGTATGTACACCCGAACAAAGGAACCAATTGGCTCGGGAGTGTCGAATGCTCTTTGTGAATCATGGCTGGAAACGACCAGGACTCTTCGAGGGATACTCATTGTATGCAGATTATAACAAGATTCACAAAGAGCCGCCATTCGCGCAAATATCTGAAATTATTCTCGAGAATGCTAAAAAGTACGCTCGAGAGATTGGGTATTCTAAATTTTGTGATAAATTACACGTCTTGAGTATGTGGTCAAATATGCACACGAATGGAGGATTCATCTGGCCGCATACACATACAGATTGTCTCTTTTCAGCTGTATTTTACCTAAAATCTCCACAAAATTCAACATTAACTTTCAAGACGTTCGACTCGTTTTTCTTCCCAACAAATACAGAAAGAAATCAGAATACATATTCACCCGATCTAATCATGGAAACTCTGGAAGGACGACTGATTATTTTTAGATCTGATTTAGTTCACGAGACGAGAAACATTCCAGAAGGCGAAAAGATTGCCATAAGTTGTAATATTGGTTTTGTGTTTGCATAAAAATTTCGTGTATTGTCAAGGTTTAAGTCTTGGGGCTCTAGTAGGGTAGATGGAAAAGGAGCCTACACGCCGTGAACAGAAGCGTGAATCCGCACGCAAGGCTCGTGAGCGCGCCATCTACACGCAAAAGACGGTCCGTATTAAGGAGGCTCGGCTCGAGAAGCAAAAGGCAAATGGAGCTCATTGACTTCATCACGCCCGGTACCACCTTCAAGATACCTTGGGACGGCTTTCCGCTCCGCAAGCCCTCGGAGGGTCTCGAGCGAACAGCCTCGACGTACCACTATGGCGGGAGCTTGGAGACGCAGCCCATACAGGGCGAACACTATGTCATGTGCGAAGACGGAAGTATCCAGTCGTGCGAAGAGCCCGAAAAGCCTATCGGGTGGGAACTCGTCAGAATGCCTGGGACGCTGTACGGAATAGGCTGGCGAGTCTCCCAAGTCGGGTTCGAACCCGAAGAGTGTTTCGTCAGTATCCTCGGGCGCGAAGCGGAGACCCCCAAGGGTCGGGGCAAGATAGGGTCGCAGATTTTCAAGGCGTACGCCACCTAAAGACAAGTGACTTTGTATAGATATGCCAGAACCTCTTTGGGAGGCTCTTTTAATCACAGTGACCGTTCCCTTTGCTTACGTATTCACGTCCAACTTCCCCATTTTGAGCGCTTTTGTCCTCGCGAGCGTTCTATATAAAAATTAAATCCATGTTAACATTAGGTATGAACCGACCCTGTGTTCGCACACTCGTGGCCGTTCGCAGAGTCCAGCGCCATCCCTTGGCTCGGAAGACTTTGCAAACAGGTATTCGACTTCAAAAACATTTTGTGCGGGGTGCAACCCTCGGAGTCCTTCCGAGCGGTATTAACGATGTAGTCTTTCATCATGCACAACTAAATATGGACGAGGCTATTCACCTTGTTATCGATCAAGCAAGCATAAGTTCCATGTCAGCCATTATTGCTGTGATACTGATTGCGTCGAAGTTTGCAGCAGATTAGAATAAATTGTCTCCAGTATCTGTATTTTTTGCTCTATTAACGGTAGAGCATCTCCACTTATATTAGATGATAAAGATACTATACCTTTCTCCAAAAATGTTATGTAACTATTTACAAAACTAACGCCATTACTGGTCGAATATAAGTTACTGAAAGTTCCCGCCTTGGACAATTCGAAAATATATTCTTCCTTATCATAATTTCCCGGTACAAGTCCGTGTTTCGCAATCTGTGTATCAACATCTCGAAGCTCTGGTGCAACTGTATATAAATTTTCACGCCAAACATATTGGGGAACACCAGCCATATTATTACTATACGTGTACAATTTTTTCTAGTTTATATTTTGCGTTCGAGTGTGGATAAATGACATTAAATGAGACCCTGAGTCTTCCGTGTTTGTCTCCAGTCTTGAATCCCTTGAATGGTATGATATAGTCTTCCCGAGGATCCAAAACTCCCCAGTCTGATGTGTCTATATTTATAACCCCATCAAAGTGTGGAATTTGTATCTTTTTCCCGTTGACAGAGTCCTCGAAACTAATTTTGGTCTGAAATATAAGATCGTTTCCTTGTCTCATAAACTCTGGGTGTTCTTGGACACTTATATGAAACGCTATATCTCCCGGGTCTTCACCGGGGTTTTTAGGCTGTTCTCCTAGCCCATGACCTACTAACACATGACCATTATCAGCACCTGGGGGTATTTTTAGTTCTAAATTAAGAACCTCTTTCTTACGACCATCTGTACATTGGTCACACGAGCCCTGAACAACACCCCCTTCACCCCTGCACATACCACACGTCTGGTTCATGACCATGGGTCCCATCTGGTGCTGAATAGACCCTCGACCATTACACTGTGGACACTTCTTTTTACACGTGAAACAGGTCTTTTCCAGAGTGATCCGCATGTTACGGGTCGTTCCTCGATATGACTCTTCAAAACTAATTTTCAATTCATGATCAAAATTCCTACGACGGACGGGACCCTTTGGTCCTCCAAAGCCACCACCCCCAAACATCTGACTGAAGATATCACCTGGGAACCCACCGGGAAACCCACCTCCTCCACCGGGAGGTGTTTCCGTCCCAAACCTGTCAAAGTTTTCCTTTTTCTGTGGGTCGGATAAAACGTCATATGCAGCTTGTATCTTTTTAAACTGCTCGGGGTCACCACCCTTGTCCGGGTGATGCTTCATGGCGAGCTTTCTGTAGGCTTTCTTGATATCAGCTTCCGATGCATTTCTGTCAAGACCAAGGATATCGTACATTCTTTAGTTTACATAGTTATTGTTTATCTTCAGTAAACGAGAAAAGTTCAAATACTATATAAAAACAGAGAGAGTATGATATGTACAATGGCTAACCGTATTCAGAAGCTAATTGATAAGGTGAACGCCCTGAAGGCTGACCTGAAGGATGCAAATGCAGAGCTCAAGGCGGAGTTGGAGGACACCAACCTGTACAAGGCGATTCTGAATGCTACCATGGAGCAGTCTACGGACACTGTGAAGGTTCCGGAGAAGGCTGCTGCTGCTCAGGCTTTTAAGGTGACTTTGGCAGTTTATACCAAGAAGGAGGAGGGGGATGCAGAGTAAAAAAGTTTCGTGTCTTGTCAAGGCTTAGGGGGTAACAACGTAAACAAAACAAAGGCGAAAATGGCAACCATCACGTGGTGTCCCAAGCGTCGCATTCTGTGCGGCTTCCAGGGTGACCAGGCGGTGGTGAAGTTTGACTATTCCGTGTTTGAGAATATCGAGCGTGGGCTCGTGACTCCTTCCATGTACAACTGGATGACCTCTTGGATCCAAGGCACCATGTCTGTCGAGCAGCTCGACGCCCTGGTCCAGGGTGACCAGTTCCTGTTCCAGACGTACACGGAGGATGCACACCGCGAGTACCACAATTTGTCGTGGCAAGAGCGGCTGGAGCTTCACAGGCAGGAGGTTGAAAACCTGGAGAGCGAGCTGAAGCGGGTCGAGGCGAATGAGCGCGAGCTCCGCGAGACGGAGAACCCCTTTGACCCAACGAGCCCCATGTACACCGAGTATAACACGTGGGCAAATGACAAGGTTGCAGAGTACTCCAAGCTGGCTATGCAGATCGCCGACGAGCTGGACGAAGAGGCGCTGTGGGAGCAGGGTGGTGAGGATGGGGCGTCGCAGACTGATGGACCTACATATGACCATATGGATGAAGTTTAAGTCAGTTCCGTAGGAACTGTTCCGTGGATGCACAGTCGCGCAGCGACTGGTTTTTAAGCGCGTGCACGGGTCACGCGCGGTGTAATCATAGTAGCCCTTTCATTCATTTTTCGCTTCAATTCACGTTTTCTCTTGTCTTGTATGATCTTCCTGTTCCTCAAATAAAGAATCATAGGCTGAAGCCCCTGTATATTCACACTCTTTCCGTTTGTATTGAACCCAAACCCTTCGTACCAACTTACGAGCTCGTTTCTCGTTCCATTTTCATTGACTGGAAGCCTTCGGTGACCCACCATCGAAGACCTTCGAACAACCGCCTTGAGTGTTATAGAATTTCTACCATTAGTTTTTGCATTTGCAATTATCTTTTTCATAAGTCGCCCTCCGGACCCCTTGAGACCCCCCAAGATGTCCAGATAGCGAGTTCCGGGCTCTGGCTTGTTATTTTCTAGAAGGGCAAATGCGTACAGTTTTCCAGAGTTTCTATTTGTCATGGCGTACTTGATAGGGTTTTTATTCACCCTTTCGTTATAGTATCCGAGCTGAACACCCCCAGAACCGCCGCGGTAAGGCTGTATAATATTAAGAATACTCTTCGCGTTTCCGGCACGTGCACGATTCAGAACCGCCTTGGCGTTATTATTCTTTTTGTAGTTTGTTTTGTTATTCGCGAGTCTCGCATGAGGCTGGACTGGGTGACTATTAAACTGCCCCACGAGGTTTGCCAAGTTATTACGTTTATAATATGGAAGGTACTTGCTGATAACGTTAAATGCTGCACGGTAGTTTCCTCGTGCAATTTTGTTCTTATAATTTGTCTTTACACTGTTAGGTACTTGCTCAACTCCTCGAACTACATGACTCGAATAAGCGTTAAACATCGCTCTGGAGATTCCAGTATTGTTAGACATTTACTATAAACATAGGAAAATATAGATACTTAAAGCCACCACCCTTAGTTGAGGTACCAACCCTAATGTCGACACACACGTATACCCTCGCAGACGTGAAGAAATTCACGTCTTTACTCGAAGAGGCGAAGGAACTTGCTTCTGCATATGAAGCCTTGGTAGTGCAACACAACGCCCAGAAGTCTTATATTGAAATCCTTGAGAAGGAGCGAAACAGATCCCCCCCTCCACTCGTACCGTGGTATCAGGAAGCCATGGAAGAAATCAAAACGAGTAACAATGCTACCGCAACGTTTTATTCAGCTCTATACAATGAGGCGTGCAAGACGAGAGACGAAAATAGCGCTGTTGTCCATATCTTCCGGGCTGCTTCCAATGCACTGAACGAAGACATCACACCGGACCCTAACTTTGAAAATGCCAACTACTGGAACAAGCTCAAGGGTCTGTGGGACTATGTCAAGAGAAATGACAAGACGAATCAGTGGGCGAGATGTGAAAGAGTCATGAAAGCCATATAAAGCACAAAAAAGTATAACAAGTACCTAGACCAAATGTATTGGCAACTATTCCAGATTCTATTCTGGACCTTTGCTCCAATTGTTCCCGTCAACCCCAAGATTCGTCGCCAAGATGTTTCCAAGAATGCGTGGATAATTGAGTGTACCGGTTTCGAGTCTGTTTCTCAAATTATCAAGCAGTTTTACAAGGATAATAAGACGACTATTTACAGGACCTTTCAGCACGCTCAGAAGTTCTGGACAGATACGGTGGCGGCGAACCAGCTGAAGAGGGCTTAGAGTCTCACCTCGTATTCAAACCAAGTGACAAGATGTACACCGTCTGTAACATGCCCTCCCAAAAGGAGGCGAAGACTGGTTTCGTTTATGTGAACATTGAAGAAGATCTCTTTACGCATGTTATCGTTAATGACAAGTGGATTTACCTATGTGCTCCTCATCGGAATATTGAAAAGAATCAAATTGCTATGAATGCCGTGCAGCGCCGCGAAAACAAAAAATGTGCAGGTGACCTTGTAGATGTCAAGCTTTTTCATGTACCTTTGAACGAAGAAACTGCCCTGAAGACTTTGACACTCGATGCAGAGTTTCTCAAGTCGGAAACATTGCTCGATGTCCCAGACTTGCAAGTTTTGTCTACTGCTTTTGGAAACCATTACAAGGGACAAGTACTTCAGACTGATCAAACTGTAATTTTGGAGTTTGATAATCATATACTGAGACTTGTAGTCACAAGCGAATCTCTAGGTCGCGTCACCCAAGACACTGAAATTACCATTCAGTGGAAAACGTATTAGAGACGCGCCTCGTGTCTAGATTAGAAATGTACATCCTGTCATTCGTTCTGCTTCTGTGGAACGTCTTTCTGGGTTACAAGTTTATCAAGATTACTTGGTGGCCGGAACCCGATCCCGTTTTTTCCGACGACGAGAAGGACGAATGATGACTTTTACCCCTTACGGGGACTTGGAGGCGTGCGTCAAAGCGCTCGACTACCGTAGACTTGGGAAACAGCGCGTCGAGGCGTATCAGATTTGGAGGACGCTCGTAGGACTCAGTAGCGGGTGGAAGAACCACCCAGCTGTAAAAATGTGGGAAGGGTACACGTGTTTTTTAGCTATATATTGCAATGCTTGTATCGACGAATGGGTCGCTCGTGGATACAAGAATAATATGAAAAAACTCCCTCACTGTGGAAAACCCCACCCTCCATGGTGGTGGGGGCGCGAGGATGTGACCAAGTCTCATCAGGCGTCACTGAATCGCAAAGACCCAAAGTATTATCACTTTGACGTCTCTCAGGACGAGTATCCGGAATACGTCTGGCCAACTAAAATTTCTCTGTTAAAAATATGAGAGGACGTCCAAGACTTCCAGTGAAAGGTTCGGTTCGAATTGCAAAACGCAGATTAACCGCTCTTGAACTCCCACTACATAAAAAAAGCATAATGCAAAGACACCTCAACCAAGGAAAAGTATGGAACGCCGTCAGACAAACATATTCTCATTATGATCCAAGATATACCCGTTCACTTGTAGCACCTGCGTTTAAACCACGGTGGAGATCTCAAGCAAACAATACGTTTTTGAGAAATAAACATGCGAATTATAGCATTCGCAAGGCGAATAAAACTGAACAACTTACAAATATTGTTTTGCCAATTCATGGAAACGGTAACAGAGGTGGTGTAAACTCAGGATATGTTATGCGTGTTCTTCGTAACAATCCTATAAAATACGCAATTGTAGGATCTAATGGCATGTTAAAGGGGTTTGCACTCCTCAAAAATATTCGAGTAAATCATTCAAGGTATATTGACGTGATTGCCGGACCAGGTGTTGGACACACTTTGATGAATAAAATTATAAGTAATGCAAAAGCGAATCAGAAGTCTCGGATAAATCTTAAAGCAGTTATTAGTCAAAACATATTAAATAAAATAAACAAGGGAAATGCCACAGTAAACAATAACAAGCTCGTTCAGTGGTACAAGGGAAAAGGATACAAAGTCAGAGGTGCGTTAAATTTTTACAATGGTCTTCAACCCATGTCATTGAACCTTCCATGAGTGTCTTAGAGCCTACACTCTTACTTTGTGTATGAGTCGGGAAGAGTACCCGGAATACGTCTGGACGACAAAACTTTCGTGTCCTCTCACCGCTTGAAGTGAAATACGAGGAAGGAAGAAGCAAGCTCTCAACATGGCTCCCATCTATGATGAGAGACTGACAATGACTATCCGAGGCACCACTCCGGCTCAACGCCTCGAAATTTATAAAATGATTCGTGCCAAGTTCCCAGAAGTTTGGACCGAATTTCGTCCTGATCTCATAGGCTCCAGAATCTCCAAGGAGTTTTCAGATGGAAAGTGGTACAATGGAACCGTACATTCTTATGATTTCACCGATAATGTCTTTCGCATCAAATATGATGATGGTGACCGCGAATACATGTCTCTCCGGGTGGTTGAAAAGTGCCTTAAGACCCCTCCGTGGACTCTCATCGAAAGTATCGAGTGGATTGATAAAAGTGGTCGCTCATCTCATTCATTCGGTCGTATGCTGCGTGAGATGATCGATGATCGTCAATATATCATGGACAAGCTGCCGGAGATTTTCATGAAGGTATGCGGTGCAGATATCGGAGAAGTGGAGAAAATTGGACCGGGGTTATGGGCACAGCTTGGTAGCTGTGAAGAAGAGAAGTGGTACTATGCCAAGCGTATTCTTGCTGAAGTTGATAAGATGTAATGAATGAACCATATATAAAACCAACTCTTGTCTTTTGTCTATGAGTCAGGCAGCAAAGCGTGGCAAAAAATACGAAAATGTAATTCACGATATTCTTGTACACTTGGGTGAAACAGTTCTTCCGACAGCTGGAAGTACCAGAAATCCAGATGTTCCTATACTTCGGGGAAATACCAGGATATCGTTCGAGGCAAAAAGTGGAGGTGCAACAGAGGGAGGTCAAAAGAACATACCACTCATGAATGGTCAACTTGAATTTGAAAACAAAATTCTTTGGGAAGGGAAGGTGCCCTCTTTTCTTACTGGTGACAAGACCAAAGAAACCTGGCTCAAAGAAAAGGAATCATTCAAAGATATATACATACCTATAGATGATCTCTCAATTGTTTCCAAGTATTACAAGGACAAGGGATCTTCATATATTCAGGTCGAACACAAAGGACTCTACCACACGGGTGAAGATGTTCTAGGACTTGGAGTCCCACTTTTCGAGGCTAACACACGATGGAGGATCCGGTGTAAGCAACACACAAGTTCAAAAGTCCC
>Ga0007809_10000540_pt1 | contig 15861 bp, 17 predicted proteins | sample CryBogCBE02Aug07_FD_60383 | JGI IMG/M metagenome (GOLD analysis project Ga0007809, IMG submission 60383) | Freshwater microbial communities from Crystal Bog, Wisconsin, USA - CBE02Aug07 | ecosystem: Environmental > Aquatic > Freshwater > Lake | place: Crystal Bog, Wisconsin, USA | collected...
GCACCGGCGCTGAGATCGACGAGGCGCTGGAGCAACTCGAAGTCCTGAAGGACCGAGCTGCCAACGTCGCCGTCAAGGGCGGCCGGATCTACAACCCGGCGTGGAACCTCGCCACGGACCTCGGTGCGATGCTGACGGTGTCGACGTGCGTGGCCCTCGGTGCCACCCACCGAAAGGAGAGTCGTGGCGGTCACACCCGCGATGACTTCCCGAAGGCTGACCCAGAGCTCGGCAAGGTCAACATGGTCCTGTCCCAACCACAAGGAACGGGCGTCCGTGGGGCCGTGAAGGTCGACCCGCAACCCATCCCTGAAATGCCCGAAGAGCTGAAGGCTCTGTTCGAGGAGGCGAAGTAATGGCTGATGTGACGATGCGCCTGTGGCGCGGCGACCAAGACGGCGGCGAACTCGTCGACTACACGATTGAGGCCCAAGAGGGCGAAGTCGTCTTGGACGTCATCCACCGCCTCCAGGCGACCCAGATCCCCGATCTGGCTTGTCGCTGGAACTGCAAAGCCGGAAAGTGTGGGTCCTGCTCGGCAGAGATCAACGGTATGCCCCGCCTCATGTGCATGACGCGAATGGACCAGCTCCCCGAGGGCCCCGTCACCGTGACGCCCATGCGGACCTTCCCCATCATTCGCGACCTCGTCACCGATGTCAGCTTCAACTTCGAGCAGGCCAAGCGCGTTCCCGCCTTCAACCCGGGCACCGTCCCTGCCGACGGCTTCCGCATGCAGCAAGCGGACGTCGAGCGTGGCCAGGAGTTCCGTAAGTGCATTGAGTGCTTCATGTGCCAGAACGTCTGCCACGTGATTCGCGACCACGAGGAGAACAAGCCCAAGTACGCAGGGCCTCGATTCTTCATTCGCTACGCCGAACTCGAGATGCACCCCATGGACACCAACGACCGTCGTGAACTCGTGCGGGAGAAGATGGGCCTCGGCCTGTGCAACATCACGAAGTGCTGCACTGAGGTGTGCCCTGAGCACATCAAGATCACCGACAACGCCATCATCCCGTTGAAAGAGCGCGTCGTCGACGCCCACTACGACCCGGTGGCGTGGCTTGGCCGGAAGATCTCAGGTCGCAAGAAGCGCACGGCTGACGAGGCCGCAGCGCATCGCCCCTAGGTCTTCGTGAACCTCGACGCAGTCAACCGTGCAGGTGCGGCACTGACCGAGGAGGAATCCACCGCAGCGGTGGCCCTTCTCGGCGGTGCCGCATCGCTCGTTGTGGCCACCGTTGATCCACGGGGGGATGGCGCACCGCGCTTCCTCACCATCACCCCCTCAGCGGTTGAGGTCACGACCGAGGGGGATCTCGCTGGTGCTGCGGTGACCGTGAGCGTCGACGCGGCAACCGCCGCAGCGCTCGATGCAGGTTCGCTCAGCCCCGCTCGTGCCATCGCTGAAGGGCGCACCAAGATCAGTGGCGATGCTGCCCTCCTCGCACGGGCACAGAACCTCTTCGCCTCAGTGCTCAGCCGCGTCGCCCCATGAGGTTTGAGGAGCTCCCCCTGGCCGAAGATGACCGAGGAGCACCCGGTGTCCTCGAACCCTCGTTGATCTTCAGTGATCGCGGGCTGCCGCCTCGGACCGTGCTCTGCTTCTTCCAAGACGTCCTCTCCTCGCTCGCAGCATCGGGTCGCATCACCAAGGTGAGCGAGTTGTCCTCAGAGGTCGGCGTGAATCCCATCTACGCCATGGACGTCGATGGGGCCACCATCAACGTCGTCCACCCTGGCGTCGGGGCGCCCCTCGCCGCAGCGCTCCTCGAGGAGATGATCGCCCTCGGCACGACGAGGGTTGTGGCCGTGGGTGGCGCAGGAGCCCTCATTGAGGACCTGACGCTCGGTCACCCCATTGTGGTGGAGTCGGCACTTCGCGACGAGGGGACCTCGTTCCACTACGCCGCCCCCTCTCGCACGATTGACGCCGATCCTCACGGGGTTGCCGTGCTCGCAACGCTGCTCGCTGAGCGGTCGATTCCCTTCGTGACGGGGCGAGCCTGGACGACCGATGCCATCTACCGAGAGACTCGAGACCGCGTCGACCGGCGCCGGGCAGAGGGGTGCATTGCGGTCGACATGGAGGCGTCTGCGTTCATGGCGGTCGCCAGGTACCGGGGCATCTCCTTCGCGCAACTCCTCTACGCCGGTGACACTTTGGCCGGAGCGCAGTGGGATGAGCGGGGGTGGATGGGGCACGGTGACCTGCGCACCAACCTCTTCGAGCTCGCCGCAGCTGCGGTCGTTCGCCTCTAGGGCACGCGCCGCGGTGGGAGTCCGAGGACGGTGAGCGTCGCATCGACGGTCTGCGATGACCACGCGTCGAGGTTGCTCGGTTCGTCGATCTCCGCGAAGAACCGAGAGAGCACGAGACCGAGGAACCACGAGCTGAAGGCTCTGAGGCTGACGGACGCATCGATGAGGCCGCGGTCCTGCAGGATCGCCAAGGCACCCGCCACGTTGTCGTAGTGCGCACTCTGATGCCGAGCGATCTCGGCCAAGACCTCTGGGCGGTACACCGCTGCACCGAGTGCGTTGATGCGGCGGTGGCGGTTTTTGGAGGGTTCACTCGAGCCGCAGCGCTCAACTTCACTGATCACGAGAGCAACGACATCGTCCACCGTGGTCGCAGCCTCTACCGCTGCCCTGAACTCCTCGAGCCCCAACGACAAGGTTGCGACGTAGCGTTCGACCAGTGCTGCTTGGACGAGGCCCTCCCGACTTCCGAAGTGGTGGTAGATCGACCCGTAGGAGCTCTCGGACTCCTCGAGGATTCGAGCGACGCGCACCGATGCTTCACCGGTTTCTTCCATGTCGGCCATTGCCGGGTGCAAGATGGCGAGGTAGGTCGCACTTCTAGGGCGTCCAGCGTCGCCTGGGGAAGGAGTCATCGACCGTCTTCCTCCTTGGGAATTGGGCACAACTGCAGCCTATTCCCCACAGCAATTGCCACCGTACCTGTGCGCTGTGGGTTCGGTGGATCGCCGGCGACGTGTGCGACGAGCAGTTGGCGATCGCTGCGAGGTGCAGCACCTCGCGACGAGGCCACCGTTCGAGCGATCAGTCGCTCACCCGGTGGCCCGCAGAACCGTCGGTGCTCGAGCGTCAGCCGATCAGACCGAGCGCCTTCACATCATCACGCTCGCCGAGGAGCTCGTCGGTAGTGGCTTGAACGCGACCCTTGGCGAACTCGTCGTGCTCGAGGCCCTCGAGAACCGACCAGCCGCCCTCGCCGTCAGCGATGACCGGGTAACCGAACTGGAGACCGGCGGGGACGCCGTACTCACCGTTTGAGCACACGGCCACCGACACCGAGTCACCAGGAGCGGTCTTGGTGCGAAGACCCACCACGGTGTCGATCGCAGCGTTGGCAGCAGATGCTGCAGAGGAGGATCCACGAGCCTCAATGATGGCGGCACCACGCTTCTGCACGGTGGTGATGAAGTCACCCTCGAGCCATGCCTGGTCAGTGATGACCGACGTCGTGGGCTGGCCACCAATCGTGGAATTGGCGAAGTCGGGGAACTGCGTGGCGGAGTGGTTGCCCCAGATCGCAATCTGCTTGACGTCGGCAACGGACACGCCAGCCTTCTTGGCCAGCTGGGTTTGCGCCCGGTTCTGGTCGAGGCGGGTCATGGCGAACCAGCGGTCTGCTGGCACCTCAGGAGCGTTGCTCCGAGCGATCAGGCAGTTGGTGTTGCAAGGGTTGCCGACCACGAGGACGCGCACGTCGCTCGCCGCGTTCTTGGCGATCGCTTCGCCTTGGGGCTTGAAGATGCCGCCGTTGACGCTGAGCAGGTCGCCTCGTTCCATGCCCGCCTTGCGCGGGATCGAGCCAACGAGCAGCGCCCATGAGGTGTTGGTGAACGCCGTGTCGAGGTTTGAGGTGGCCTCGATACCAGCGAGTAGCGGGAACGCACAGTCGTCGAGTTCCATGACCACGCCTTCGAGTGCCTTCATCGCTGGCTCGATCTCGAGCAAGCGGAGCACGACGGGCTGATCCGCACCGAGGAGCTGGCCGCTGGCGATGCGGAAGAGGAGCTGGTAGCCGATCTGACCAGCGGCGCCGGTGACGGTGACATGCAGGGGTGACTTGGCCATGGAGATTCCTTGTTCGTGTTGGGGGTGGGTGTTTTGTACTGCGAGGAGGTTAGAGGCGGTCGACGATGGCGCTCGCGAATTCGGAGCACTTGACCTCGGTGGCGCCCTCCATCAAGCGGGCGAAGTCGTAGGTCACGACTTTGTCGGCGATCGTCGCCTCGAGGGCGGTGATGATGTCCTTGGCAGCGTCAGTCCAACCGAGGTGCTCGAACATCATGACGCCCGACAGAAGCACGGAACCGGGGTTGACCTTGTCTTGGCCGGCGTACTTCGGTGCCGTGCCGTGGGTGGCTTCGAAGATTCCATGGCCGGTGACGTAGTTGATGTTGCCACCAGGAGCGATGCCAATACCGCCGACTTGGGCAGCCAAGGCGTCGGAGAGGTAGTCACCGTTCAAGTTGGTGGTGGCGATCACGTCGAACTCAGCCGGACGGGTGAGGACCTGCTGCAGCGTGATGTCGGCAATGGAGTCCTTCACGAGGACCTTGGACCCGGGCTTGCCACCACAGTCATCCCAACCAACCGCCACATCGGCGAACTCTTCACGGACGAGCTCGTAGCCCCACTTCATGAAGGCACCTTCGGTGTACTTCTGGATGTTGCCCTTGTGGACAATGGTGACCGACTCACGGCCCATCTCGAGTGCGTACTGAATGGCGGCTCGGATGAGACGCTTCGAACCCATCTCCGAGATGGGCTTGATGCCGATTCCTGAGCCCTCACGAACGTTCCAGCCCATCTCGTCAGCCAAGAAGCGACGCAGCTTCTCGACCTCGGGGGTGCCGGCTTCGGCCTCCATGCCGGCGTAGATGTCCTCAGTGTTCTCGCGGAAGATCACCATGTCCACTGCTTCTGGGTGGAGCACTGGAGAGGGCACACCGGTGAACCAGCGCACCGGGCGCAAGCACACGTAGAGGTCGAGGAGCTGGCGCAGCGCCACGTTGAGCGAGCGGATGCCGCCGCCAATGGGCGTGGTGAGGGGCCCCTTGATGCCGATCAAGTGGTCGCGGAACGCCTCGACGGTCTCATCGGGCAACCAGTTGCCGGTCTCGTTGAACGCCTTCTCGCCGGCGAGGACTTCTTTCCACTCGACGGTCTTGCCGTACTTCTTCGCAGCAGCGTCCAAGACCAACTTGGCCGCCGGCCAAATGTCGACGCCCGTGCCGTCACCTTCGATGAAGGGGATGATGGGGATTTCTGGAACGTACAGGGTGCCGTCGGCGCCCATCGTGATCTTTTCAGCCATAGGGGCATTCTACGCCGGGTCCGAGGGGGCTCCAGAAGACCGGGACTACCGCGTGGCCAGCCGCTCCGTGATCTCTCTCGTGGCTGTCGACAGGTTGAGTGTGTAGAAGTGCAAACCGGGAACGCCGCGTTGCAGGAGCTCGGAGCACAGATCGGTGGCGAGGTCGATTCCCGCTGCTCGCACCGCGGCATCGCCACCTTCGGCGTGGGCCCGCTGGAGCCGCTCAACGAGCCAGGTCGGCACCACTGATCCCATCTGCGCCATGCGATCCACGGCGCCGAGGGTTGTCACCGGCATGATGCCCGGGAGCACTGGCTTGTCGACGCCGCGCTCATGGAGATCCTCGACGAGGGCACTCCACCGATCGGCTTCGAAGAGCATCTGGGTCACCGCGAAGTCGGCCATGGAGAGCTTCTCAGCGAGACGGTCACGATCGGCGGTCATCGACCGAGAGCGAGGGTGACCGTCAGGGTGAGCGGCCACGCCAATCGAGAACGCACCGACACTGCGGGCGAGCGCCACGAGTTCGCTGGCGTAGGTCAACTCCCCGGTGATCGCATCAGGATGAGTGGGCGCATCGCCACCGAGTGCCATGAGGTTGACGATGCCCGAGGCGAGGTAGGACTCAAGGATCTCCACGAGTTCCGCTCGGGTGTGGGCCACGCAGATGAGGTGGGCCATGGGCGTGAAGATGCCCCGATCAGCCATTGCGGTGACGAGGTCGTAAGTGCGCTGGCGAGATTCACGTCCGCCGCGGTAGGTCACCGAGACGAACGATGGACGGAGCGGTTCTAAGTTGGCGATCGTCTTCTCGAGGGTGGCGCGCTCGGCTTCACTCTTGGGCGGGAAGAACTCGAACGACGTGGTCTGCCCCGCAGCGAGCAGCGCATCGATCCGAGTCATTAGTTGCGGCCGTAGTCGTCTTCGAGTCGCACGATGTCGTCTTCTCCGAAGTAGGTCCCGTGCTGGACCTCTACGAACACCACGTTGTCAGTGCCGATGTTCTCGATGCGATGCGCCGTGCCGATCGAGATGTCGATCGCTTCGCCGGCGGTCACCGTCCGGTCAACACCATCGAGGGTGACCTTGGCGGTGCCGGCCACCACGAACCAGTGCTCGGCACGCTTGGCGTGGCGCTGGTAGCTCAGGCGCTTGCCAGGGAACACCACGATGCGCTTGACCTTGTGGTCTGACGCCTCATCATCGAGCACGAGGTACGTGCCCCATGGGCGCTCATCGAACTCCCGACCCATTGCATCCTTCGTCGTCACTGTGCACGCTCCCCTGCTAAGACCGCATTCTTGAGGAGCATCGCTCGGGTCATCGGTCCAACCCCACCGATGCGAGGGGTCATCCAACCCGCCACCTCGGCCACGTCCTCGCGAACATCGGACAGCAACTTAGTGCCGTTCCAACTCGTTCCTGCACCAACGACTGCGGCTCCGGGCTTCACCATCTCGGGGGTGATCAACCCTGCGCTGCCAGCAGCGGCGATGATGACGTCGGCCTGACGGGTGTAGTCCCCGATACTTGCGACACCGGTGTGGACTTGGGTCACTGCGGCGTTGCAGCCTGGGCGCCTCGAGCTCAGCAGCACGCTGAGTGGACGACCAATCGTGGTGCCACGGCCGACGATGACGACGTGACGCCCCTCAACGGGCACCTCATAGGCCGCCAAGAGTTCAATGATCCCTACCGGCGTGCAAGGGAGTGGCCCCGGGGCTCCGAGCAACATCTTTCCGAGGTTGACCGGGTGCAGGCCATCGGCGTCCTTCCGGGGGTCAATCCGGAGGAGGACTTCTTCTTCGTTCATCCCCGCCGGCAACGGGAGCTGCACCAAGATCGCATGCACCGCCGGATCAGCGTTCAGTTCGTCGACCACCGCTTCGACGTCTCGCTGGGTTGCGGTGGCTGGAAGGGTTCGTCCAATGGACTCGATGCCGATCGCAGCACAATCCGCGTGCTTCATCGCCACGTACTTCGCCGACGGGCCGTCGTCACCGACGAGCACGGTCGCCAAGCCCACCGTTCGGCCAACGGCGTGCAGGCGAGCGACTCGGTCGCCGAACTCCATCTTCATGCGCTGACTCAGGCGTTCTCCATCGAGCAGGATGGCCATGGTGTTCCCTCTCTTTCGGCTTAGTGGCGGAAGTGACGCTCGCCGGTGAGGACCATGGCGATCCCTGCGGCATTGGCGGCAGCGATCACCGCCTCGTCACGAATTGACCCTCCAGGTTGCACCACGGCGGACACCCCGGCGGCGGTCAGCGCTTCAAGGCCATCGGGGAAGGGGAAGAAGGCATCGGAGGCCCCAGCACCACCGACTGCCAGCGGTCCCGCCTTCGTGACGGCAATGCCAGCGGAGACCACGCGGGATTGTTGCCCCGCACCAATCCCCGCTGCGGTTCCATCCTTGGCGATCACGATGGCGTTGGAGGTCGTCCGACCGCACACTCGCCACGCCAATTTGAGATCCACCCACTCAGCCTCCGTTGGCTGCCGCTCAGTCACGACGGTCCACGTCTCTGGTGTCGCGAGGAAGTCATCGGCACTCTGGACGAGCATCGTCGACCCCATCGACCGGTACTGGACCGAGATGGCCTCAGGCGCTGGCGCCTCGAGCAGGCGCGTGGCCTTACGACGAGCCTGCAGCGTGGCAATCGTCCCCGGCGCGTAGGACGGGGCGATGATGACGTCGGCTTGGGGGCCCTCTGCAATGGCGGCGGCCACTGCCTCGGTGACTTCACCCGACAGCGCAATGATGCCGCCGAACGCCGACACCGGGTCACAGGCGAGCGCAGCGTCGAAGGCGCCCACGAGGTCAGTACGGACGGCAGCACCACAGGGGTTCGCGTGCTTGATGATCGCCACGGCAGTGGTACCGCTATCGGCGGCCAGTTCGTGCACGAGGCGCCAGGCAGCATCGGCGTCGAAGAGGTTCAAGTAGCTGAGTCCCGTCCCGCTGTGCTGGGTCACGCTGTCCCAGAAACTCGGAGCTGCACCGTCAATTCGGTAGCGAGCACCGCGCTGGTGGGGGTTCTCACCGTACCGAGCGATTTGGGCTCGGGTGAGCGCGAGGTGGATGGTGGGTGGCAGCTCCCGGTCCTCTTCGGGGCCCTCAGCGTCGAACCACGCAACGATGGCAGCGTCGTAGGCCGCCGTGTGGGCGAAGGCTGCTCGGGCCAAGCGGCGGCGCGTGCCATCCGACAGCGTTCCAGCGTCGCGCAGTTCAGCGAGGACGACGTCGTAGTCAGCAGGATCGACCACGATGCCGACGTGGGCCCAGTTCTTGGCTGCGGCGCGCACCATCGTCGGGCCGCCGACGTCGATGAGCTCGATGCTCGGATCTGAGGAGAAGGGGTAGAGGTTGCAGACCACGAGATCGATCGGGGTGATCTCGTGGCGCTCCAAATCGTCGACGTGGTCCTGCTTGGACCGATCGGCCAGAATGCCGCCGTGGATCTTCGGGTGCAGGGTCTTCACCCGACCACCGAGCATCTCGGCGCTCCCTGTCACCGAGGTGACGTCGCTGTGGGGAATCCCTGCAGCGGTGAGCGCCGCCGAGGTGTTCCCACTCGCAATCAGGTCGACACCGAGCGCCACGAGTCCCTCGGCCAAGGGCAACAGCCCGGTCTTGTCGTATACCGAGAGGAGTACTCGCACGTCAGATCGCTCGCTTTTCGTTTAGGCCCTCGAGGGGCAGGTTCTGCTCGAGTCGGTCGAGCACCGTGAGAATGGTTGCTGGGTAGAGCACGCGCTCTACATCCTTGATGCGTTCTTGCAGGGTGGCGGGGTCATCGCCCGGCATCACGGTAACGGCGCGCTGAGCGAGGATCGGCCCCTCATCGAGCGCTTCGGTGGCGATGTGCACCGTGCAACCCGTCTCGGTCACCCCTGCGGCCAACGCATCGGCAACGGCATGCCACCCCTTGAACGCCGGGAGGAGCGAGGGGTGGGTGTTGAGCACCCGCCCAGGGAACGCCGCGTGGAACTCGGCCGTGAGGATGGTCCCGAATCCCGCCATGGCGACGAGGTCGCTCGTTGATTCGGTGAGCACGTCTGCCAACGCCGAGGAGTAGGCCACTCGATCGAACGATGCGGTGAACCCACCGAACCCTGCCCGGTCCACCAACACCGTCGAGAGGCCGAGCGCTGCGGCCACGTCGAGGCCGCGACAGGGTCGATCGGCCCCAACGAGGCCAATGGGCACACCAGCAGCCACCATGGCTTCCATGATGGTTCCCGCCCCAGAGACGAGCACGGCGACGCGCACCGGCTCAGTCCTCGCCGGTTGGCATGAGGAGTGAGCCGGCAGCGGTCGTCACTTCAGGTTCTTCACAACCTCGATCATTGCGTTGCCGGCCTCAGTCGGGTTGAGGGCGATCGTCACGCCAGCAGCTCGCAGCGCGTCCATCTTGGCCTGCGCGGTGCCTTGGCTCCCTGAGATGATGGCACCGGCATGGCCCATCTTGCGCCCAGGAGGGGCGGTAACGCCAGCGACGTAGGACACGACGGGCTTGGTGACGTAGTCGGCGATGAACGCTGCAGCGCGCTCTTCTTCAGAACCACCAATTTCTCCGATCATCATGATGGCCTTGGTGTCTGGGTCTGCCTCGAATGCCGCCAAGCAGTCGATGAAGTTCGTTCCCGGGACGGGGTCGCCACCGATGCCGACGCAGGTGGTCTGGCCAACGCCCTGGCTCGAGAGCTCGTAGAGGGCTTGGTAGGTCAACGTTCCTGACCGACTCACGATGCCAACGGGACCGCCAGGGAGGGCGATGTCACCGGAGGTGATGCCGATGTTGCACTTTCCAGGGGAGATGATGCCGGGGCAGTTCGGGCCGAGGAGGCGGGTGCCGGGGAATTCTTGGACCAAGCGGGCGTAGGTGAGCGCCTCATCTTGGGCAGGGATGCCCTCAGTGATGCAGACAATGAACTCAATCCCGGCTTGGGCGGCCTCGAGAATCGCAGCGCAGGCTCCTGCTGGAGGCACGACGACGAAGGACGCCGTGGCACCGGTGGCGGCGACCGCTTCGGCCATGTTGGCGTAGATCGGCACGCCGTCCACGTCGGTGCCAGCCTTGGTCGGGGACGTTCCCGCGACGACCTTGGTGCCGTAGTCGCGGTTGCGCAGTCCGTGGAACCGACCTTGACCGCCGGTCAGTCCCTGCACGATGACTTTGGTGTTCTCATCAACGAAAATACTCATGGAAAGCTCCTAGTTTCCTGCGAGCGCAACGGCTCGGCGGGCGGCGTCGAGCATGGTGGGCTCGGCGATCAGACGGTCGTTCAGGTGCGGCTGGAGGATGGCACGACCCTCGGTAGCGTTGGTGCCATCGAGACGGAGCACGATGGGCGACGCGATCTCCACGCGACGGAGCGCCTCGAGGACGCCGTTGGCGACGTCGTCGACCTTGGTGATGCCACCGAAGATGTTGACGAAGATCGCCTTGACCTTGGGGTCAGCGTTGATGACCTCCAACGCAGCAGCCATGACGTCAGCGTTCGCTCCACCACCAATGTCGAGGAAGTTCGCCGCTGAGCCGCCCACCTGGTTCACGACGTCGAGGGTCGACATCGCAAGGCCAGCGCCGTTGGCGATGATGCCGACCGTGCCGTCGAGGCCGATGTAGTTGAGGCCCTTCTCCTTGGCCATCTTCTCGCGGGGGTCTTCCGTCTCACCCCAGGCGAAGGCCTCCCATTCGGGGTGGCGGTAGGCAGCGTTGTCGTCCAAGGTCACCTTGGCGTCGAGGGCGTGGACCTTGCCATCGGTGGTCAAGATCAAGGGGTTGATCTCAGCGAGGTCGCAGTCGCCCTTGGTGTAGCACTCATAGAGCTTCACGAGGAGGTCAGCTGCTTGGGCGCGAGCTTCCTCATCGAGGTTCGCCGCAGCAACCCACTCGGTAGCCATGGCGTGGGTGAGTCCAACGACAGGGTCGATGGAGATCTTGGCAATGGCGTCGGGGTTCTCCTCTGCGACGACTTCGATCTCAACGCCGCCTTCCTTGGACAGCATGCCCAGGTGGCACTTGTTCGGACGGTCGAGGGTGAAGCTGGCGTAGTACTCCTTGGCGATGTCGGAGGAGTGCTCAATCCACAGGCGGTGCACGATGTGCCCCTTGATGTCCATGCCGAGGATGTTGCCGGCGTGGAGGCGGACCTCATCAGCGTCGTTGGCCAGCTTGATGCCGCCCGCCTTTCCACGACCACCAACTTTGACCTGCGCCTTGACGACCACGGGGTAGCCAGCGAGCTCCGCTGCGGCAACCGCTTCGTCCACTGTGTCAGCGACGCCGCCAGGTGACACCGAGATGCCGAACTGGGCGAAGTACTGCTTGCCCTGATACTCAAAGAGATCCATCAGTACTGCTCCTTCTTCATTGGATAGAGAGTGCGTGGCCGGCAGTCGCCGTCCACATTGGGAGGGGTGACCTAACCGGCGAGTTCGGCCTCACGAGCGTCTAAGGCGGATTCCAGCCACGAACCAATGGACTCGAGGGGCGCACCCGGTGTGAAGACCGCCGCCACGCCCCGCTCTTTGAGCACGGGAATATCGGCCTCAGGGATGATGCCTCCCACCATGACGAGCACGTCAGCGCGCCCGGCTTCAGCGAGTTGCTCAATGATTCGGGGCACGAGGGTGAGGTGCGATCCCGACAGGATCGAGAGACCCACTGCATCGGCGTCTTCTTGGATCACCGCGTGGACGACTTGCTCTGGCGTCTGGTGGAGCCCGGTGTACACCACTTCAAAGCCAGCATCTCGCAAGGCGCGAGCGATGACCTTGGCGCCGCGGTCATGGCCGTCAAGGCCGGGTTTTGCCACCACAACTCGATAGGGTCGTTGCACGGCGCCCATGATAGGTCGTTGAGGAGTGGCCTCCGTCGCCCAGACTCCAGAGCCGGCTCCACCCTCACTGGTAGCCTGAGGGATGTGGGAACTGGCGAAGTCCCGGTGGGAGGCGCCCCAGTCCCACCATCTGCTGACGGCGGCATGCGCCGCTCAATCCCCATTCCCACCCGGCTCAGCGCAACGCTGGAAGCGCTGCGCCCTCGACAGTGGGTGAAGAACGTCTTGGTCGCGGCCGCCCCGGCCGCCGCCGGTGTCCTCCACGAGCCCGAAACCTTGCGAGTGACGGCGTGGACGTTCGTGGCCTTCTGCTTCGCATCATCAGCGATCTACTTGTTGAACGACGCACGTGACGCAGCAGCGGATCGTCGCCACCCGACGAAGTGTCATCGGCCAATTGCTCGAGGTGATGTCCCCGTTCCCATGGCCCTGGCCCTCGCTGCGGCCTTCGGCCTCGGTGCCGTAGCCCTCGGCTGGAGTGCGGGGACCGGCGCACTCGCCATCGTCCTCGTGAGCTACCTCACCATCAACGTCGCGTACTGCTTCGGCGTGAAGCGCATTGCGGTCATTGAACTCGGCGCCGTGGCATCGGGATTCATCCTTCGGGCTGCAGCTGGCGGCGCCGCCCTCCACCTCCCACTCTCGAAGTGGTTCCTCGCCGTTGTCAGCTTCTCGGCGTTGTTCGTCGTGACAGGGAAGCGCATGAGCGAGCTCCAGCAGATGGGCGAAGGCAACGACCAGACCCGCGCCGTGCTCGCCTCGTACACGCAGTCCTTCCTCCAATCGGTGTTGACCCTCTCTGCCGGCGTGGCGGTGACGACCTACTGCCTGTGGACGTTCGACAAGGGCATCCCCCACGCTGGCCACCTCCCCCGCTACGTCTTCTTGGAGCTCACCACGGTGCCCGTCGTCCTCGGCGTCCTCCGCGTCCTGCAGGCAATGGATGCTGGAGAGGGTGGCAGCCCCGAGGACCTCGTCTACCGAGACCGGACCCTGCAGATCCTCGGCCTTCTCTTCGTCGCCCTGTTCGCGGTTGGTGTCTATGGGTAGGTCAATGGAACGCTTGACCGGCTGGGGCCGAACCATGGCGGTGCAGGCTGAGCGAGCAACGCCGAGCACCACCGACGAGTTGGCTGATCTCCTGTCGCCCACCGGCCCCGGCCACGGTGTCATCGCCCGAGGCCTCGGCCGCTCCTACGGTGACCCCGCCCAGGTGGCTGGCGGCACCGTCGTCGATCTCTCAGCGTTCAGCGCGATCTCCGCAGTCGACGAACGTACCCATGCGATCACCGTCGGGGCTGGCGTCTCCATTGACACCCTGCTCCACCACATCCTCCCTCTCGGCTACTTCGTCCCCGTGACCCCTGGCACCCGGCAGGTCACCATCGGCGGTGCCATCGCCGCCGACATCCACGGCAAGAACCACCACGTCGACGGCTCCTTCGCCTCCCACGTGGTCTCGATGGATCTCGTCACCCCCGTCGGCGTAATGACCGTGACCCGAGACCGTGATCCCGAGCTCTTCTGGGCGACCGCTGGGGGCATGGGGCTCACCGGCATCGTGACGGCCGCCACCATCACCTTGTTGCCCATTGCGTCCACGATGGTCAGCGTCGACACCACCCGGCACCGCAACTTGGACGAGGTCATGGCCGCCATGGTCGACGGCGACCACCGCTACCGCTACTCCGTGGCGTGGGTTGACTGCATGACGAGCGGGGCCACCATGGGTCGCGGCGTGCTCACCCGAGGCGACCACGCTCCCGCAGACCGGGGTCGCCCGCCGACCACCATCCCCACCGGTGCCAGCGTTGCCGTGCCGTTCAACGCACCCCCCGGCCTCCTCAACCGTCTCTCCATCACCGCCTTCAACGAGGCGTGGTTCCGTGCTGCACCCAAGGAACGTCTCGGTGGCATCGAATCCATCTCCACCTTCTTCCACCCCCTCGATGGCGTGGCCAACTGGAATCGCCTGTACGGTCCCCGCGGCTTCGTGCAGTACCAGTTCGCCGTTCCCGATGCCGCGAGCGCCACGGTGGCCACCGCAATTGAGCGCCTCGCCGCATCGAAGGTGCCGAGTTTCTTGGCGGTACTCAAGCGCTTCGGAGCCGGCAACCGCGGTCCGCTCTCGTTCCCGACGGCTGGCTGGACCTTGGCGCTCGACCTGCCCGTGGGACCACCGGCACTTCCCGCCGTGCTCGATGACCTCGACGACCTCATCGCTGCTGCTGGCGGGCGGATCTACCTCGCCAAGGATGCGCGCCTCAACCCCGCCCACCTCGAGACCATGTACCCCGCACTCGCCGAGTTCCGTCGAGTCGCCGACCGGGTCGATCCCGAGCGACGCCTCACCTCAGATCTCGACCGACGACTCAACGTGAGAGGACCCCGTCATGCGTGACGCCTTCGGACAACCCCAAACTGCCATCCTCTTCGGCGGCACGTCAGAGATTGGTCTGGCCATCGTCGATCGCCTCGCCGCCGCCCGACTTCGCCACGTCGTCCTCGTGGGTCGCAACCCATCGGCACTCGAGGATGCGGCCAGCGCACTTCAAGCTCGCTCGGTCACTGCCACAGTGGTCCTCGCCGATGCCGCCGACGCCGCGAGCGCCACCGATGCCGTCGATCAGGCATTCGGAGCACTCGGTGCCCCGTGCGATCTCGTCATCATGGCCGTTGGCCTCCTCGGCGATCAAGCCGCGGACGATGACTCACCCGAGCGCACCGCCACGATGTTCGTCGTGAACACCGCGTGGCCGGCGGCAGTGCTCGCTGGATGCCGCGCTGCGCTCGTCGCCCAAGGCACCGGGCAAATCCTGGTGCTCTCTTCAGTCGCGGCGCTGCGAACTCGGCGAGCCAACTACACCTACGGGGCCGGCAAGCAGGGGCTCGATGGCTTCACCCTCGGACTCGCCGAGTCCGTCCGGGGCACCGGCGTCACCGTGCACCTCATCCGCCCAGGGTTCGTCACCACCAAGATGACCGGACACTTGAGCCCTGCACCGTTCTCCACCACCGCTCCTGCGGTTGCAGAGGTTGCCGTGACGGCAGTCATGAAGGGCACACCTGTCGCCTACGCACCGGGAATCTTGCGCTACGTCTTCCTCGTGCTGCGCCACTTGCCCTCGGCACTGTGGCGCAAGCTCCCTGGCTGACTTCAGCCTGTTGGCCCCGTGGTGCGCGCCTGCATTACGACGAAGTCCCGGTTGAACCAGGTGTCGAAGTAGCGCGCTGGTGACGAGGCCATCCCCGACAGCAACGGTGTGCCGTTCTGTCCATTCGCTCGGCCGTGTGGTCCGTAGTTGTAGGTCGAGTACTGCACCCAGTCCGTGTTGATGTCGGACTCCATGGCCCGAACCGCCCCGGCTCGCACCAACAGGTCAGCGAGGGAGACAATGGACAGCGACGGTCCGCCTACGTAGACGAGCGCACCGTCCTTCGTCACGCCGAGTCCTGAACGCCACACGTAGACCCCGCCGCCGAGTGCGAGCCCCCACCTCGTCGACGCGGTGGCGGTGAGGCCGGGAACCGGCGCACCGTGATCCACGATGAGGTCGAGGTTCTGACGAACAGCGACCACGTCGGGGGTCATGGTGACGTCTTTGCCCCAGGCCCCAACGGTGGAGCTACCGTTGCGGTAGATCACGAAGGACGCT
>Ga0007809_10000542_pt1 | contig 15847 bp, 13 predicted proteins | sample CryBogCBE02Aug07_FD_60383 | JGI IMG/M metagenome (GOLD analysis project Ga0007809, IMG submission 60383) | Freshwater microbial communities from Crystal Bog, Wisconsin, USA - CBE02Aug07 | ecosystem: Environmental > Aquatic > Freshwater > Lake | place: Crystal Bog, Wisconsin, USA | collected...
TTTCCGGCCCCGTTCATCTTGGTGAACTCAAGAAACATGCCGGGTATTATTGCGCCAGAATGGCGATGAGTCACGCCGCAATCCCACCAACAGTCTTCAAACCTAAAAACCTTCGGCCATGTGTAGTCAGCGCTTCACGCTGTGGACGGCCTCCGCGATCGGGCGGACAAAGTCGGCAATTTTCTCGGGAAGGTCGGGAGCGTCCCCGATTTCGCCGATCTTGCGGACAATGGCGCTACCGACCACCACGCCGTCGGCCAGGGCTGCCACGGTGGCGGCTTGATCGGGATTGGAAATGCCGAAGCCGACCGCCACGGGGACCTTGGTCAGGGCACGGATCGCCGCCACGCGCTCGGCGATGTCGGCCGAAAGGCTCGACTGCTCGCCGGTGACGCCCTCGCGGGAAACGTAGTAGATGAACCCCTCGGCCGCGTCGGTGATCTCGCGGAGGCGCTCCGCCGGGGTGGTCGGGGCGATGAGGCGGATCGTCCTGAGTCCGACCGAAGGGGTCAGATCCTTGTTTTGGGCGGCTTCCGTTGGGGGCAGATCGAGCAAAAGGATGCCGTCTGCACCTGCGGCGGTCGCATCGGCCTGAAACTTGGTGAATCCGTAGGTGTAGACCGGGTTCAGGTAGGCGAAGAGAACGATCGGGATCTGACTCGATTTGCGGATTTCACGGATCAGATCAAGGATTCCCTCAACTGAGGCCCCCGAGGCTAGGGCGCGTCCCGCGGCGGCCTGGATGGTGGCGCCGTCGGCCAAGGGGTCGGAGAACGGGATCCCAAGCTCCAAGATATCGGCGCCGGATTGCTCAAGCGCCAAGGCTATCCTGGCGGAGGCGGGAAGGGTCGGATCGCCGCCGGTGATGTAGGCGATCATGGCGGCGCGACCCTCGGTCTTGAGTCGGGCAAACAGGGAATCAATGCGGTTCATGGAGGATTTCTCTGTGTTTCAAAACATCAGATAATATATGTCATGAATAATATCAAAAGAAGGGAGGGCAGATGGCCTCTACCTTGGGAGAGGCACGGCGTGCTTGTTGCTGCCTCCCTTGACTATCTCGATTTCCGCCACCAGGGTCTCATAGGACTCAAGGGACGAAGTCTGACTGGGCCCCTTGTACAGGAACCCCTCCTTGGCCGCGGCCTTCTCAAGAGCCAAGGAAAGCGAAGGCCATTCGCGGCTGGGAATGATCACGACCAGCTTGATGGACTCGGGGCCCACCCCGGTGACGAATTGCTCATGACGATCCCAGAGCACCCGGTTGATCGCATCAGCAGCCTTGTCGAGAGAGGCCCCGCCGGCTCGCTGATCGTTGGTTGCCTGGATAATTTTTATCTGCTCCATCTTGGGTTTCAGCGTGGTCGCCTTCATGACGGAGGCGGCCATGTTCCTCACGCTCTCCTTGATGGCCTGAAACGGGTCTGGGGACGCCTCTGAGGCGGCAGGAGCCGCCGATCCGGAATCATTCTTGGAGGCAACTCTCTTGATTCCATGGGATGACCCGGTCACCGCTACCCAGCCGCTCTTTTTGAAGGCCAACCCTATCGAGACAACAGGCACCATCAGCAGCACCAGAAGCACGACCACCAGAAACCAGATCCAGAATCTGGAACGCTCCGGCGTCGGTTCTTCTAACTCACTCATTGCAGGAAAACTTCCCTTTCCTCGGGGTAAATGGCAAGGGATTTCCGGGGGGGCGGATGTCCGCCGATGGACATTGACCATCGGCTCCCACTTCACCGATAGTTTTCGGCTCTCCATGTCTGTAGCGAACACCCGCAATTTCTGCATCATTGCACATATCGACCACGGGAAGACCACCCTGTCAGACCGTCTGCTTGAGGTCACCAACACGATCGCCAACCGCGACAAGCAGGAGCAGGTGCTCGACTCGATGGATCTGGAACGCGAGCGCGGGATCACGATCAAGTCCCACCCGGTCACCATGCAGTACCGGGCCAAGGACGGAAATGAATATACCCTCAACCTCATGGACACCCCGGGTCACGTCGACTTCACCTACGAGGTCTCCCGGAGTCTCGCCGCCTGCGAGGGCGCAATCCTGATCGTGGACGCCGCCCAGGGCGTCGAGGCCCAGACGATGGCCAACATCCATCTGGCCCACAAGCAACAGCTCGCCATCATTCCGGTCATCAACAAGATCGACCTGCCCAACGCCGATCTCCCAGCCGTCAAGAAGCAGCTCGAGGACCTGCTCGCTATCCCCGCCGAGGAGGCCATCCCGGCCAGCGCCAAGGCCGGTATCGGGATCGAAGACATCCTGGAGGCCGTCGTGGCGCGCATCCCCTCTCCTCCCGAGGGTGACGGCACCCTCCGCGCCCTGGTCTTCGACTCCCTCTTCGACACCTACCGCGGCGTCGTCAGCTATGTCCGCGTCTTCTCCGGCGAGATCAAGCCCGGCATGCAGGTCCGACTCATGTCGACGAACCAATCCTACGAGGTCAAGGAGGTCGGCATCTTCACCCCGAAGATGACCGCCACCAAGTCGATGGGCCCCGGCGATGTCGGTTACTTTATCGGGAACATCAAGACCACTGCCGAGATCAAGATCGGCGACACCTTGACCGATTCCAAGAAACCGGCCGCCGAGCCCCTCCCCGGCTTCAAGGAAGTCCAGCCGATGGTCTTCAGCGGCATCTACCCGATCAACACCGCCGACTTCGAGCAACTCAAGACGGCCATGGGCAAGCTTCAGATCAACGACGCCGCCTTCAACTACATGCCCGAGAGCTCGGTTGCCCTGGGGTTCGGCTTCCGTTGCGGATTCCTCGGACTGCTCCATATGGAGATCATCGTCGAGCGCCTTCGCCGCGAGTACGACATGGACATCATCGCCACCTATCCGAGCGTCGTCTACGAGGTGGTCAAGACCAACGGCGAGGTCCTCCAGGTCGACAATCCCGCGAACCTCCCAGACATGAGCGTTGTCGAGGAGATCCGGGAGCCGGTCGTGAAGTGCTTCGTCATGATACCCAACGAGAACATCGGCGACATCATGCAGATCATGATGGACAAGCGCGGCGTGGTGGAGTCGACAGACTCGATCGACACCAAGCGAGTCATGATCACCGCCGTCCTGCCGCTCAACGAGATCCTCGTTGATTTCCACGACAAGATCAAATCCGTCACCCGTGGCTACGGATCACTCGACTACGAGCCGGCCGGCTACCGACCCGACCGCCTCGTGAAGCTTGAGATGCTCGTCAACGGCGAGCCCGTCGACGCCTTCTCCAGCATCGTCCACCGCGACAAGGCCGAGGGCCGCGGCCGCTCCCTCGCAGCCAAGCTCAAGGACGTCATCCCCACCCAGCTCTACCAGGTCTCCATCCAGGCCGCCGTCGGCGGCAAGATCGTGGCCCGCGAGAACGTCAGCGCCATGCGCAAGAACGTGACGGCCAAATGCTACGGTGGCGACATCACCCGCAAGCGCAAGCTCCTCGAGAAGCAGAAGGAAGGCAAAAAGCGCATGAAGGCGATCGGGCAGGTGAATATCCCCCAAGAGGCTTTTATCGAAGTGCTCAAGACAAACTAATGTTTGTCCTGAGAGGACTTGGGATATTGGCGGATAGCTTTTGCCGGCCCTCGGCCGCCTCGCTCTCCATCCAATTTTCCAAGTTTCTTTTTACCAAGAGGGATTTTCGCGCCTCGTGTCATCCTGTCGGGCTTACAGGCCTACAATGATGCGGGTTAATTTTCCGACGCCTTGAGCGTTTTCTGATCCCCTCGCCAGATCCGGTAGCGGACCTCGACGCCCTCGGGAACGTAGACCACCAGCGGCAGTCGGCTGTTGTAGCGCAGGAGATCCGCTTCACCTCCGAGGGTGATGAAGCGGTCGCTTTTCGGCTCGTTCGGATCAACAGCCATCAGGGTTCCGGCCATCGGGCCCAGCGAGCGAAGGATCAGGTAATCATATCCCCACCCCGTGACGGTTTCGGTCTCGAGTCGTCCTTCATAAAAGTATCGGTTGAGGGCATCCAACTTCACGGTCTTGCCGACCAGTAGCTGGACTTTGAGCAGGTCTTCGTCGGGCTGCTGCGGCAGGGTGATCACATGACGGGTCATCCCCCGCTCGGTCGCAGGAAAGGCCTTGAGTTCTTTGGCGATGTCGGTGGCGGATCCCGTCGAGGTCAGGAGGATGGCAAGCAGTGGGACGAGCTGCTTGAGGCTCATCTTAGTTGAAGCGGGCCATGAGCGAGCGGATCGTCACCATGAGGAGAGGTTCCTTGGTGGCGTCGTAGGCCTGTTTGATCGGAACCAGCGGATAGAAGACGGGATAGGCGAAACGGTACCCTTCTGATGCCTGAGCGGAGGCCAGGCGGGTCAGGACTGCGCCCTTCTCGGAGGCATCCATCTCCCCGACATATCGGGAACACTCCGCGGGGACCTGTGATCCGAATGTCGTGGGGAGTTCGACGATCAGGGGGATGTGCCGTGATTTCAGTGCCTCGATCTGATTGCGGTTCACCTCCAGATTCCAGGCGCGGACAACGATGTAGTCCACGCCTTCCGGAACGATCGAGAGGGGGCCGTCGTAGCCGACCATCTGGCCCCGGGAGTGGGCATAGGAGATGGCTGCGGCCACGGCATCGGGATTGAGTGATTCGTTCTCGGGAGCAAGGTAGAATGTCCAGGCATCAACATGGATCCGCATCGAGATTTCCTGCATGCGTCGGACAAACACGGCCTCGGAAGTCTCATTCCCGGCATCCACGACCACATCGAAGCGACAATCCCTGGATGTCTCGCGGATGGCGGAACGGATGGCCTCAAAGGCCTCGGCCTCGGCGTTGCCCGGAATCCCGCGATCGGGAACCCGAAGTAGGCCCGTGACAAAACCGGGACGCAGCGAGGCGAGGGTTCGTCCCACGGTGATGGGTGTCTGGGATCGGTCGGCCAGAGTCCAGGCGCCCTGGTGATAGACGCGGGCCTGGATGATTCTGCGGAAGATGGTTCTGGAGGAGATCTTCAGCTGGGATGTCGTCAGCGGCGTGTTGACGAGATCCCCCTCGGGGGTGGGGCTCTTCGGGACACTGTTTCCCCGTCCCCCTCCCACCGCATGAAGGGAAATCACGGGAAGAAGCATCAGGGGCAACAGGGGCCGGAAGAAGTTCATTCGTACTTTCTGGCAGAGTTCTGGCTGCGGTGTCGAGGTGAGATGGCGGGATGGATGAGGCGAATTCCCACGGAAGTCTTTTCATTTATCGTGCATCCTTTCACAGCTCCCTACTGTGGTTGGTCGGAGTCTGTCCTGAATGGCCGGGCAGGGAGTCCCTGCCTGTTGTAGAGATTACCCGAGGAGTGTCCCGTCCAGCCGTAGCGCGCCTCCACGGGATGGGGAACCGCATTGCTTGAGAGCACGATGCTCTCATCGTCGATATGAGCCTCGGCGGCAAACCACTTGCCCTCCTTTCCCCTGACGGCAAAGCCTTTGAGCACAGGAGAAACCGAGGCAAATCGCCCCGACTCATCGTCGGGAGCCGTTCCGACAACAAGGCCTCCGCCCGCATGGTCGAAGAGGATACGGATCTTCCCGGCCTCGATGGCTTTGGAGCGATAAACGGGTCCGGACACCTCGATGTCACTCTCCTCGCCATATGCCACGCGGCGTGCCGCAAGCGCCAGTCTTCGTCCGGCAACCAAGGCATCAAAGGGGCGGTCGCTGTCGGCGCTACCCAAATCTGATCCCTCGGCACCCCCCGTCCCGGGAGTCGTTGCGGAAAGCATGATACCTTCCCTAATCCAAGGCCATGTGCCGTGAGCCATACCATTGGCGATCCGGCAGGGTTCCACCGGGAGCTCCGCCCCTCCCGTACCCGGCGGTGAGAACACCACAAACGGGAAGGGCCCCTGCCCCCAGACCTTCCTCCAATCATGAATCAGGCGCTGAAGGAAAATCCTGTGACGCAAGGCGGTAGGATCGGAGGCATCCGAGCTTCCCTGCGACCAGATCACCCCGGTGATCGCGAACGGGAGGAGCGGTTTGATCATGGAGGAATAGATCAGCGAAGGGCCGGGCAGACCCGGTTTCCGAGCACGCAAGGCAAGGCCCTGGAGGCCCGACTGACTGATCCATGAATCGATCGGGGCCGGTGTTGTCGCGGCACAGTCAAGGATGCCGACGGGGGATTTCCTGACCGCCCTGATGTCGCGGGCAAAGAAGAAAGGGCCCGCGGGAAGCGAAGGCGCCGTCTCAGGGGTGACGACGACCCATCTTCCTTTCCCCGCCTTATCGCGAAGGAAGAATCGTGTTCCGCTATCAGCGATGGCGCCCGCCCGAGATCCGATGGATGTCCCGGAGAGAGGGAGGGCCATCTCCCCTTCCCCCGCGGCGAGCCAGACATCGCCCGCGACGACATCGTGAATCTCGATACGGTTGGATCCGTTCACGATCAGCGAGAGGCGCTCCCCGTCTCCGTCAAGAGGTCTGAGGGTCACGCGCCAATGTCCCGATTCATCGGCGAGCGTCTCGGCATTGCGTTCCCCGCACGACACCAGGACATGTTCGCCGGGTGATGCCGTTCCCCAGACCGGCAAGGTCATCCGCTGCTGCAGGACCATGTGGTCGCCGAAGAGCGGCGGCAAGGAGACCACCCCGCGGAGCGGTATCACCGCGGGAATCAGCACTGCCAGATATGGGAAAAACCGCTTCATTGACTTGATTAAAGGGAAAATGACCTTCCGCATCAAAGACGAAGGAAGGCTTCATCTTCACGGGGTGTGATGTCACAACTAACGGGTGAACGGTTCAACTGAGGATCATCGTGATGTCATCGTGATCGGTGGCGGCGGAGCCGGGATGTTCTGCGCCGTCACCGCCGCCAATCACGGCAAAAGGGTCCTGATCCTGGAACACAACGACAGGACCGGGCGGAAAATCGAGATTTCCGGCGGGGGGCGCTGCAATTTCACCAACATCCATGCCACGGCAGCGAACTACCTGTCGGAGAATCCCGACTTCTGCAAATCGGCCCTGGCCCGCTACTCGCCCTGGGATTTCATCGCCCTCGTGGAAAAACACGGGATTCCGTATCACGAGAAGAAGCTCGGCCAGCAGTTCTGCGATGGAAGCTCTCGCGCCATCATCGCCATGCTGGAAGAGGAGTGCCGCGAGGCAGGGGTGGGAATCCTCTGCGGCTACCGCGTGCAGGAGGTCGTGAAAAAGGATCGCTTCGAGGTCAGCACCGCCCGGGGAACCTTCACGGCCGATGCCGTGGTCGTGGCGACTGGGGGACTCTCCTTTCCGAAACTCGGCGCCACGAATCTCGGGCATCGGATCGCGGGAGACTTTGGGATCGGCGTGACCGAACTCCGTCCGGGTCTGGTTCCCCTCACCTTCCGATCCCACGAGAAGGGTTTCTACGAGCCGCTGGCGGGCGTTGCACTGCCGGTCAAGGTATCCAATGGGGGAAAGTCTTTTGAGGAGTCCATGCTCTTCACACACCGCGGGGTAAGTGGTCCTGCAATTCTGCAGATCTCGTCCTTCTGGAAAGAGGGGGAATCGCTTCACTTTGACCTTCTTCCGGCAAAGGGATTTGCTGACGAGATGGAGTCCTCTTTGCGGAGCGGCAGCACGGCCCTTCAGGTGCTCTCCAAGCTCTGGCCGCGGCGTTTTGCCGAATCATGGTGCGCGCGTCATGCACCCAATAAGCCCCTTGCCCGTTGCACGAGGTCTGAAAGTGAAGCGCTCATCCATTCGCTTCACGCCTGGGAAGCGGTCTTTGCCGGCACGGAGGGTTATCCGAAGGCTGAAGTCACGGTCGGAGGCGTGAGAACCGGAGAGCTTTCCTCCAAGACCATGGAGGCAAGAAAAGTGCCGGGACTTTACTTCATCGGTGAGGTGGTGGATGTCACGGGCTGGCTGGGCGGCTACAACTTCCAATGGGCCTGGGCCAGCGCACACGCCGCAGGGACAGCCATTTGAAAGCAAAAGGTAAAATGAAAAATGATGAAATCCTGATTAGACAGGCGAAGGTCAATAACTGGTCACCTCTCTGAATGCTTTTTCATTTCCCTTATGCGCCGTCGCAATCCCATCAAGTCTTCCAATCCACGGCAGGATACCGAGGATGCTGTCCGCGAGGTACGCGCCATCTATGCCGAGTTGGAGGCGAATCCTCCCGAGCGCAACTGCACCCTGCAGACCGAGTGCTGCCGTTTCCACCTGACGGGTCGCACCCCGGTTCTCACGAAGGGTGAAGCCTTCACTGCGGCCAAGGCCGTGAAGGCCTCGGGACGCAAGGAACTCCCCAAGCGGACTGACGGTGCCTGCCCCCTTCTCCACACCTTCACCCACAGGTGCATGATCTACGAGGGGCGCCCCTTCGGCTGCCGCACCCATTTCTGTGAAACGGCGGGCGGTCCTTATACCCGTCGTGAGGTTTCCGATCACATCCGCAGGCTGGAGGCGATCGACGAGCGACTCGGGGGTGACGGGGGGCGCGACATCACGGTCGCGGTCCGTGATGCCCTTCGGGAATTGGGGTGAATGTCGCCGTTGCCCCTTGAAGCGGTGAAAGAAGGAGGCGATCCTCTCGCGATGCATCGATATCCCGGCCATGCGCTTGTGATCGTCGGCCACGGATCCACCACCAATCCCGATTCCAGCGAACCGACCCGTCACATCGCTGACTCGATCAGGGGGGGCGGTCTTTTTGACGAAGTGCATTGCTGTTTCTGGAAGGAGGAACCCTCCATGCGGGAGATCCTGCACACCGTCATTTCCAAGAATGTCTATGTCGTTCCGAACTTCATCAGCGAGGGATACTTCACCCGCACCGTGATCCCGCGGGAATTGGAACTGGAGGGTCCCGTGACGGTCAGGAACGGCCGCACCTTCCGCTATTGTGATCCTTCGGGGAGCCATCCCTCGATGACCTCGATTCTGCTGGAACGTGCCCGAGTGACGGCCCCGGGTGTTGACCCCGCGGCAACGAGTCTATTGATCGTCGGTCATGGCACCAAGCTCGATGAGAACTCGGCCAAGGCGGCCGTTCATCAAGCCACTCTCCTCTCGGGTCTTGGCATCTACGCGGGGGTTCTGCCTGCCTTCATGGAAGAGGCTCCATTCGTCTCCGACTGGGCGGCGATGACCTCTTCGCCGAATGTCGTGGTGATCCCCTTTTTCATCAGTGACGGCCTGCACAGCTATCAGGATATCCCCGTGCTGCTGGGAATCAGATCGATGCCCGGACCGGCGGCCAGCCGTGATGAGGTATTTCAGCACAACCCTCATCGGCTCCATGGCCGAACTCTCCATTACGGAAGCGCCATCGGTACCGACCCCGGCATGGAGCGTGTGATCCTGGATCAAGTCGAGGCGTTTGCCAGCAATTATCCCAGCGCGTGAAGCGACGCCTTCTCCTCTCACTTCTCCTGACCGCGGTGCTCTGTCACGCCGACTCGGAGCCGCCCTTCTATCCCGCCGGGGAGAGGGCTGAGGCGATTCGCAAACGGGTCGATGCCCTGATTTCCCTCATGACCCTGGAGGAGAAGATCAGCCTCCTGTCGGGGGACGGATTCGACGGGATGTCCACCATGGCAATCCCCCGGCTCGGCATTCCCAAACTCGTCATGGCGGACGGCCCGCAGGGGATCAGGGCCCATGGCCCGGCCTGCTCGTTCCCCAGCGGAATCGCCCTGGCGGCGACCTGGGATACGGATCTGGCCTATCAATATGGAGCGGCGATCGGCCGGGAGGCACGCGCACGTGGAATCCACATCCAACTCGGTCCCGGGGTTAACATCGCCAGAACACCCCTGAACGGACGCAACTTCGAGTATTACGGCGAGGATCCGTTTCTGACCGGAGAGATGGCCTCCGCATGGATCCGGGGCGTCCAGAGCCAAGGGGTCGCCTCGACTGTGAAGCATTTCGTCGGCAATGACAGCGAGTGGCGCCGCATGGAAATCGAATCCCTGATGAACGAGCAGACCCTGAGGGAAATCTATCTTCGCCCGTTCGAGAAGGCTGTCCGGCAGGGAGGTGTCTGGTCGGTCATGTCCGCCTACAACAAGGTCAACGGCACCGCCTCGACATCCAATGATCCCCTGCAGAACGGCGTGCTCAAGGGGGAATGGGCGTTTCCCGGCATGGTCATGTCGGACTGGTGGGCCACCGAAGATGTCACCTCGATCGCCAAGGGGCTCGATCTGGAAATGCCGATGGGGTACCGGGTCACGCCCGCGAACGTGAAGGAAGCCATCGCCTCCGGCACCATCACCCAGTCACGGATCAATGATGCCGTGCGCCGACTGCTGACCATGGCCGCCTCGATGGGATTCCTCGACAGGGAGCAGGCACGCAAGGATCTACCGCTTGATTCGAAGGACAACTCCGCACTCGCCCTTGATGTCGCCACGAAGTCGATTGTGTTGCTAAAAAACGACGGATCCCTCCTTCCCCTCGATCGTCGAAAACTGCGCCGCGTCGTGGTCTATGGGCCGAATGCGCAGGACACCCCGGCTGTCGGCGGAGGTAGTGGCGGCGTGGAACCCTTCCGCAAGGTGAGTTTCCTGGAGGGCATCCGCAAGGCGCTGCCATCGGCAACCGAGGTCTTCTACGCTCCGGTGCCGGTTAAAAAGCTTTTCTCCATTTCTGATTTCCTCGAATTCGCAACCCCCACCCCGCCTCTTCCCGCCAGGATTACCAAGATCCGCAGGATGACGAGCATCAGCCAACCGAACCTCGAAAGGGTGACGACCGCCCAGGATCGGCACATCGTCATCTCCTGGGGAAAGTATCTCCCGCCTGAAGGCGTCCCCAAAGGGCAGGAGGCCAGGGTCAGCTGGGATGCCGAGATCGAGGCCCCCAGCGCAGGAATCTACGAACTCGTCTCCGAGGGGCATCCCGAGATCCGCTTGGGGGACAGGGAACTGGGGAATCCCTCCAGCTACGTGGTGTCGTTGAACGAGGGGGACAGAATCCCCCTCCGGGTGACGGCAAGCGAGGTCGGGAGGGGCTCCGGCCGGGTGTCGGTGATCATCAGGTCCGTTCCCAAGGATGCCACCGGCGTCTTCCCAGCGAGGACGGCGGATGTGGCGATCGTCTGCGTCGGTCTCAACCCCGAGGTGGAGGGCGAAGGTTACGACCGTGGCTTCGCCTTGCCGGTGAACCAACAGCGACTCGTGGAGCAGATCGCCTCCGCCAATCCGCGCACCATCGTCGTGCTCAGCGGAGGCTCGGCCGTCGACATGCGCTCCTGGATCGGCAAAGTCCCCGCCGTTCTCCAGACCTGGTATCTGGGCCAAAGTGCCGGGACCGCCCTAGCCTCCGTGCTCATGGGGGATACCGCGCCGTCCGGACACCTTCCCTGCACCTTTGACAGAACCATCGAGGAGAACCCGACTTATGGACGCTATCCGGGGAGCTTCCGCGCGGGCAAGGAGTGGCCCGTGGTCGATTACGGGGAAGGCATCTTCTACGGCTACAGGGGCTATGACCGCGCTGGAAAGGAACCCCTCTTCCCGTTCGGTCACGGCCTTTCGTACACCACCTTTGCCATGGATGGAATGGAGGCGGTTCGTTTTGAGAACGGTATCACCGTGACCCTAACAGTCACTAACTCCGGGAACCGTGAGGGAGCAACAGTCCCCCAGATCTATCTTGCCCTTCCGAAGGAGGGAACCCAGAGACCCCTGAGGGAGTTGAAGGGATTCCTTAGGGTTTCGCTCAAGCCCGGTGAGTCGAGGAGGATCACCATCTCCATCAGTACTGATGATCTCCGCTACTGGCATCCTGATCTGCACCGATGGGTCCAGCCCTTGGGAGACCTTCGTCTGGAGGCTGGGTTTTCCGAACGAGATATCCTTCAACATGTTGTCATTCCGTCGATTCCCGCGACGAAATCGTAACACAATCGGGATCAAAACACCCTGCACATAAGATGGTGGATGCCTTATAAGGGACGGGATCATGCATCATTTTTTCGCTGAAATACTTTCCGTCCCGCCGGGAACGCTGGCCCTGCTTCTGTTGGCTCTGTTCCTCGCGTTAAGCTTCGAATTTGTAAACGGTTTCCATGATACGGCCAACGCAGTAGCGACCGTCATCTACACGCACACCCTTCCGGCCGTTCCCGCCGTTATCTGGTCGGGCTTCTTCAATTTTCTCGGGGTGCTGACCTCCACCGGTGCGGTGGCCTTCAGCATTGTGAATCTCCTTCCTGCGGAACTCGTAATCCATGTCGGATCCGCGGCGGGATTTGCCATGGTTTTTTCCCTGCTTGTTTCGGCGATCCTTTGGAACGTTGGAACATGGTATTTCGGTCTACCTGCCTCCAGTTCACACACCCTGATCGGCTCGATCATTGGCGTCGGCGTCGCCAATGCCCTGATGAGCGGCTCCCACTACTGGGGTGACGGGGTCAACTGGGCGAAGGCCAAGGATGTCGGCATGGCCCTGCTGATTTCTCCGGTCGTGGGATTCTGCGTGGCAGCGCTCTTGCTGATCGTAATGAGAATCCTCATCAAGAATCCTAGGCTCTACACCACACCGGATGACCGTCACCCACCACCGGGATGGATCCGTGCCCTTTTGATGTTCACCTGTACCGGGGTTAGTTTCGCCCACGGATCCAACGACGGACAGAAAGGCATGGGACTCATCATGTTGATCCTTGTCGGCATCCTCCCTTCCACCTATGCCCTCAAGCAGAACTGCGGCATCCGTGAACTCGAGGCTCTCCGCCAGGAAATGAAGGATACCGTGGCGTATTGCTCAACCCATGACACCGGAGCCGACCCTGCCTCGACTGCGGATCCGGCGAAGGTTGTCAGCGAATTCCTTCAAGGATCGCACCAGACCTCTCCCGAACTCTTCGCCTCCATCGGTGCAATTGCCGCGGCTTCCTCCTCGAGCATCGAGAATATTTCCTCGATCAGGGACATCCCGGAGAATCAGCGTGGAGTACTGCGTTCCAATCTCTATCTCCTCTCCTCGGTCATGACCAAGCTGGCAAAGAACCACCAACTCGACTCCGTGAGCGCGGAGAAGGGAGCAAAGGGAACGGCTGCCACGATCAGCGATGTCACCAACTTTATTCCCGTCTGGGTCAAGGCAGCCGTGGCGCTCTCCCTTGGTCTCGGCACCATGATCGGGTGGAAGCGCATTGTCGTGACGGTCGGAGAGAAGATCGGCAAGACCCACATGACCTACGGCCAGGGAGCAGCCGCGGAACTTGTTGCCATGACAACCATCGGACTTGCCGACAAGTTCGGGCTTCCTGTCAGCACCACGCACGTCCTTTCCTCGGGCGTTGCCGGAACAATGGCTGCCAGCGGTTCGGGGCTTCAGATGGCTACCGTCCGAAACATCCTGATGGCATGGGTGCTGACCCTTCCGATTTGCGTCTTTCTGGGGGCTGCCCTGTTCGCACTCGGACTGAACCTGATCGCGAGACTCGGTATCAATTGATTACCCAGGTTGCCGTTTGTGCTCCCCGGGCTTAAGTTAACCTCAGGGAGTGTCATCTCCCCGGAATCATGAATGACTTTCACGTCAAATCGGGCGCCATCATCGCGTTGCGCCTGTTTGATATCGCTTACTCCATCGATCTGAAGCGGATTGAGGAACTCAGCAGATCGGCAAAGACCGGATCAGCCGTCCGTTCCTCACTACTTTCCGCCCCGGTCAAGTCGCTGGCCTTCGATGTTCCTCCCGTCCTGCTGACGCTTCAGCCTCTGAACGTCCTCATCGGTGGGAGACCGGTAGAGTGCCCCCTCACGGCACGCTTCTATGATTTCGGCGTGGTGGCCATCTCCCTCAGGGTGCCCTCCAACGACATGAACTGGGAAACTTTCAACGAGTGGGCCAATGAAGTCGACCGGATTGTCGGCCCCCGGGGAAGTAAATCCCCGTGGGGCCATGTCCTGGACAACCTTCGTCAAACGTACGGACTGGCCTTCCATCGTCCGAGCGCCACCCTCTTTGAGGAGGATCATCTTGTCACGGTGGTTCAGAAGTGGGAACGCCCGGTCTCATCATCCGAGCTCCAGGAATCGCTTGATCTTGTCCCTCTTCTTTCCGGAGAGAGGCGCCCACTCTCCCCGAAAGCGAGAGAGGATCTGCTCAGCCACCGATTCTCATACTACGAGGATGATCTCGTGGTAATGACTTGGGATCGGGCTTTCATCTATGAGCCTCGCAATGATTCCGACGTGGCCGACATCCTCGAGGTGGCCAACGCCCAATTGCTGGAGTTCCGCTACTACGACGAGCTGCTCGATGACGAGCTCCCCAGGATGTACGAGATGGTCCGCAAGGCCAGGCGCCCGCTGAATCTTCTCGCCTCACGGCGTTTTGCCGATCTCGCACGCCGTCTCTACACGCTCGTTGCGGAGGTGACTGAACTGACGGAGAAGGCGGAGAATGTCCTCCGGGTCACTGAGGATGTCTACCTGGCCAGGGTCTATCTGGCCGCGCTGGGTATCTTTCGAGTGCCGACCGTCAGTGCCTCCGTCCAGGGAAAGCTGGCCATTATCCGGGACACCTATGCCGCTCTGTACGAGGAAGCCTCCAGCGCACGTGGAGAACTGCTGGAGTTCGCGATCATCCTGCTCATCGTGATCGAGATAGGAATCGCCCTGATCCGCCATGCATCCTAGCAAGACCTCATCACGCGGAGGGTGTGTCGTGGTAGTGCCAGTTCGGTGACGAGCCCGGCTGAATCTCGATCAGACCAAGGCCGGGGTTGGTGCCCAGATTGGATCCCCTCCACCATTTGCCGCAGACGGCTCCGCCCGTGATGCAGGGGATACCTCCGAGAGAGAGTCTTTCGTCCAGATGAACATGCCCCTGCAAGACCATCACCACGGGACGATCTTCCAGTCGGGAAATCACTTCTGAGGCATTCGCCACCCAAGTCCTGGCCGAGGCACCACGCACGGCTCCTTCCAGGAACGAGGAAATGCCGCTTTTGAGCGGGATATGGCTGCAAAGCACGAGGGGTTGGGACGGGGGCGTTGCCGCCAATTCCGCCTCGAGCCATGCGAGCTGTTCCGAGGAAACCCAGCCGTCGTACATTTCTGATCCGCCGATGACCCTGATCGAGTCGAGAAGCAGGAATTTGTACCCCTTGAACACGAAGCTCCGATAAGTCCTCTTCAGTCCGAACTGCTGGAGAAATCGACGGTGCGGATTGCCTGGATTGATGGCCCCGGTCCGCGAGACCGGATTGTAGAAGTCATGGTTCCCGATCATCGGCTCCATCCTGGAGTGGAGCTTTTTGAGAAAGCGGTCGGCGATTTTCCATCGCAAATCCATCGTTCCGGTCCATGTCCCAAAACCACCATGAACAAAATCCCCTCCCCCGATGATCAGCTCCGGTTGTAGTCCGTTCATGAGATCTGCCGCCCGATCAAGCGAGTCCGGAGCTCCCCGTTCGGCCATCGCATGGCAGTCGGTGAGGAATCCAAGCCTGAGTGGCTTTACATCCTTGCAGAGTTCCCTGCCTGCAAGGAGTCTGGGGAAAGCTACCTGGGAAAGGACAAACGCACCGGCCCCCTTCAGGAAGGCGCGACGGCTCAGGAAGTGCACCTGGGAATCAGGCGCCAAGTCCGAGCCAAAACGAGGACTTGTGCTCCGGGGTGCGTCGCTCTGTCGAAAGTCCGTTTTCAAGCCATTCTGTCAATCGCACGAACGGCGAGCCAATCAAGAGATAAATCACGGCGATTAGGAGAAACCGACGCCCTTGAGCAAGGCAAGGACAGCGTGGCTTTTACGCAGATAGCTGACTTCGACAATCGTCTCGGGCATGGACCTCAAGTGGTAGTGGATGCAAGTCATGGTTAATCCGCAAGGAGGTCCCCCACGCTGACAATTCCATAA
>Ga0007809_10000544_pt1 | contig 15823 bp, 11 predicted proteins | sample CryBogCBE02Aug07_FD_60383 | JGI IMG/M metagenome (GOLD analysis project Ga0007809, IMG submission 60383) | Freshwater microbial communities from Crystal Bog, Wisconsin, USA - CBE02Aug07 | ecosystem: Environmental > Aquatic > Freshwater > Lake | place: Crystal Bog, Wisconsin, USA | collected...
AAAACAGACGAAACGGATGAGTTTTGTATCGGTCAACCTGTTGATAAAAGGGCACGGACCCACTCAAACCCACCGCTGGGGCTGAAGGGGACGAGTCTGGGGAATAGCTCTTCTTCATCCTGCGGCGGACTGCTTTTTGGGAGAGCTGAAAGGGATGACCTTGCTCTCGTACTCCTCAAGAGGAGGTAGGGTGACCTCAGCTCTGCGAGCGTACGCACGGTGAACGGCCTTGCTGTTATGGCCGAGAGCCTTTTGGGCAAAGCGCTCCGGGTATCCCGCAACTTGGGCACGCTCGGCCCAGGCGTAGCGGTAGGAGTGCAGGGAAACCCCCTTGATCCCAAGGCCATCGCAACGTTGCTTGAACTCGGTGGCCCGGTCTCCTGCCCGTACGGTGGCTAAATAAGGGAAGAGGAGCCCCTCTTTGGGTAGGTCTTGGAGGATCGATTCGACCTCCTTGCCGAATCGGATCTGAGTGGGCTGTACGCTCCGCCACTTGGTCTTCATGCGGAAGAAGGTGATGACTTGGTTATCCCAGTCGACATCTTCGGCCTTCAGGCTGGCCAGGTCGGACTGGGATGCCCCGAGATGCCAGGCCATTTTGTAGAAGGCTTTGCGTTCGGGATTGTGCTCCCGCTCGACGATGCGGGTGTGTTCCTCAAGGGTGATGCCGCGCTTTTCCTTGAAGCGGATCACCGGCCATTGGCGCTTCGGCATGATCGGCCAGGCGATCCATCCCATATCGAGGCAGAAGTTGTGGAGTCGCCGGAGGAAGATGTTGGTGGAAACCGTTCCATTTTTGACGCAGTTGAGAAGTTCCTCGGGCTGAGTCTCGATGAGGATCTTGGGAAGCAGAGGCTTGATCGCCTTGTCCTTGGAAAAGGTGGTCCAGCGTTTGAGGTTGGCACCTGCTTTCATCTCGAGGTGGGACTGAAGGGCATTACCCCACGTGCGGGTTGTGACACCGGAATCGCTGCCCGCCAGATAGGCCCTGGCAATCTGCAGGTTGAGCATCGGCTGACGAAGGGCCGTGTTCTTGTGCTGAACGATCTGCTCAGCCTCATCGGCTGAGATCTTGCCCAGGCTGGTTCTTGAGCCGGTCTGCGAGTCGACGCAGTAGTAGGTTCCTCCACGGGTTCCCCGGCGGATGAGTCGGTAGCGTTTTTTCATGCGATTGGGGCAATCGCGATGTTGAACGAGTCGATCCCGGGGTTGTTACCGAGTAGTGGGCGAGTCATCACCCGTACTCGGTGACTAGCCCCAAAACGGTTTTTTTGGTGTCCGTTTTGGTGTCCGTTTGGTGTCCGCTACCTCTAGATCCTTTATTTATCAGGCTCTAGGAGGTGGAGGCGGGGGACGGAATCGGTCTCTCCATCCCAGAAAAAGCGCGGGAGCTGACGCTTCGCGTCCAGCCCGTTCACCTGCTCGTAGTCAGGCATTTTCAGCCAGTAGACGCCGTTGACGAACTCCCTCCATCCGATGATCTGGCGAATGAATCCTTCCGCGGCGTGGAGCGGGGCCTTGCCGTTGCGACAGGCCTGTTCCGCCGCCTTGGCGCATTCCAGCGGGTCAAGAAGGCCGATGTTGAGCATCGGGGAGAGGATCGAGTGAAACATGTCGGCCTCCCCCTCGATCATGAGATCCTGCCAAGTGCCGAAGTCGGGGAGTCGTTCCGAGACGAAGTGTTCGAGCCATGCCAAGGCGTCCGCTCTCGTGACGGGAAGTGCAAAATCCTCGGCCTTTCCGATGGAGTCAGGAAAGAAACGTTCAAGATCGGCCGCAACCTCCCTCGTGATCTGATCAGGAGTCTTGCGGGGAACAGGGCCCGGGATTGGTTTTCCCGCCTTTTCCCAATCCCGGAACGTGCCCCTGTTCTCCGCATCGTAGTTCCAGGATCCGCCGCTCGGGGATCCGTCGGACTCCAGCAGGAGGCCGGTCTGCTTCCTCATCTCCCGGTAGAAGTTCTCCATGAGGAGTCGCTTCTTGCCTTGGGCAAAGGCTGAAAACTCGTCCCGTGAGCAAAGGAACTGCGCCGTCGGGATGAGCGTCAGCGGAACAGGGAGTTTTGCCGAAATAGACTCAGCGGCGGATCGCTCCCCATGGTTGTTCGGTTCGGTCAGCAGGATCGAAGCGGGATGATGTGCCTTGCAGTGGTTTGTCAGCACACTCTCCATGTCGGGGGCGTCACCCAGACGGTGATACTCGACATCCCAACCCTCGGCGCGCCGTTCCTCCGCGAAGTGGCGCATCGCCGAGAGGATGAGCAGCAGGCGGTGTCTATGGTAGGGGAGTTTTCCGAATGTCTTGCGGGACTCGATGAAAAGAAGCCGGTCACGCCCCTTCCGGGCCGTCTCGAGCGCCGCATTTCGCACGCTCAGTTGGTCACCGAGGATCCAGACCGTGCGGCGCTCCCCGGAGTTCATGGAGGTTACTCTCCTGATCCGGCGCTGAGTTCCCGGACCCGCTCCTCAAAGCGGTGATGCTGCGCGGCGTCGTAGTGATGGCCGAGAAACCCGACGGATTCCGCCCCCAGGACATTCTCCTTCAGATCGTCGATGTAGAGAGTGCGCGAGGGATCGACCCCGAACTGCGTGCGCGCGATCTCGAAGATCCGGGGCTCGGGCTTCATGACGCCCGCCCTGTAGGAGTAGACCCCGTCGTCGAAGAGGGTCCCGAAGAAATCATACTCCTCGAAGATGTGGTCATGGTGGATGCAACCGATATTGGAGAGGAGGTAGAGGGGGACCCTCCCGTGCATCGATCTGGCCCACTCGACCATCGGCGTATTGACCTGAAAGATCCGGGTCCAGATCTCCATGAAGTGATCTTCCGGTCCGTCATGGGCGAAGGCCTCCCGGACAATGCGGACGAAATCCTCCCGTGGGATGCGGCCCGTCTCATGATCCATCCGCAGGGGATGCAGATCCTCGACGGAGGGAGGTGCCCCGATGCCGGTGTGGGCGACCAGCGCCCGCTCGGCGATGAAATAGTCGAACGTCAGAAGGACATTCCCGATATCGAAAATCACGGCCTGTATTTGCATGAGAAAATTAAGAAAGAAATATGGAACTCAGGAACTCAGGAAGAATGCCCAAAAGGGAAAATCTGATAAAGAGTGAGAAGTTCAAAGGTCATGCAGGAATCTGGAAGGAACCCATTTTTCTAATCCTTCTTTTCCTGAGTTCCTGAGTTCCAAATTAAAAACCTTATCGGGTTACGGTTCTAGATTGGCTTCACGTAGAACTTCTTGGGCCGAATTTTTGGCCCCGTCGGGGGTTCCCGTTTTCCAGGCGTTGGCTTCCCAGGTTTTCCAGACATTCGCGCCGTGGGCAAAGGCGTGCCGGACGGCCGCCGCAATGGTCTGCGGCGAGGTGGCGGTGCAGCCGCAGTCGGCATTGGTCAGGAGTTCCGCATTACCCTCTTCCTGTCCGGGGATGACTTGGCTCATGACGAGCGGGGTGGCCGCGGCAAGGCACTCCTGCACGGTGGCCCCGCCTGCTTTCGCGACGATCAGATGACTGGAAGCGAGGCGCTCGGGCAGATCATTCATCCAACCCTCGATGAGGATCGGTTTTCCCAAGGTGTCTGCGGTTTTCTGGAGCTCCTTGCGGAGCTCCTCATCACGGCCGCAGGCGGCGTAGAGCTCGATCCCCTCGATCTCGCCGAGATGGCGGAGAATGCGCGTGGCGTTCTTCTGGCCGGGGTTGGCGAGGTAGAGGACCTTCGGCGGGCGCCCCGGCCCGGGGCTTTCGCGACGGCCCCTCAATTCCTCGAAGACCGGCGGAACAGGGAAGCCGGTGACACGGATGATCTCACGTTCCACACCGGCCTCCTCCATGACCTGGGCGGTCACCTCATTGGGCACGAGGTAGAGATCCGAGTGGCCGCGGTGCCAGAGGGCGTTGATGGTGATCGAGTCGGTGACCACGGTGACGGTTCGGAAAGGGCGATTCACCCTGCCGTGGAGATGATCGAGCAGGTGGTTGTATCCCGGATAGGTCGAGGCGATCACGGCCGGACGCATCGTCTCGACGGTGCGGGCGAGCAGCCGCGCCCCGCGCTTGTAGACGGCGACCCGACGGGGGGCATCCTTGTCCCGGTCAAGGTAGCGGTAGAACGCACCCCAGAGTCCCGGGAAGTGATTGATGAGCAGGAAGTATCCCTTCTGGGCAACCTTGTAGAGGCCGCCGTAGGCCTCCGCGAAGAGATCGCGCACCTCGACAGGTCGCTCCGGATCAAGGGCGCGGAGGGCCGTCGCCAGATTACGTGCCGCCGCATTGTGTCCCTCTCCGAAGGCGGAGGTCAGGATCAGGATAGGGCGTTTGCCGGAAGTGCTTTCGGTCATGAAGTGAGGCGGGGAGGACTATCGTGTTTGCGGGCCGTTCGCAAGATGGTCGTAGCCCGGGGGAATGGGAGTCGAGGCTTCCTTTGGGTAGCCCATGGCGCCGATGCAGGTGATGGGAAGGGTGGGGAAACGGGTTTTCCAGTCCCTCATCAGCGCGGGCCATCCTGCGGGCGAGACGGCCAGGAGGAGTTCATAATCCTCGCCATCCGAAATGGCCGAGGCGATCGAGCATCCCCGGCTCAAAGGAATTGAATCTTCCACGATCCGGAAAGAGCAGAGGCTTTCCGCGGCGAGCTTGGGCAGGTCGCTTCCGAGACCGTCGCTCAGATCCATCATCGCGCTGACCTCTTTCCGGCTTCCGAGCCACTGACCCTCGGTCAGCCGGGGATGGAACGAGAGATGGCGTCCGCTTTTCAAGGAACCGCCAAGTCGGCCCGTCACGCAGATCAGATCACTCGGCTTGGCACCGTTCCGCAGCTTGAGGTGCTTTTCAGGAACCTTTCCGGTGAGACTCACGGAGAGGAACGCCGGGCCCGGGGATCGAACGGTTTCGCCGCCGACAACCGAGATGCCATGCGTGTGCGCCGCCTTGCCGATCCCGCGGTAAAGCCCTTTCCAGGTCGCGGTAGTCCATCCGGCCGGAGCGGCGACCGTGATCATGGCATGAAGGGGAGTGCCGCCCATGGCCGCGATGTCGCTGAGAGGACGGCAGAGAGCCTTCCATCCGACACGCTCGGGCTGCGTGCCCGGAGCGAAATGGATTCCCTCCACCAGGGCGTCGGTCTTGAGGAGTTCGAGATCGCCGGCATGCATCGGCCTGATGACCGCGCAATCATCGCCGATTCCTGTCAGGACATCGCGCGACGGCTTCGGAAGCAATGAGGAGATCACCCCCAGCAACTGCGATTCCGATCGTGGCGAGGCACCCCCTTTTGCCTTTTTCATGACGCCTTTTGCCTTTGCCATCATCCCGCGAATTCCGGGAAGAAGATCAGCACGGCGATCGTGGTGGCGTTGAACGCCGCATGCATGGTGATCGTTGCCCAGAGCGAGCCGGTGCGCTCGTAAAGGAGGCAGAGGATCACGGCCAGGATGGCAAGTCCCGGCACGGACGGTGGGTTCCCATGAATCGCCGCAAAGAGCAGGGATGAGGTGAGGATCGCGGGAAGGCGCCCGCCATAGCGACGGATGACCCCGTAAAAGTATCCGCGGAAAAGGATCTCCTCCGCGACCGGCGCCACGATCACCGCCATGATGACGACGGCAATCCGGTGAAGGGGATCAGGGTGTGTCAGGAAGTAGCGGACGATTTCCTGGGCGTCATCCCCGTCGGATCCGAAGGATTGAACAAACCACTGTGCGGCAAAGATCAGCGGATAGGTCGCCACAAGCCACACCAGACCGGTGCCCGCGGCGCGGGTGAACCGTCCGGGTTCGAGGCCGAAGAGGGCCAGGGGGGAGCGTCCCTGCAGGCCGATGATCCCGAAGATCCCGAAGATCAGGCAGGAATAGACGATGGAATTCGCCGCGATCACCTTCAGGTTGATGACCGCGTGGGTGCCGAGGGAATTCCAGAGCACGGAAATCATCCAGGCACCGAGGACGCCCGCACAGAGTGCATCCGCGATCCCGAAGGGGTTGGTGGAGAGGACCGAGCGGGAGGAAATCCGCGCGGCCTGCCATCCGTAGAAGCCGAGCAGGATGGCCAGGACGCCCCCGCTGCACACGATCGCCGGCGGCGGCGCCGGATGAGCGCGGGCGGCGAGCATCAACAGGTCAGCGGGCATAGAAGGATGGGAGCAGATAAAGGCGGCCGCTCTCCAAATTCAGGGAGGCCTCGGGACCGAGGTTCAGGTCGACATGGAGGGCGCTTTTTTCAGACTCCCCGAAAAGTTTCAGAAAACGCCCGAACCCCCGCTTTCTCTCATAGAGAACGACCTCGGCTCCCGGGCTCTTTCCCAGCGAACGGGCCTTCGCGTAGGCATCCTCGACGTAGCCGAGTTGGTCGACGAGTTTGGCGGCGTAGGCGTCCTTCCCGCTGAGGACGCGCCCGTCGGCCACGCCGTTGCGGAGCAGTTCGGAATCAAGCCTGCGGGCCTTGGAGACGATGCCAAGGAAGCGGTCGTAGGTCTGCATGACGAGGGCCTGGAAATAGGTCTTCTCCTCCTCGGTCAGGTCGCGGGCACCGTTGAGGGCATCCTTGAACTTCCCGCTCTTGAAGATCACCGACCGGAGGCCGATCTTCCCGAAGAGGTCCTTGTAGTTGAGTGTCGAGATGATGACGCCGATGCTCCCGGTGAAGGTCGTGTCGCTGCACATGATCCAGGAGGAGGCGCAGGCGATGTAGTAGGCCGCCGAGGTGCCGATCGAATTCATGAAGACGACGACGGGCTTCTTCGCGTTGAGTCCCTGCAGAGCGTGATGGATCGTGTCGCCGGCCGTGACTTCGCCTCCCGGAGAATCGACCGAAAGGATGACCGCCTTCACGCGAGGGTCGTTCTCCGCCTGCTGGAAGGCCTCCTTGAGCGTGTCGACCATATTCTCCCCGCCGCCTCGGATCCCGTGACCATAGCTGATCAGTCCGTCGAGACGGATCAGGGCAATCTTGTCGGCGGAGGAATCGCCGCCGGGAGCCACCGTCATCTCGGTGAATTTCTTTTCAGAGATCGCCCGGGCGGGACCGCTGCCGCGTGATCCAAGGGCCGCGACCAGGATCAGGTTGCCGAAAAGACTCACCCCCAAGGCCACGAACAGGAAGAGGGGGAGACATCCGGATTTTTTCATCGGGTGGACAGCGTGTCGGATCGGGTGATTTCGCTCAAGCCGCGAAGTTGGGCATGGGTGAGGGGTGACTGGTGATGGGAAAGCTAACCCCTCGGGTTTGATGCCACTTTCTCCCGGAAGCGGTGGTACTCCTGCGGGGCTGTTCGCCAGACTCAGAGCCCTCCGCGTTCCTTCCCGGGAGCTTGCTTCAGCCTGATCTCGCCTGCCCGCTCAAGCGGGCATGTGAATAACTTGGGGACAAGCGGGAAAAAGTTGTTCCCCGTGAGGTCTCGCCAGTGACGGATCAAGCGGTTAGAACATCGGTCCATGTCCAAGGCAGAACTCCGCGCCCGCCTCGATGAGATCGGGGTTCGACCGAGCAAGATGCTCGGTCAGAATTTTCTCTTTGATCCGAATCTGGCCAAGGCCATCGTCGCCGATCTGGAGCCGGGGGAGGGGGATCATCTTGTCGAGGTTGGTCCCGGCATGGGGGCGTTGACGACCCACATTCTGGCCTCGCCCGCAAGGCGGGTGACCCTGATCGAGCGCGATCATCGTCTGGCCGTCGAGATGAAGGAACGCTACGCGGCTGAAATCGCCTCGGGGCGTCTTGAGGTCCGCCAGGGTGACGGTGCCAAAACGGATCTCCTGTCCCTCTTTGGAGACGGCCCCGTTAAGATGGTGGGGAACCTTCCCTACAGCGCCTCCACCGCGATCATCTCGCACTTCACGGCGGCCTGTTCACCTGCATGCAGACTCGTTCTGATGGTGCAGAGGGAGGTGGCGGATCGTCTCGCCGCGACTCCCGGACACAAGGATTACGCCGCTCTTACCGTTCATCTCGGACGCCGTTGGTCGGTTAGGAAACTCCGCATCGTTCCACCCGATGTCTTCTGGCCGAGGCCTGCCGTCGAATCGGCCGTGATCGAGGTGAGCAAGCGTCCGGTAGCCGGTCTGCCCAATCCAGATCCGGAGGGATTCGCCACCCTCGTCCGTCGGGGATTTTCCTCGCGACGGAAGCAGCTCCGATCCCTCCTGAAACTTCCGGCCGGAGTCTGGGAGGAGTGGTCCGCCGCGAGGGGTTACCCCGTCACAGCCAGGGCCGAGGATCTGAGCGTTGATCACTGGGCGGATCTGGCCCTTCATGTGACCCCCGAGGGGCATGACCATCCCCACGAGATGTGCGATGTGGTCGATTCCGAGGACCGGGTCCTGGAATCGCGCCTCCGGAGCGAGGTGCATGTGAATAACCTCCTTCACCGTGCGGTTCATCTTTGGATCTTCAATGGGAGGGGGGAGCTCTTCCTTCAGAAACGCTCCCCTTGGAAGCTGAACCACCCCGACCAGTGGTGCTCCAGCGCCGCCGGGCATGTGGACAGCGGCGAGACCTACGAGGAGGCCGGGCATCGCGAGATGTGCGAGGAGATCGGGGCAGACTGCCCTCTGGTGAAGTTCTGGAAGGCTGGTGCCACCGAGGAGACGGGGTTTGAGTTCGTCGAGTATCTGGTCGGCCTCTCTGACGGCCCCTTTCGCTTTGCTCCCGGGGAGGTCGAGACAGGCGCGTTTTTCCCCATCGGGCAGATTCGGCGCTGGGTGGAGCGTTCCCCGCGGGAGTTCACGCCACTCTTCAGGATGGCGGCCGCTAAGTTTCTTGGTGAGACGGAGAGACTCATGGAGATGGCTCGTGTCTCATAGTTGAGACATGCTGTCTCTTTCCTTGACGCATTCCAGAGGGATGTAAATTAGTTATCTCTCTTATCGAAAGTTACTTAGAAAAATAGAAAATCTCTGGCACGTCCTTTGCAGTAAGAGAAGGGCTATGTCAAAAATTCTAGGAATCGATTTGGGAACGACCAACTCCTGCATGTCCGTGATGGAAGGCGGCGAGCCGGTCGTTCTGGAAAACTCCGAAGGCGCCCGCACGACCCCCTCGGTCGTTGCATTCGCCAAGAGCGGCGAGCGCCTCGTCGGCCAGGCCGCCAAGCGCCAGGCCATCACCAACCCGCAGAACACCGTCTTCTCCGTGAAGCGTTTCATGGGCCGCAAGTACGACGAGTGCCGAGGAGAGCAGGACCGCGTTCCGTACAAGCTGGTCAAGGCCGCCAACGGCGACGCCCACATCCAGGTCGAGATCGACGGCAAGCCCAAGAGCTTCAGCCCTCCGGAGATCTCCGCCATGATCCTCGCCAAGCTCAAGAGCGACGCCGAGGCCAAGCTCGGTGAGAAGATCACGCAGGCGGTCATCACCGTTCCCGCCTACTTCAACGACTCCCAGCGCAACGCCACCAAGGATGCCGGAAAGATCGCCGGCCTCGAGGTCCTGCGCATCATCAACGAGCCCACCGCGGCCTCGCTCGCCTACGGCCTGGAGAAGGAGAAGGACGAGAAGATCGCCGTCTATGACCTCGGCGGCGGCACCTTCGACATCTCGGCCCTCGAGCTCGGGGACGGCGTCTTCGAGGTGCGCGGCACCAACGGCGACACCCACCTCGGCGGCGACGATTGGGACAACCGCATCATGGAGTGGATCATCGGCGAGTTCAAAGCCGAGTCCGGCATCGACCTCACCAAGCAGCCCGACGCCGTCCAGCGCATCAAGGAGGAGTCCGAGAAGGCCAAGATCGCCCTCTCCTCCACCCAGGAATACGAGATCAACCTTCCCTTCGTCACCGCCGATGCGAGCGGACCGAAGCACATCCAGAAGAAGCTGACCCGCGCCAAGCTCGAGCAGCTCACCGACGACCTCTTCCAGCGCACCATCAAGCCCGTCGAGGAGTGCCTCGGCGACGCCAAGTGGAAGAAGGGCGACGTCAATGAGCTCGTTCTAGTCGGCGGCATGACCCGCATGCCCAAGGTCGTCGAGACCGCCCGCAACCTCATCGGCAAGGAGCCCCACAAGGGCGTCAATCCGGACGAGGTCGTGGCGATCGGCGCGGCCATCCAGGGCGGCGTCCTTCGCGGCGACGTCAAGGACGTCCTCCTGCTCGACGTCACGCCGCTTACCCTCGCGATCGAGACCGCCGGAGGCATCGCCACCCCGATGATCCCCCGCAACACCACGATCCCGACCAAGAAGAGCAACGTTTTCTCCACCTACAGCGACAACCAGCCCGGCGTGGAGATCAAGGTCTTGCAGGGAGAGCGCCCGCTCGCCCGCGACAACAAGCAGCTCGGCGTGTTTCACCTCGACGGCATCCCGCCGGCACCGCGCGGCACGCCGCAGATCGAGGTCACCTTCGACATCGACGCCAACGGCATCCTGAACGTCTCCGCCAAGGACCTCGGATCGGGCAAGGAGCAGAAGATATCCATCACCGGATCGAGCGGACTCAGCAAGGAAGAGGTCGAGCGGCTCCAGCGCGAGGCCGAGGCCCACGCCGAGGAGGATCGCAAGGCCAAGGAAGGCATCGAGATCCGCAACAACGCCGACACGCTCGCCTACCAGTGCGAGAAGCAGCTCAAGGATCTCGGGGACAAGATCGACGGGGCCAAGAAAGCCGACGTCGAGAAGGAGATCGAGAAGGTGCGCGAGGCCCTCAAGGGCACCGACATCGACGCGATCAAGTCCTCCTACGAGAGCCTCCAGTCCAAGTTCCAGGAGATCAGCGCCGACCTTTACAAGAACGCCGCCGCATCCGCGGGGGCGGGATCCGAGGCCGCCGCGGGTGCCGGAGCCGCCTCCTCCGAGCCCAAGAAGGACGCGGACGTCGTCGACGCCGAGTTCGAGATGGTCGACGAGGACAAGGACAAGAAAAAGTAAGCCGTTGGCCCCGTAGCTCAGAAAACAAACACGAATTTAACAACAAGTCCTCCCGCGGGTGCGGGACCGGGCGCCTGTTAGAAACCAACAAACCAAGGAAAACACACACCATGGCAGTATCCATCCAACCTCTCGCCGACCGGGTGCTCGTTCAGCCGATCGAGGAGAAGGAAGTCAAGAAAGGCGGGATCATCATCCCCGACACCGCGAAAGAGAAGCCCCAGGAAGCCAAGGTCATCGCCCTCGGCACCGGCAAGCTCGACGACGACGGCAAGAAGGTCCCCTTCACCGTCAAGAAGGGCGACAAGGTCCTCATCTCCAAGTACGGGGGCACCGAGGTCAAGGTCGACGGCGAATCCTACCTGATCATGCGCGAGGACGACATCCTCGGCATCATCGGCTAATCCACCACTCTAACCCACCAACACACACTCAAACACTATGGCAGCTAAACAACTCCAGTTCGACGAGGACGCCCGTCACGCACTCCTGCGCGGCGTCGAGAAGCTCGCGAAGGCCGTCAAGGCGACGCTCGGACCCTCGGGCCGCAACGTCATCCTCGACAAGAAATTCGGCAGCCCCACGATCACCAAGGACGGCGTCAGCGTCGCCAAGGAGATCGAGCTCGAGGACCCCTTCGAGAACATGGGCGCCCAGCTCGTCCGTGAGGTCGCTTCCAAGACCAGCGACATCGCCGGCGACGGAACCACCACCGCCACCGTCCTCGCCGAGGCCATCTACAAGGAAGGCCTCAAGAACGTGACGGCCGGCGCGAACCCCACCTCGCTCCAGCGCGGCATCAACAAGGCCGTCGAGGCCATCGTCACCGAGCTCGGCAAGATCAGCAAGAAGGTCAAGGACAGCGCCGAGATCGCGCAGGTCGCGACCGTCTCCGCCAACTGGGACCGCACCATCGGCCAGATCATCGCTGACGCGATGGAGAAGGTCGGCAAGGACGGCACCATCACGGTCGAGGAGGCCAAGACCATCGAGACCACGCTCGACGTCGTCGAGGGCATGCAGTTCGACAAGGGGTACCTCTCGCCCTACTTCTCGACCAACGCCGAGGCCATGGAGGCCCAGCTCGACAACGCCTACATCCTCATCCACGAGAAGAAGATCAGCTCCTTGAAGGACCTGCTCCCGCTCCTCGAGAAGGTGGCCAAGAGCGGCAAGCCCCTCCTGATCATCGCCGAGGACGTCGAGGGCGAGGCCCTCGCGACCCTCGTCGTGAACAAGCTCCGCGGCACGCTCCAGATCTGCGCCGTCAAGGCCCCCGGATTCGGAGACCGCCGCAAGGCCATGCTCGAGGACATCGCCGTCCTCACCGGCGGCCGCTGCATCACTGAGGATCTCGGCATCAAGCTCGAGAACATCACCCTCGAGGACCTCGGCCGTGCCAAGCGCATCACCGTAGACAAGGAGAACACCACCATCGTCGAGGGTAGCGGCAAGAACACCGACATCCAGGGCCGGGTCAACCAGATCCGCCGCCAGATCGAGGAGACCACCAGCGACTACGACCGCGAGAAGCTCCAGGAGCGCCTTGCCAAGCTCGCCGGAGGCGTCGCCGTGATCAACGTCGGGGCCGCCACCGAGACCGAGATGAAGGAGAAGAAGGCCCGCGTCGAGGACGCCCTCCACGCCACCCGTGCGGCGGTCGAGGAAGGCATCGTACCCGGAGGCGGTGTGGCCCTCATCCGCGCCCAGAAGGCACTCGACAGCGTCAAGCTCGAGGGTGACGAGGCCGTCGGACTCGAGATCATCCGCCGCGCCGTCGAGGCCCCGCTCCGCCAGCTGGTCGCCAACGCCGGCCGCGAGGGAGCGCTCGTCGTCCAGGAGGTCAAGAAGGCCAAGGGCAACGAAGGCTACAACGTGGCCACCGGCGAATACGTCGACCTCGTGAAGGCCGGCGTCGTCGACCCGACCAAGGTCACCCGCAGCGCCCTGCAGAACGCCGCTTCCATCAGCGGACTCCTGCTCACCACCGAGGCCGTCATCGCCGATCTTCCCGAGAAGGAGAAGGCTCCTGCGATGCCCCCAGGTGGCGGGATGGGCGGCATGGACTACTAAGTCCAAGCCTAGCGTCAGAAGCTCAATAGAGAGCCGGGTGCGCAAGCACCCGGCTCTTCTTTTTTAGCGGCTTGGGATTTCGGCGCAGGGCGTCGTTGCTGCTCGGTCAGCGTAGGACTACTACGCTTTCCCTCGCGACGCCTAGCCCTGCATCCAAACTTCCAAGCCTAGGACTGAAAATGTCAGCGGAGCGTCCACTCAAATCCGAGCGCTTCGAGGCGACCAACGCGGTCTGCAGAGAGTTTTCCTTTGGCATATGAACTTCTCTGGTAGAGGACCCATTTCGACAAGTTATTGTCTATCTTATTATTAACGCGGCAGTTGCCGTGTTTAGCATGATAGGCTTTAAGTGCATTGTAGTTTTGCTCCCAATCCGCGGTGAAAGGGTCCCATTCAAAGCCTAGAGATTCAAGTTCTGCTATGCGTTCTTCAGAAAGCTCCCCCTTTGAGTATGAAAGACGAAGTTTACTGACCCATCTCCAAAGTTTAGGTGACTCTTTACTGTGAGCTGGTACGCGGCAATCACCATACATGGCTTTATAATTCGAAAGCTGCTTAACCATCTCATTCCAATCTGAAGATAACGGATTCCATTCAAACCCAAGGGACTGAAGTTTAGATATCTTGTCACTCGAAAGTTTTTGCTTGTAATAAAACTGGCGCTGTCTGCTCACCCATTTGCTGAGTTCTTTATTTGATTTTAAAGAAACTCTGCAGTCTCCATGGATGCGTTTATATTCTTTCAAAGAATCAAACATTCGCTCCCAATCAGATGCTCCTACGTCCCAATCAAAACCGAGGGATTCAAGTAATACAATACGTTCTTTTTGTAATTCGCCTTTTGCAAATGAGACTCTTTGAGCACTTACCCACCTTCCTAGTCTAATATCTAAGGAATAATTTTGGGGAACGCGGCAGTCTCCATGGATGCGTTTGTATTCTCTCAAAGACTCTAGCATTTTACTCCACTCAGCAGAATTTATATCCCACTCAAAACCGAGTTCCTCAAGTCTAGCAATCCGTTCTGAAGATATTTTCCCTGATCGAAAACGTGTTTTTTGATTAGTTGCCCAGTCAGCAAGTTCTTTATGGGTTTTAGTAGTGCTTGGGACTCTGCAATCACCATGTTCGTTTTTATAACGAATTAATTCTACAAACATTTGCTCCCAGTCCGAGTCAAGTGGATCCCATTCAAAACCGATTAAATCGAGTTTCTTTATTTGTTCTGGGTTTAATGCATTATCTAGATATTTTTTTCTTTGAACTGTCACCCAAATGCCTAGTTGAGCGTCAGATTTTGATGTTTGAGAGACGCGGCAGTTGCCATTTTCTGAGTGATACCTAACTAATTCCCCATAGCGAATATCCCATGAGGATTCGAGGCGTTCTAAGACTTTGGTGGTGACGGCTTGGCGGATGCTTTCGAGGGCGAGGACAGGTCCGGTGAAGGCGATGCGGTCTGAGAATCTGCTGTCGTCGTAACCTTTGCCCCGGCCTTTGGCCTCGGCCATCTCTCGGATCAGATCGGCCAGGACCTCGTCCTGTTCCTGAAGCGACTGCAGGATGTCCCAGACTTCCTCGAAGTTCGCCCGGGTGACGGCCTCCTCGATCGACTCTCCGGCTTTCTGTTCCAGATAGAGGGGGCTCAGGACATAACCGACCTCCTTGGATCCCGATTTCCGCATGGCACGGCCGATCGCTTGGACGATGTCGACCTTGCTCTTCCTCGGCGATAGGAAGGCGACCATGTCGACCGCCGGGACATCGACTCCCTCGGTGAGGCATCGGGCATTCGACATCACCGCCTTGGGGGCCGAGCGGAATTCCTTCATCACCCGCTCTCGTCGGGCCGTCAGCATGGCGCCGCTGACATGGAGGGAAGTGAACTCTGGCAGATGAGTGCGGACACCCTCGTTGCCCTCTGCCACGAAGGAGGCCGCGGACTTCACCGTGCTATGGAAGGTGAAGATCTTGCTCACCCCGTACTGGGCGACGGCATCACGCAGGGCGATCTGGTTGGCCACCTGACGGGCACGGATCTCGTCACCCTTCACGGCAACGGTCCCCTTGCTCAGTACTTCATTGGTGACCTCCTCTAGTTGCTCAGAGGTGATGACCGAGATGATCACCTTGTAGCCGCAGATGATCTTCCGGCGGGCCGCTTCTCCGAACGAAAGCTTGTAAGCCTGTTCGCCGTAGACCTTCGGCTCATCCATCGAGAAGGCGATCGTGGCCTCGCCCTCCTTGGTGCGCTTCGAGGGATTGTAGTGGCGAGGGGTCGCCGTGACGAAGAGGCGCTTGCCGATCCGGATCTTGGAATCATCCAACGCGTAGCCGTAGTTCCTGCCTTCACGACCGGCGGTTTTGTGCGCCTCGTCGAAGATGCCGAGGTCGAAGGATTCCTGCGGCTTCATAGCCTCACCAACGACGGAGGCCGACTGGTAAGTGCTGAAGACGATCTTTGTCCCGTCGAACGGAGCATCAAGGAATCTCCTAACGACTTCGGGATTCGTGGAGACTTCGAAATCGAGATCGGACTGAGCCGTGCTGATTTCGTCCGCATCACCCTTCACCGTCGGATCGGAGCAGACGCAGAGGTAGGCGAGGTTATCCAGGCTCGTTTCCTTCAGCCACTCATGGAGTGTTTGCCGGAGAAGAGCAAGGGATGGAAGCAGGACGAGGACCTTTCGAGCGCCAAGCTGTTCAGCGGTCCAGAGGGTGACGAGTGTCTTTCCCGTTCCGCAGGCCATGATGGCCGTTGCACGGGACTCCTTTTGAAGCGTGGGGACGATCGCCGCGAGGGCTTCCTCCTGATGGGGGAGGGGCTTTTTCTTGGGGGCCTGAATGGCAGCATCGGCAAGCCATGCCTCGATCGCCTGAAAATC
>Ga0007809_10000546_pt1 | contig 15806 bp, 21 predicted proteins | sample CryBogCBE02Aug07_FD_60383 | JGI IMG/M metagenome (GOLD analysis project Ga0007809, IMG submission 60383) | Freshwater microbial communities from Crystal Bog, Wisconsin, USA - CBE02Aug07 | ecosystem: Environmental > Aquatic > Freshwater > Lake | place: Crystal Bog, Wisconsin, USA | collected...
AACGAGTCTGGAGTGATTTCATTAAACACACTGCGTCTACCGGCCATGGCCCAGATGTTGTATCTGTCGGGATTGAGTTTTACATAATTGAATCGAAAATTACTGATAGTCATCCTGAATGCAAACAGTGCCTGCGAACTCTTTTTTATATATTCAACAGCAGACTTGCGCGGAATTTCATCAACATCACTTATGATGATTATGTCATCATCTTCGGCATCAGCCAATCCATTCAATATACTGTTGCGTTGAAACTTTTCGTTGTCCCAAGGGTTCGAACTTTGTGGAAGTTGTATCTGTATGTGACGTATTTTGTCAGCAAACTGTGCAAAGCGTGCAGAGTTTTCTTCAAAGAGGTAGGGCTTGACTCGATTGGTAAACGTGGTGTTGGCCTCAACCAAAACAAAATAATCAACTGAATCATATAGTTCTGTTAATCTTAGTTCTAATAAGTCCAATTCGTTATAAAAGGTAAAACAGTCGTATATTTTCATTGAGTATTTAAGTATAATAAATATTATACAAAATATTTTCAAGGAACGCAATGTACGCTGTTGCCAGTCTCAATACCGATAACTATCAAGATCTCGCTGACATAACTGATCCCCCAAAAAGACAATACTGTGATCGTCATGGATATAAATTCTTTGTACTAAAAGAAAAACGGTACAGTGAGTGTATGGGATTTAACAAAATTGGGTTTGTGCTAGATTTATTTGAAACCTATCCCGATATTGATTGGTTGTTGTTCATCGAGTGCGACGCCACTATAACAAATCTCACAGTTCAAATCGAAAAACGAATCGACAATAACTATCATTTTATTGTACCAGTTGATAGATTAAACATCAATGCCGGTAACTTTCTAGCACGCAATAGCGAAAAAGGTCGTGCATACTTGCAGATGATAATGAGTCGCGAGCCCGAATATCGTGATCACGAATGGGCCGAACAACAGGTAATAATCGACACTATTTCAGATTACGAAGATGTGGTCAAGATTGTGCCACAAAAATATATGAACAGTTACGATCCTCCGGCTTATGGGCCTTTTGCAGATTTAGTAAAGACCGACGTGTTAGGCAACAGTGGGGAGTGGACTGTGAATGATTGGATTGTGCACTGGCCCGGTGTCAGTAAAGCAGTTAGAATGAGTCGTGCTCCAGAAATTATAAATCAAATAACTGCATGAAGACATTTATCACTGGATCAACCGGATTTGTTGGATCAAATCTAGTCACCTATTATCAAAAATTAGGGCACGAAGTTTACGCATACCGTCGCGGAGAAGACTTGCGAACTGCCCTGAATCACTTTCAACCCGACAACATAATACATTCGGCAGCCGAAATTTACAATAGTGATTTGATGTTTGATTCAAATATAGTAATGACTTATACCTGCTTAGAATATGCCAAAAACAGCGAACAATGGTGTCGTATGGTACAGATTGGTAGCAGTAGCGAATACGGCCCCACCGATCATGCCACCAGCGAAACAACATTACTGAAACCATTGGATTTTTATCAAGGTACCAAAGGTGCCGGTACCTTGATGTGTCAGAGCTGGGCCAGACAATTCAACTTGCCTATATGGATAGCAAGACCCTACAGTGTATACGGTCCGGGTGAACGCGAGCACCGACTGTTCCCAAGACTGTATCGTGCTTTTTATCATGATGAGCCAATGACTCTGTATCAAGGGTGGCATGATTTTATCTACATTGACGACTTTGTGCGTGGCATTGACTTGATGTTGTTGCACTGGGATTTGGCTCCTGGGGAAATTATAAACTTTGGGTCAGGAAATCAAATAAGTAATTTTGACCTATTGACAAAGTTTGAACGTATTGTTGGGCATACTGCACCGGTATCCAAAGTGGCAGAGTTGAGCAAAGCATTCGAAAATCGAATCTGGGTGTGCGATACCACTAAAGCAGAGGAAGAATTTGATTTTGAAATTGAATTTGATTTAGATGCCGGTATACAAGAATTTATAAAGAAAATGAACAATCAATGATTAAAAAAACAATTAAAACACGTACCGGTACAGAATTAACAATCGAAAACAACGATGCAGTTGTTGCCAATTGGTTTGCCAATGAAGGCAACCAATCAGATTATCTAATACAACAAATCAATGATGGCATACATGATCGATTTGTGCCCAAAACTGACCATGCAGTCATTATTGATTGTGGCGCAAACATTGGAGCGTTTAGCATATATGCTCAGGATCGAGCCAAACAAATCATTGCAATAGAACCTGATCCTAGAAATCAATACATATTCCAACAACTTACTGGCCAGTTTAACAATATTGTATTGGATAACAGTGCGCTAAGTAATCGGGATGGTACATTGAAATTAAACATTCATGTGGCGCCAACTTGTAACAGTATCATATACGAAACAGATACTGATTTATCAATTGACGTACCAACCAAAACAATAGCGTCAATTCTTAACGAATACAGTTTAGAATCGGTTGATTTTGTAAAGTGTGACATAGAGGGGGCCGAAGTGTTGGCCATCACTGATGCCACAATAGATCCTGTACAAAATAAAATAAAGGGTTGGGTAATTGAAGTGCATCAGACCGATAGAAACACTTCGGCCTGGCCCGGAAATTTAGAAAACAATCGTCAACAAATTGGTGCAGTATTAAAAAATGCAGGATATGCCGTTGAGTATGTTGTGCATGACCAAATTTACGCTTGGAAATAACTTATGGCTCTATTACCAACACCGCTTGAAACAATGACGCGACGCTTGATTGACATTACTTATCAAGAGCAGTTGAGTCATTTGAGTAGCACGCTGAGTGCGTTGCCAATCATTGAAGAAATTTACAACAAGAAAAAAGACGATGAAGTTTTTATTCTCAGCAACGGTCATGCTGGACTTGCACTGTATGTGGTGTTAGAATATCATTATGGTGTTAATCCAATTGCGATGTTACACAAACACGGAATACATCCCGGAAAAGATTTAGAAAATCATCTGCATTGCAGTACCGGTAGTTTGGGATCAGGTTTGCCTATTGCTATTGGACATGCACTGGCAACCCCCAACAAGAAAGTCTATTGCATGATCAGCGATGGTGAGTGCGCCGAAGGCAGTATATGGGAAAGTTTGAGATTTATCACCGACCATCCCGTGGACAACCTAGAAGTGTATGTAAACATAAACGGAATGGGCGCTTACGACAAAATTGACAATTACACCTTGGTATCAAGACTGGCAGTGTTTATGCCACGTATACAATTCAAAATAAGCCAATCACCAGTATTTCCGTTTGCCACTGAATTGCTGACACATTATTATGTGCTCAAACCCGAAGATTACAGTTTATTATATCCGGAGCCAAAATGAGAAAAGAATGTGCAGCGTTATTGTTAGAGGAAATGAGCGTGAATCATCGTATTCGCGTGATTACTGCTGACCTGGGATTTGGTATATTGGATCATATTCGTAACACTTACCCCGACAGATTTTACAATGTGGGTGCTGCCGAACAACTCATGATTGGTGTGGCCATTGGCATGGCTGAAGAAGGGTTGGTTCCGGTGTGTTACAGCATGAGCAGTTTTTTACTATATAGGCCTTTTGAATTTTTACGAAACTATGTCAGTTACGAAAGTATCCCGGTCAAACTATTGGGTTCGGGACGAGATCGAGATTACAGTCACGATGGGGTAACCCACTGGGCCGATGATGATGAGACTGTGTTACAGGCATTGCCAAATATAGTTTTACACAAACCCAAGGACTTGACTGAGTTGACTACAGATTTTAACACCTGGATCAACAGCACCGGTCCGGCATACTTGAATTTAATGAGAAAAATATGAAACGTGTAGTATATGTAACCGGATGTTTGGGATTTATTGGCGCACACGTGACCCGTGCTTGCCTAGAACAAGGATGGTATGTACGTGGTATTGATGCAGAAACTTATGCAGCCACCAGCCGCCCCGAAGACTTTGCACAGTACCCAAACTTTACTTACGAAAAATCGGACATAAATGATATAGAACGTTTGTACGAATGTGACTATGTTATTAATACTTCAGCCGAAACACATGTAGACAACAGCATAGCCAGCAGTGATGTATTTTTACGTAGCAACATAAACGGTGTGCATCACTTGTTGGAACTGATTAAAAACTCTCGCCACAAACCCACACTGTTGCATTTTAGCACCGACGAAGTCTACGGTGATTTGGTTGACGGATTTCATGTGGAAACCGACTTGTTAAAACCCAGTAATCCTTATAGTGCTACCAAGGCAGCCGCAGATCAATTGATATTGGCCTGGGCTAGAACTTATGCAGTTCCGTATCTGATTGTTCGTCCCACAAACAATTACGGTGTTGGTCAGTATATAGAAAAGTTTATACCCAAAAGTGTTAAATGTCTCAGTCTAGGTCGAGCAATACCACTGCACGATGCCGGATTACCTCGACGCACATGGTTGCACGCAGAAGATACTGCTGCCGCAATTATTACCTTAATCAATGCCGGAGTACAGAACGATATCTATAACATATCTGGCAACTATGAAGAACAAAATATAGTGATTGCGCACAAGATAATTGACGAATATCTCAATCACGATCACAATCTTTATGATTATGGAACATTTATTGATGGCAATATCAAGCGTCGAGGACAGGATGTAAGATACGCAATCAATGATGACAAGATAAAGGCTCTGGGTTGGCGACCACAAGCCGATTTTGATACAAAATTAAAAGACATAGTTGCTTACTATGTCAAAAACTTTATTTGGTAACGATATGAAAATAGCATTGTGTTTTAGCGGACAACCTAGATCATTTAGACAAGGTTACGATTTTTATAAAAAGAATTTACTGGACCATTATGATGTTGATGTAATATTTCATTCTTGGAATACTGCCGACAATCAATCATATCTTGATTTGTATAAACCGGTATTGTATAAATTTGATGGGCCAGTAACTGCAAATCTAGACAAGTATACCCGAAGAGAATCGGAAATAAAACATCCCAAGTTTAATACCTACGCCATGTACTATACCATGAACGAATGTAAAAAACTGTTGGCCAGTACCACTACCGAGTACAATTGGGTAATTAGGTCCAGAACTGATTATGCACTAAATGTAAAAATCAACTTTGAAACACTCGATAACTCAAAAATATATTTGCCCGATGATTACATTGCACCCAATAGAGATATCGGCAATGATCAATTTGCATTTGGGTCTAAGGATGCCATGATAAAATACATGAGTACTTTTGAAAATATGGATAGATATTACGACGAAGGAACAATATTCAATGGCGAAGACATGATGGGTGCTAATCTAAGATATCACAGTCTCTGTGGCACAAATTTAGAATACATAAACATGAACAACCCATTCCATGGCGGGCCATACAACGGAGGTAGTCATTGTTTGATACGTGAAGATTTTCTAAAATGGAATCCAGGAGTTACAGTTTGGTAAAACTAATAATACTTGACGTAGATGGTATCCTGACTGATGGTAAAAAGTATTATGATCGTGAAGGTACAGTACAGTACAAAACTTTTTGTGATAAGGATTGGACTGCTATCAAAAGATTTCGTGCTCTAGGCATCGCAGTAATCTTTTTAACCGGAGATCCATTCAATGAATCCATTGCACGTAATAGAAAAATAGACTGTATAGTAAATCGTGCCAATGGAGCACACAGTGATAAATCAACATATCTCCCTGGGATATGCAAACAGTACAATGTCGCCGCAGAAGAAATTGTGTTTGCTGGAGACGATATTTTTGATGTTGGGCTTATGCGATTGGTCGCCAGTTATTGTCCAAGCGATGCTCCTGACATAGTAAAACAACATGCTCGTGAATTACCATCACCGGGTGGAGAAAACTTTGTTATGAAGTTGTTTGACAGTTTAGACCGTGCGGGATCACTTCCCACGTGGGAGTTTGACAGTCACATGCAAGCAGTTTATGATCTAGATTCGCGAGAAAAATTCTAATGTTTGATATCACGCTATACGGACATTTGGTTGTTGATACTGTATATGATACCGACACAACTGTGATGGAGTTTGGCGGTATTGCTAATATGCGTCGAGCATTTGATCGTCTTGCGCCCAAACTCAATTTAGGGCTTGTACCCGCTGTTCTAGGTTCAGCTGATATTTTTATTGATCGCGCAACCAGTTCAAGAAGCAGTCGGGCAAATCTAAATACAGTGCGACTGCCTGTATCAATTAAACCATCACGTATTTCCCACGTTTTATACCTAAACGAATTACCCAATGTTGATTTTGTATCACAGTTACCAGGAATAATAACTGCTGACTGTTGCAAAGGTAAACCAGTGGATTTAGATTTACTTAAATACATTGACTACCTGTTTGTGTCTGATGACGAAGTCGCTGATTTAGAATCCGTCAAACGTGCAACCAAAGGCACAGTTATTGTACATAGCCCACAAGGTAGTAGGATTTTCAAAGACGATAAAGAAACTGTTTACTCAATTGATCCAAGTTTAATAATTACAAATTCAAATGTATTAGGAGCCGGCGACATGTTTGCCGCTTGTTTTTTATTTGCATTACATAATAACTTTAACAACAGCATTGAATATGCACACACAAAGACTGCAGAATTACTAAGAGAAATAAATGAAAAAATATAATTTAGTTTTACCCATAGCCGGCAAGGCACAGAGATTTATTGATGCTGGCTACATGATGCCTAAGCCACTTATACTTGCCAAAAACAAACATATCATTGATTGGTCCATGAGTTCAATTGATACCAGCGAGTGTAATTTAATTTTTATTGTTAGATTGGAACACATTTATAATTTTAGTATAGATAAAATATTAAAGAATAAATTTGGCGATGATATTAAAATATCAGTGGTAGATCGGGTCACTCGAGGTGCATTGGAAACTTGTACCTTGGCCCGAGATTTAATTGACCCGGACTTACCATTGTGCATTTATACTCCCGATGTTTACTTTGAGCCCACATTTGACTTAAACACTATCCCTGCCACTGCTGATGGATTTTTGTTAACCTTTTTGGCCAACAGTCCCGATCACAGCTATTGCGAAATGGACAATGTTGGGGCTGTAACCAGAGTAGAAGAAAAAGAAGTTATATCCCGACATGCCAACGTGGGCTTGTATTATTTTCGAACTGGCGCAATGTTTTTAAAGTACGGCCAAGAAATGATTGACCGTAATCTATTGGTCAAGAATGAATTTTATATTGCACCAATGTATAATCTAATGATTCGTGATGGATTAACAGTTACTGCCGCAGATACAGAAAAGATGCATGTATTAGGAACTCCAGATACATTTGAATTCTTTTGTAGACGTGTACTACCCAAGTTTGGTGAAAAGCCCATTGCATTGGCCTGTGATCACAGTGGATTTGATCTAAAAGAAACGGCAAAAACAGTGCTCACCGCAAAAGGTATTGCCTTTATTGATGTAGGTACTTATGTTGACAAGCCCTGTGACTACGGTGATTATATATCACAATCAGGACAGTTAATCAATAACAATACCTGCGACTTTGGTATTAGTTTTTGCCGTAGCGGCCAAGGAGTAAACATTGCTGCCAGTCAAGTTCCGGGCATAATTTCAGCACTTACTTTTGATGAATTTACTGCCGAGTATTCAGTCAAACATAACTGTGCCAATCACTTTGCAATTCCCAGTAGGTATGTGGACCAAGAACAATTTGGCCGTATGGTTGACATATGGCTCGCTACCAGCTTTGATGGTGGTAGACATTTTACAAGACTAAACAAAGTACTTAAATGAAATACATAGCACATAGGGGCCTATTCGATGGCCCCGACGTCAATTTAGAAAACCGTCCTGAACAAATAGAATTAGCACTTGAAGCGGGCTACGAATGTGAAGTTGATTTATGGATTGTAAATTCAGATTTTTATCTAGGACACGACTATCCCGATTACCCAATCAACAAAAAATGGTTAGACCGATTGGGACTATGGATTCATGCTAAAAATCTAGCGGCACTGCGCTGGCTAACCACAACTGACTTGGAATACTTTTGGCACCAGAACGATGACTTTGTATTAACCAGTCATAATTATATTTGGACTTTCCCTGGGCAGGCGTTAACCGAACGTAGTGTTATGGTCATGCCCGAGCACGTGGATAAGTCACTAACAACTGCACGCGATGCAAACTGCTATGCTATATGTAGTGACTATGTGTCTAGTCTAAAAACACTTGCTTGAATTTATTCATGACCGTTGCAGGATTAAATCTTTCGACTATGTCATGATAGTTTTTATCAAAACTGCGATAGTTGTATAATCGTTCTACCAGTTCTTGAGCATTGTTGTACAACATTCCGGTGCTCTGCAAATAATCCACATGGAATTGATCGTAACCACCGTTAAAGCAAAATGTAGGTTTATTGAAATACAGACTTTCACAAGGTGCCAATCCAAAACTTTCCCCAGCGGTTTTGGCTTGCACAAATGCATCACACATGTTGATGTAATTTGATTTTGTTTGTGGATCAGTTATGGGATCTAGATAAATCACGTTCGGGTGTTCAATAAAACGATTGGTGTTTAAGAACACAAACACATAGTCGGTATTATTACGCAATATTTCAGCCACTGCTTGATGGGCATATGGTATATCAAACGTGCTTTTGCCACCATGGCGACCAATAACAATTTTGTCGGCTGGTATTCCCAATTGTTGTCTAAAGTCTGCTGTGGGGTCAGGCAGTTGAACAATATGGTGCACATGTGGGCAAGTACCACCCGTCATTCTATTACTTAACCACTCACTTATGTAAGCATATCTATCGCCGTGCGGTTGATGAAACTGAAATATAACATGCACAGCGGTACGTACATCTGGAAGCGGTGCTTCAGGTTCAATATATCCAGATCTTAGATAATAGGCAACATCTATACCCGAGCATACTGGATTGAATTGACTGTTGTATACCTGTCTAACTTCGCAAATACTTCTTGCTTTTTCTATAACTGACTGTTCGTTTCCGCCATCACCGTTACCAGACTGTGCATCTGCACAATAAGATATTACACTTTCGTTGCCCAGTATCTCTTGATTGTATCTTGCATAGTCAAGTACCGCAACAGCAGTACCTCTCAAATTCATTTCAGTGGTGTGGAATAAAACTTTCATTTGATAAAATTGGCTATTTGATCTTGGCTCCACATGTACATCTGTCTACATGCTGGTGTGGAATAGGGCCAATAATTGATTTGATATATGTCAGTAAAGACTTCTCGAATTTCACTCATCGTTTGTTATTTTTTCGCCTAGATGTTGTTTGATAACACGCAGTAATTTACGTTCTGTATCATAAACATATTCGCGTTGTTCCTCTTCTGTATTTACTACTAAAATAAAACCATTTGCGGCTTTTCTAATTTCTAAACTTTCAAACATAACGATTCCTTTAGGATTATAAAACATTAGTATAACACAACAAGAAAATTTAGTCAAGAAAAAGCCCACCAGAGTGGGCAATTGGTTTATCCTAATTGGATTAGAAGTTTGCGGTAAAACCCAAGCCATATGAATTTTCATGTATGTCTTGATAGCTTTTGCTTAGATTTAAATCAAAGCTGACTTTCTTGACCACTGGAATTGAATATGTACCATAGGCAACTGTTTGCTTGGGGTTTGTGCTATGAGCTTCATTGGCACGAGTCTTAACTCCGCCAAATGCATAACCTGGACCTGCTTTCAAGCCACCGTTAATGCCCACTAGGCCGTATTGGTAAGCGTTACCTGCTCCACCATTTTTGCCGTCATCAAAACCTAAACCAACATAAGGTGTGATGCCAAATACTGTTTTACCCACTGTGGCTTCTGTGCTATGAAACAAGCCAGTGCCATCACGGTAATCACCAGTACGGTCTTGTAAACCAAGTTGCAATCCAGCAACCTCTGCACCAAAACGCACATATTCTGCTGCGTATGATTGCTTGGTAACTGTGTCACGGACGTGATCAACTTCAACTGTTGCATAATCAGCACCAAATGCCGACACGGCCAAAACTGCTAAAAGCGCAGTAAACATACTTTTTTTCATGAAATCTCCTTTTATAAAAGTAATTGTATTATATAGTATTTATACTGATAAATCAAATATTTTGATTAACCGCCTCTTCCAGCGGCTCGTTTTGTAGGGCGGTTTGTAGTAACTTGATTTCGAAATTTGGCCTGTTGTACTTTTGCAGCAGTGCCAGCAGGTACCTTGGATTTGGTTTTTGCAGCAGCACGAATGGCTTCTGCAAAGTTTTTGGGTTTTGCGTCTTCGGTCATGTGTTTCCTTTTTGTTGGTGCCCCGCGACAGAATCGAACTGCCAACTGATGATTACAAATCAACTGTTATGCCACTTAACTAGCAGGGCCTAATACTATTTAATGTCAATTGGTTTAGACAGACAAAATCTGCATTTCGACAGTGGACCGCCTATAGCCCCGGGTAGCGACCCCAGTGCAACATCTTTGCAGATGCCAGTTGCGGAATCTTGCAACCTCTTCGCGACTTTAAAATAAAAACCACCCTCGGAAGTATCCGATATTGTCCGGTTAAGGACCACGGGGCAAAAAAGAATACCTGTCACGCCTAGAGACTACCACATGTATCAGATCAGCCGCCACGCCGTCTGCCTAAACCAATTAACACTTTGGTGGAGAGACTGGGAATCGAACCCAGTGACCGTATTACTACAGTCTACAGATTAGCAATCTGCTGCATTACCATCCTGCCCCCTCTCCTGTCCTTTACATTATGGGACCATTACCATTTTGGAAACCTACTGTACCACCTTCTTCTTTAATACGTTTAACAACATCTTCAAACAGGATAGGAGCAAAGTCCGGAGTTTGTTCTACGCACACGCAGTGATAGCGTACATCAACTTCGGGAGTAGCACCCTTGTGCTTGGAGATCATGACACGATTGGCATGCAAATGCCCGTGTATGTTTACACCAAAGCGGCCCAAACTTTCGGGATGGAGCGGTATGTGAGAGAGAATCATGCCGTTCATGACATGATAGGCTCTAAGTTCTCTAAAGTGTTCACGGTACTCCTCATCTCTAAAGATATCGTGATTACCACGAATCAAAACCTTGTCGCCGTTGAGTCGGTGCAATGTTTTCATTGCTCGACGATTGATCACCACATCGCCAAGATGGTAAACTTTGTCGTTAGGCCGAACACGTTCGTTCCAGGCTTTCACCATGGCCTCATCCATCTCATCTGCCGTGTCCCAAGGACGCAACTTTGTTACGCCATCATTTCGTGTGAAACGGCATACACCCGTGTGTCCAAAATGTGTGTCACTGACTAAAAATACTGAGGGCATCGCCGTCTCCTTAATGTGTATTATACTGGTTATTTCATTCTTTGTCAAGTAGTATCTATAAATACTCACATGTCAACTGTATTAGATTTTCAAACTGAATTAGGACCATTCTCTATACAACTTTTAGATACTGCTGTAGTCGATCTTTGGTTTAAACATTTTTGTAAAATATCCAAGCATTACAAACTCAGTTCACTGTGGGTTTGCTGGCCTCATTTATCCACGGATCATAGCAACAAACTCAGATTGATAAACTCCATAGTCGATACTGTAGATAAACTCAACACCTTACCGTACCTAAGCCCGTTTCCAATATCGGTTACCAAAAATGATTTAATTGCATGTGATATCGATTCGCAAATTCAATTAAATCAGTTGCACCGATGCGCAGTTGTAGCCAGTAAATTTAGAAATAGATGGATATACCACAACGATCCCACATTTGAATTTGTACCCTACGACAATGAGGAATTTTTATATTTGATAAACCGATTAAACCAAGGCATACACGAGCTAGAAAATATTGTAAGCACGCCCAATCGCAAAAAATTCAACCATGTTATACATACACTAGAAGTAAGAGTTGATGCCAGTCAATATACGGATGTGACTATTTACTATGATGATGTCGATTTACAAATTCCCCGAGAATACCAGTCAGACCTAAGATTGAGCGGGCACGATGTTTGGATTAAAAAAGATTTGTTAGGAAAAGATTACATCACTGCCTTTGCAGACCACGACGATCCCAACGAGTTTGATGTGCAACCACCATTTCTAACCAGCGGCGGATTGCATATTGATTTAAATTGCGGTCGAGACGCTTTATATCAGAGTCAAGAATTCGCCGCCTGGTTAGGACAGACTCCCACTGACTATCACGGAAATTATCCGTTAGGCGACGTTGTTGCCGGTCGAGAAAACATCAGTGGTCGAACTAAAATTGTAGAATTTCTTGGAGTAAGGGGAGGGATTTGAACCCCCGGTTTTACAGATTTGCAATCTGGTGCATTGGACCGCTCTGCCACCCTTACATTGTTCTGGAGCGAGGTAAGAGAATCGAACTCTCAGCATTAGCTTGGAAGGCTAAGGTATTACCACTATACGAACCTCGCATAACATTATTTAACTAATCGTATTCCTTCAATATTTAACTTGCCTTCTTGTACTTCTAGTAGCGCCGAAACTGGAGTATGTAGGTGTGCAAACAGGTCACTGTTTCGATTTGTTTGCGCTATTTGTCTTGCTCGAGCACTGGCAATTATAATCAATTGAAATCTATTCCCGATCATTTCAACACATTTTTCAGTGTCTATTTGTGTGCCACGACTAGTGTACTGCATATATTTCCTTAAGTTAACAAAAAAATGGAAGCGGGAAGTGGATTTGCACCACTGATCTTCAGGTTATGAGCCTAACGAGTTACTTCTTCTCCATCCCGCTACTGATTTGGTCTCGGTGGCAAGATTCGAACTTGCGGCTTCTTGCTCCCAAAGCAAGTGACTTGACCGGGCTAGCCTACACCGAGTTTATTTTTAAAACGCATTCCAAAATAGGTGCCGGAGCCGGCACCTGCCAAACTTGCAATCAAGGTCAAATGATTTTCTGTGTAGTTGATTACCGCTATACTGGCCGTAAAGGTACACACCACCGACCACAAACTTGCTACCACTGCACGATCTTCGTTGACTGCACGCACATAGTAGGTATAAAGTATATCGGTTGCAAATACTAATAAAAAAGTTTCTAGGTACTGCCACATGTTATTTGGAGCGGAATACCAGAATCGAACTGGTGTCTAGACGTTGGCAACGTTTCGTTTTACCATTAAACTAATCCCGCTTAAAAATATATTATAACAAATATTTTGATATTTGTCAAATGATTTGGCTCCAGAGGCAGGGATTGAACCTACGACCAATTGATTAACAGTCAACTGCACTACCGCTGTGCTACTCTGGAATTATTTCTGGTGCCCCAGGTCGGACTCGAACCGACACGGATCTCTCCACTGGCTTCTAAGACCAGCGTGGCTGCCATTACACCACCGGGGCCGTACTTTACTTATACTTGTCTTGGGGAGTCGTACGAGAATCGAACTCGTGATAGCGGAATCACAACCCGCGGTTTTACCACTAAACTAACAACTCCATATCATGGTACTATAAATAATACACAATGAAAAAGAAAATACTTGTACTTGGTACTAACGATGTCAGTACCGATATCGAAACATCACACATTGCCAAAACAAACAATTCAGTCAATCATGGACTGATTGCAGATGAATCTTTTGTTCCCAAATTACCGGGTTATTATCACACATCCATAATAGATTTATCTTTTGGTGCTATTGTTGCTTTAGCAAAAAATTTCAACATTATTCAATTTTTAGATCAGCCCGTAAACAAATGGACTCATTGGAAATTGTTGTTGTCATCGTATAAAGTCATGGTCGAACTAGACCGATTAGGGTATGTTACTGTTTATAAAGATAACGACAATATTAAAAAATACAACACATTCAATGATATTTTTGAAAAAAATAAAAGTTTTTGCATCTATCCCTGGATCAATCTACTAGAGGGCAATGGTGAATTGAATCTTTGTGCTCGTAGTACCAAAACTGTAACTGCCTTTAAAGATTTAGGCAATTGGCGTACCAATAGTGAATATCAAGCCATTAGGCAAAAAATGTTGCAAGGAGAATTACTACCCGAATATTGCAGTCGTTGTTATGACTATGAATCAAAAGGAATTGAAAGTTATAGACAATTTGAAACCAAAGATTGGATTAGCAAATTAGATATAAATTCAATTGAAGATCTCGACAGTATAGACAGTCCGTATTATTACGAAATAAGATTGAGCAATAAATGCAACCTCATGTGTAGATCTTGTAACCCCGAACACAGCCACTTGATACAACGAGAGTTTCGCCAACACAATATTATATATCCCGGTAAACAAACTTTTTCATATTCTGGGCTACATGTGATCAATATCAACGCCTTGTCAGCCAAGACTAGAGTTTACTTGACTGGGGGCGAACCCACAGTAATGTCCGAAGTATTGACCTTTATGCGAAACTGTATAGATGCTGGTAAAACTGATTTTGATTTTACACTTGGCACAAATGCTGCAAGCCTGAGCAATAAATTTCTAGAATTAACCAGCCACTTTACAAATATGAATTTTTCAATTAGTCTAGATGGATACGGAAAAATAAACGACTACTGGCGATGGGGATCCGAATGGAACACCGTGATAGCCAATACAAAATCTCTTGCATCACAGGGACACACCATATCTATTAACACTGTGCCTGGAATTTATAATGTAACAAATTTACATCTGTTGTTTGAATTTCTAGATCAAGAATTCCCGCATGCAGGGGTTTATCTACAGATTAATCGTCTTCCTATACAATCAGCATTTAATCATCCCAATTCACAACTGGTAGTTGAATCTATGGAAAAATGCCGACAAACAAAAATTTATTATTCAGATGGAAAATCCAATCGAACTTGTATAGATTCCTTATACGATCACTATTCTAAAGATCCCAAGTGCAACTTGAAAGATTTACAAGATTTTTTTGAATACAATGATCGCTTAGATTTTATTCGTGGTGTTTATCTCAAGGATTACATACCCGAATTAGAGGCCTGTAGATCCTATCTACGGTCCTAGATTGGCGCCCCTAAAAGGAATCGAACCTTTCCGTGACAGGCTTCAAATCCTATTGACACGACAACAGTCCAGGGTATAAATTGGTGGAGGAAGTAAGATTCGAACCTACTCATCCATTGGAAACAGATTTACAGTCTGCCGCGCCTCTCCAACTGCGCCGTTCCTCCATATTTGGTACATCGTACCGGATTCGAACCGGTGTACCCGCCGTGAAAGGGCGGTGTCCTGGGCCTCTAGACGAACGGGACAGGCCAGCAGAGGCGGCCTCGTATCCGACACAATCACCCTGGTCAAGCCATCATCTCACACGTGTCCATTGAATCGCGCTCCTACCCGTGAGTATCCTCCCCACAGGGACGCAAGAGCCTGTGATAATATGGGGGGAAACCAAGCCAATGAGCCTAAATTGGACCGAGACCACGCATGACATCGCCGGCCTGAAACTGCACATGACGCGGGCCGGCCAAGGATCACCCGTCCTTGTCCTGCATCATGATACCGGCACGCCAGACCGCCTGCCCTTCTACGATTCGCTGGCAGCAAACTACGACGTACTGATCCCGCACCACCCCGGCTGGGGCAAGTCCCAGCGGCCCGAATGGATGCGCAGCCCGCGCGATATCGCCGCACTCTACGCCTGGCTGCTGGCCGATCTCGGCCTCTCCGCCGTCTCCCTCATCGGGCTCGGCTTTGGCGGCTGG
>Ga0007809_10000548_pt1 | contig 15788 bp, 17 predicted proteins | sample CryBogCBE02Aug07_FD_60383 | JGI IMG/M metagenome (GOLD analysis project Ga0007809, IMG submission 60383) | Freshwater microbial communities from Crystal Bog, Wisconsin, USA - CBE02Aug07 | ecosystem: Environmental > Aquatic > Freshwater > Lake | place: Crystal Bog, Wisconsin, USA | collected...
GGAGTTCCAGGATCTCCGCGCCCGCGTCAGGAAGGCCGGCGCCGACTATCCCGTGACGGAGTATCTGAGCGGCGAGGATCCGACGCGTCATCTCGCCCTGCTCTCCCGCTTTCCCGTCGTCGAGCGGCACTCCGCGGGCGATGTGCCTCTGCGGGTGGGCAGTCTCACCCTGCACAGTCCGCGGGGGGTGCTGGATGTGACGCTGGAGCCCCGGCCCGGATACCGGGTGCGTCTCCTCGGCGTGCATCTCAAGGCGAAGCTGGAGGTTCCCGACTATGATGGCACGGCCCTGCGCGAGGCGGAGGCGGGCTGGCTGCGCGGGCATGTGCGGGAGATTCTCACAAGGGACCCGGAGAGCAGGCTCGTGGTGACGGGGGATTTCAACGACACGTGGAATTCCCGGACCATCCGCGGGATCACCGGGGACCCGGGGAAGCCCGACAGCCTCAAGGCCATCCCACTGACCGATGACCGGGGCGAGTGCTGGACGGAGTTCTGGGAGGGCGCCGGCGTGTACTCGCGGATTGACTACGTGATGGTCTCCAAGAAACTGGAGCCGGAACTTGATTCCGCGCGGTCAGGGGTCGCACGCTTTCCTTTCTGGCGGGAGGCCAGCGATCACTGCCCCGTGGTCATCACCCTGAACACCTCCGGCAACCCCACCCCATGCGCCACGACAAGCCCCTCACCCCGATGACAGGGACTCTCCGACCCCGCCTGGTCGCGGCGGCGTTCGCGCTGCTGGCCCTGCCCCTGCATGCGGGCTGGGAGCAGGTGACCGCGCTCGACGCCCCCCTCCCCATCCCCCATGATCCGATGAAGGCGCACGCCGCGCTACGCGAGCATCTGCAGGCCCAGATCGCCGCGAATGAGTCGTTCCTGAAGACCTCGCCGGACAGTCCCCATGCCTGGGAAGCCAGGATACGCCTCGCCTCCGCGCAGGGGCGCCTCGCCTCGATCCCGGACGACTCGACCGGCGCGGTGGACAAGGCCGGCGTGCAGGCCGCCATCGAACAACTCCGGACGCTCGAAAGGACCATCCCCGAGAGGAAGCTCAGGGCGGAGGCGATGTTCCGCAGGATCTCCCTGCGTTGGCAGGATCTCGGCGACGGCCCCGACCAGAAGCGTGAGACGGCGACGGCGCTCGCGGGGCAGTTTTTCCAGGAGTTCCCCGAGGACCGGCGCGCGCCTCGCCTGCTGGCGGAGGCGGCCTCGCTCTGCAATTACCATCCCGCGGACAAGAAGCGGCTCATCGATCAGGCCATCTCGGTCTGCTCGGAGGAGGCTCTCCTGCAGCGACTGCAGGACGACATGCTCCAGCTTCAGCAGTTGGGCAGGCCGGTGGATCTGCGCTTCAATGCGACCGATGGATCCAAGGTTGATCTGCTTGAGAACCGGGGGCATGTGACGGCGCTGGTCTTCTGGGCCGCCGAATCGGCCCCGAGCGTCGTCTGGATGGGGTATTTCCGGAAATTCGCCGACACGGTGCCCTCGCTCCGCGTCGTGACCGTCAGTCTGGATCGCAGCAGGGAGGATCTCGACGCGGCGATGAAGACGCTGCACCTGCTCTGGCCGACGGAGTTCGACGGGATGGGGTGGCAGAATCCGATCGCCCGGAGATTCGGAATCAACACCCTGCCGACCCTCTGCCTCATCGATGCGGACGGCAGGCTCGCCTTCCTCAACGCCCGCGACGATTACGAGCACAGGATCAACGAGTTACTGCTGAGAAAAGGCCCCTGACTATCCGCCGCAAAGATGGCCCGGCAGTTGCTTAGTCTCAGGCAGCCACTTCACGCCCCCATTGCATCCTTACCGATCGCCGATCCCCACCTCCGTCCTCTGACTTCCACCTTTTCACCTTCCCGCCTCCCCAACCTTTCCCATGCTGACCGACTCCTACGACCGAGGTGATTTCTTTGACGAGATGTTCGACGATGCCGGGCCCGTCCGCCCGCACTACCAGAATGTCGCCGAGCATCTCCGCTCGCTCGACGAGGCCGAGTACAAACGCAAGCAGACCGCGGTCGACCTCTCCTTCATGCGCGGGGGCGTCACCTTCACGGTCTACAACGACGACCAGGGGACCGAGAGGATTTTTCCGTTCGACCTCGTGCCTCGCGTCATTCCCGACACCGAGTGGAAGCGCATCGAGGCGGGCCTGGCGCAACGCATCACCGCGCTCAATCTCTTCCTGCACGACATCTACCACGAGCAGAAGATCCTCAAGGACCGCGTCATCCCCCCCCACTACATCCTCGGGGCGAAGCATTTCCGGCGAGAGTTCATGGGCTTCAACGTTCCCAAGGACATCTATGTCCACATCTGCGGCACCGACCTGATCCGTGACCGCGACGGCAACTACCTGGTGCTCGAGGACAATCTCCGCTGCCCCTCCGGGGCCAGCTACATGCTGGAGAACCGCGCCGCCCTGAAGCGCGCCTTCCCCGAACTCTACCGCAACGCCCGCGTCCACCCTGTGGACGAGTACGCCGCCGACCTGCGCCGCGTCCTGCAGTATGTCTCCCCCCCCTCGCTGACGACCTCGCAACCCAACGTGGTGCTGATGACGCCGGGCGTGTTCAACAGCGCCTACTTCGAGCACGCCTTCCTCGCCCGCCAGATGGGCATCCCGATCGTGGAGGGACGCGATCTCGTGGTGCGAGACGCGCGCGTCTACATGCGCACGACCTCCGGCCTCGTCCCGGTGGACGTGATTTACCGCCGCATCGACGACGACTTCCTCGACCCGACCATCTTCCGCCCGGACTCCCTGCTCGGCGTTCCCGGCCTGGTCAACGCGTACCGCTCGGGCAACGTCAGCCTCGCCAACAGCATCGGCACCGGGGTCGCGGACGACAAGGTGGTCTATTACTTCGTGCCCAAGATCATCAAGTACTACCTCGACCAGGAGCCGATCCTGCCGAATGTCGGGACCTTCCTTGCCAGCGAGGCCGAGGACCGCGTCTTCATCATGGAGAACCTCGAGAAACTCGTGGTCAAGTCGGCCAACGAGGCCGGCGGCTACGGCATGCTTATGGGCCCCTGGGCCACCAGGGAGGAGATCGAGGCCTTCCGCGAGCAGATCCGCGCGAATCCGCGCAACTTCATCGCCCAGCACCCGATCTCGCTCTCGCGGCACCCCACCTGGTGCGAGAACGGCTTCGAGGGGCGTCACATCGACCTGCGCCCCTACATCCTCTACGGCGAGAAGATCACGATCACCCCCGGAGGACTCACCCGCGTGGCCCTGCGCAAGGGATCGCTGGTCGTGAACTCCTCGCAGGGCGGCGGATCGAAGGACACCTGGGTCCTGCAGGGGGACTCCTGAGCCAACCGGCGGGGCGCACCACGAGAACCATCTTCCCACGATGAGCGACACCATTCTTCCCACGGCCCAGAAGCCGATCAACGACCGACGCGACTCCCAGGTCATGCTCTCCCGCGTGGCCAATTCCCTCTACTGGATGAGCCGCTACATCGAGCGCGCTGAGAATGTCGCGCGCCTGCTCGACGTGAATCTCCAGCTGATGCTCGACTTCGCCGATCTCAACGATGAGCAACTCAAGGAGCACTGGCTGCCGATCCTGCGCTCGGCGGGCGACGAGGAGACTTTCTTCAAGTCCCACAAGAAGGCGGACAGCGCGAGCGTCACGGAGTTCCTGACCTTCAGCCCCGAGAATCCCAACTCGATCCTCTCCTGCCTCTTCACCGCGCGCGAGAACGCCCGCCAGGTCCGCGACCAGATCTCGCTGGAGATGTTCGAGGCGATCAACGAGGCCTACCTCTTCCTGAAATCGAAGAACGCCCGCGAGGTCTGGCAGTCGGGGGCCCACGAGTTCTACGGGCAGATCAAGAACTACTCCCACCTGTTCCAGGGACTCACCGCCTCGACCTTCATCCGCAACGAGGGATACGAGTTCATCAACATCGGCAAGCTGCTCGAGCGCGCCGACAAGACAACCCGCATCCTCGACCTCAAGTACCACATCCTCCTGCCTAGGGTAAGCGATGTCGGCGGTGCGGTGGATGCCGCGCAATGGCAGGCGATCCTGCGCTCGGCAAGCGCCCTGGAGGCCTACCGCAAGTTCCACGTCGAGGACATCCTGCCCAAGAAGGTCGCCGAGTTCCTGATCTTCTCGACCACCTTCCCCCGCTCGATCCGCTCCTGCATGCAGCATCTGGACACGGATCTCCACCGTCTCAGCGGCAAGGAACGGCGGGAGTACAAGAGCGCGGAGGAACGGGCCTTCGGAAAGCTGCTCTCCGACCTGAACTTCCTCACCATCGAGGATATCCAGGCCGAGGGGCTCCATGAGTTCCTGCAGAAGGTGCAGGAAACCCTCGACCGCCTCGACGACCACATTTACCGGGAATACATGTACCACCCTCCGGTGGACATCCAGGCCGAGATCCTTCTCCACCAGCAGCAGATGCAGCAACAGCAATGATCCTGCATCCCGAAACGACCAGGCCTCACGAGGCACCCTGGAACGAGCCCCTGCGGCTCTCGATCTCCCACCTGACCCGCTACACCTACGAGGGGCCGGTTCAGGACAGCTTCAACGAGGCGCGCCTGCAACCGGTGAGCGACGACCTGCAGCAGGTCAGGGAGTTCCTCTTCCGCCTCTCCCCGCAGGCCAAGGTCCGCGACTACCCGGACCTCTACATGAACTGCGTCCATTACTTCGACGTGCCCGATCCTCACGAGCAGCTCGAGGTCGAGGCGGTCTCCACGGTGCACACCGTTCCCGATCCGCGCGGCACCATCCCGGAGACGGGTCCCGACCTCCTGGCCACGCCGCAGATCAAGGAGCAGCACTTCGACTTCCTCCACTCCTCGGAGTTCGTCTCACTCGGCGTCGACATCTGGCGCGAGGCGGTGGACGCCCTTCCCTTGGGACTCGGGGACATCTGGCGCGACACCGTGGCGATCGGCGAGCACATCCATCGCAACTACAAGTACACGCCGCTGGCCACCAACGTGAACACCCGCGCGCAGGAGGTGCTCTCCAAAAAGCAGGGTGTCTGTCAGGACTTCGCCCATCTGATGATCGCCCTCTGCCGCTCGCACGGGATTCCCGCCCGGTATGTCAGCGGCTACTTCCTCAACCAGCACAAGCTCCCCGGCGAAATCGAGGCCAGCCATGCGTGGATCGAGGTCTTCATCCCGGGCTTCGGATGGAAGGGCTACGACCCGACCCACCGTCGCGCGAGCGACACACGCTACGTGAAGCTAGCCGTCGGGCGCGACTACTCGGACATCCGGCCCGTCGGCGGCACCTTCCGCGGAAGGGGCACGCGCAAGATGGTGGTCGAGGTGAGCGTGCAGCGGATTAGCTAGAGGATCGGGAGCAAACCGCCGGGCGATTTGATGAATGCTGCCGAAGTGCCCCTATCTGGCATGCATTTCCCGGTACCATGCGACGAACTTGGGAATACCTTCACGAATCGGGGTATGCGGCGAGTATCCAAGAAGAGTGCGGGCCTTGGTGATGTCAGCGGCCGTGAGTGGCATATCACCTTTCGCCTCAGGATGAATATCGATCACTGCTTTCTTTCCCAAGGCATCCTCGATTGCGGTAATGAGCCGAGTCAGCGTGATCGTCTCGTTGTTCCCGAGATTGAAGATTTCGAAGAGGGGCCCATCCCCCTCGATGAAAGTTATCGCACTCATGAGTCCCTGAACGATGTCGTCGATGTAGGTGTAGTCACGCCGGGTGGTTCCGTCGCCGAACCGCTTGATCGGATGGCCCTGATCAATGGCACGGGTAAAACTGTGAATCGCCAGATCAGGACGCTGTCCGGGACCATAAACGGTGAAGAAGCGTAAGCAGGCGATCCTGATGCCATGAAGATTCACGTAGTTCCCGCAAAGCTGCTCTCCCGCGATCTTGGTCGCGGCGTAGGGGGAGAGCGTCTGAAGCAAGGGAAGATCCTCGCGAAATGGAATCGTCTTAGAGAGCCCATAAACCGAGGAACTGGAGGCAAAGAGGATTTTTCTGCAGTCCGCCAGTCGCGCGGCCTCCAAGACATGGAAGGTGCCGGTGATGTTCGTGTCGATGTGGAGCTTGGGGTCAAGGATGGAAGAACGTACTCCGGCCCGAGCTGCAAGATGGATCACGATATCGGGCCTAACCCTTGCAAACACATCCATTACTGACCCCCAATCGCGCAGGTCGATCTCGGCAACCTCAAACAAGCCGCTGAAGGATGCGACATTAGCCCTCTTGATCGACGGGGCGTAGAAGTCATTAAAATCGTCGATCACGGTGACCACATGGCCCTCGGCCAGAAGAGCCCGTACCGTATGAGAACCGATGAACCCGGCTCCTCCGGTAACAAGGATTTTTTTGCTCATAGGGTTATCGTGGATTTAATAGATGGAAAAAACCGAGGAATGCATGAACCAAGCTTCCAAGAAGAAGGAAGGAAGTCCACCGATGGCAACACCTTTGGAGAGTGCCACAGCTTTGTGAGAGCAAATTGGCTTCAAAAGCAAAAAGGGGGAAGGTGAAAAAGGGAAAGTGATCCGAGCAGATGGGGCGGTGCCCCAAACCCGTGCGCGGATTTGTGATGTGGAACGGTCTCGTATCATGCCGTGGAACATTTTGAAACCGCGGTGATTTTTCTTTGCCACCACAACATCTTGTGGTCAGATCTTTGAGGATCCCCCCGCTGACACAATGCTTTGCCCCAAGTGTTCCTCACTCGACGATAAGGTCATCGACTCCCGTCTGTCGAAGGATGGCACCAGCATTCGCCGCCGCCGCGAGTGCCTGGGCTGCGAGACGCGATTCACCACCTACGAGCAGGTCGAGCGGGTGGAACTCCTCGCCGTGAAGCGGGACGGCCGTCGCGAGGCCTTCGACCGGCAGAAACTCCTCTCCAGCTTCATCAAGGCGTGCGAGAAGCGCCCCATCCCACTCGACACGATCGAGGAGTCGGTCCAGGCCGTCATCTCCGACCTCGAGTCGGGCCAGGACCGCGAGATCCCGACCAAGCTCATCGGCGCCAAGGTCATGGAGAGGCTTCACGCCGTGGATCCCGTGGCGTACGTCCGCTTCGCGTCGGTGTACCGTCGCTTCGAGGACATCGGGGAATTCATCGAGGAGATCCAGTCCCTCGAGCGGCGCGCACCCCTCTCCGATGACCAGAAGGAACTCTTCGTGGAGAAGCCCCTGTCATGATCGCCCTGCTCGACGGCATGCCGATGGTGAAGCTCCCGGACGGGAGGAACACCCTTTTTGAAAAGGGGTGGATCATCTCCGCCCTGCGCGACGCCGCGGAACGGGCCGGCGAGCACAACTGGTGGCTCGCCGAGCATATCGCCGAGAGCGTGGTTCTCTATCTGCGCCGGGATTTCGAGGCGAACTCGGTGGCCATCCCGAATCTCCAGCAGGCGGTGCACGAGGTGCTCGGATCACTCGGCTTCCCGGAGATCGCGGAGGCGTTCCGTCTTCCGGAACCTCCGGTCCACCTCTCGCTCACCGAACTCGCCGAGGAGGCCGGCCCCGGATACGAACTCGCCTTCTTCGACCTGCTCAAGTCCCGACTCGACCGCATCGCCGGCTCGCGGACGGGCCGTCTCGAGATCCATGATCTCGCCCCCTGCCTCAGACTCCTCGGGGGACGACGGGGATACCGCGAGGGTCTGCGCGGCGAGATCGTCTGCTTCATCAGGGAGTTCGGCGTGAAGGCCGGCGACAGACGGGCCGGCGAAACGCTCGAGATCCGGGTGTGCTGAGGGAAGGCAGAGGGCTTTTGAGCATTTAAGCTTTTTTCTCCCCCCCCCTCGTCTTTTTTCCCATCGCCCATTTGCCATCCCCCCATCACCTGATTTCCATGACCCTTTTCGAGAAGATCGCGGCCCGCGAAATCCCCGCCGCGATCATCGCCGAGGGCGAGCATTGGATCGCCTTCCGCGACATCGCCCCGCAGGCACCCGTCCATTTCCTCGTCGTCCCGAAGCGCTGCATTCCCCGCCTCAACGAGGTTTCCCCCTCCGACACGGCCCTGCTCGGCACGCTCCTCTCCGCGGCGGCATCAACGGCACGGCAGGAGGGTCTCGGGGAGAACGGCTACAGGATCGTGATCAACAACGGCCCCGATGGCGGGGAAACGGTGCCCCACCTGCATGTCCATGTGCTGGGCGGGCGCCCAATGCTCTGGCCCCCGGGATAGGGGCCTGCCGGGCGGAAATCCGCTCGACCGCTACTTCAGGAAGCGGATGGTGAAGGGGTAGCGGTAGGTCTCGCCGTTGCTGACCCTCACGGCAGCGAGGATCATGCAGACGATCCAGGTGAGGATGATCACACCGAGGAGGAGGAGCGTCAGGGGCAGAAGCGCCAAACCGATAAGCACCACGCAAAGGACCGCAGATATCCAGCAGAGCGCACCGGCGATGAGGCTGTAAATCGTGTACGAGATCTGGAAGTTGAGGACTTCCTTCCCCGCGGCATCGATCTCGGCGCTATCGGCGCGCTTGATCAGCCAGATGGCGAGCGGGGCGAGGATGTGCATGAGCGACCACCCGAGCAGGATCCCGGAGAACCCCGACAGGTGGAGCCCGATGCACCAGGAGCGCGCATGCTCCGAGGTGGAGGCCGGAACCAGATTGATCGTCGGCCCGTTGCCTTCAGGGCGGGGATCGAGGGGGGGAGGCGTTTCCATCCCCCTAGAAAAACTCCGGAATACCCCGCCCGGCAAGGGGCAAGTGATCCTTCCCCTTGCGATCCTGGGATGTTGAACGGCACCTTGCTCCCTCAAAGCGGTGCCTTCGGGGTTGCCAAGGGCGAGGCGCTGGGATTGACTATCCGGACGCCCTCATCCGGCGATTTTTTCCTTTTTATGAGCGAACGCAGAGTTGTCATCACCGGCATCGGGGTCGTGAGCCCCGTCGGCTCCGATCTCCAGACCTTCTGGAAGAACCTTACCGAGGGTCGCTCGGGCATCACGCGCTACCAGAACTTCGAACCGGTCGGCCAGGAATGCCTGATCGCCGGCGAGATCAAGGACTTCGAGGCCACCAAGTGGTTCAAGACCCCCAAGGATGCGCGGCGTGCGGACCGATTCGCCCAGATGGCGATGGCCGGCGCCAGCCTCGCCATCAAGGACGCGGGCCTGGATTTCGAGAAGACCGACCGCGAGCGCTTCGGCGTGATCATCGGCAGCGGGATCGGCGGCCTGCAGAGCATGCAGACCGAGACCCAGAAGCTCTTCGAGAAGGGGCCCATGAAGATCTCCCCCTTCACCATCGCCATGATGATCAGCAACATGGCCAGCGGACTCGTCTCCATGGAGCACGGCCTCACCGGCCCGAACATGGCGATCGTCACCGCCTGCGCCACCGCGAATAATTCGATCGGCGAGGCCTGGCGGATCATCAAGTTCGGCGACGCCGACGCCTTCATCGCCGGCGGTGCCGAGGCGACCATCACCCCGCTCGGCATGGGCGGCTTTGCCACGATGCGCGCCCTCAGCCTCCGCAACGATGCCCCGGAGAAGGCCTCCCGTCCGTTCGACAAGGACCGAGACGGCTTCGTCATGGGCGAGGGTGCCGGCATCGTCGTCCTCGAGGAACTCGAGCATGCGAAAAAGCGCGGCGCGACGATCTACTGCGAACTCGTCGGCTACGGCGCGACGGCGGACGCCTACCACATGACCGCACCGCGTCCCGAGGGCGAGGGAGCGAGCCGCTGCATGCAGATCGCCATGAAGCACGCCGGGGTCAACCCGGCCGATGTCGACTACATCAACGCCCACGGCACCTCGACCCCGCTCGGCGACATCTGCGAGACCAAGGCGATCAAGGATGCCTTCGGCGAAGCGGCCTACAAGGTTCCCGTCAGCTCCACGAAGTCGATGACCGGTCACCTCCTCGGTGCGGCCGGCGGCGTGGAACTCGCGGCCAGCGCGCTGGCGATCAAGCACGGCGTCATCCCTCCCACCATCAACCTCGACAACCCGGACCCCGAGTGCGACCTCGACTATGTCCCCAATGTCGCCCGCGAGGCCAAGGTCAAGGTGGCGCTGAGCAATTCCTTCGGATTCGGGGGCCACAACTCCTGCGTGGTCATCCGCGAGTTCGAGGGCTGATTTCTCACTCCATGAAACGCTCCGCCCTTCTCCTACCCGCCCTCATCGCCGTCGCCAGCCTGACCACACCCCTCATGTCACAGACCTCCAACCTCGAGCAGGGCCAGGCCTTCCTGAAGGCCAATGCCTCCAAACCCGGCGTCAAGACCACCTCCAGCGGCCTCCAATACCTCGTGCTTGAGGAGGGCAAGGGCAAGAGCCCCAAGGCCACCGACACCGTGCTCGTCCATTACAAGGGCAACCTCCTCGACGGCACCGAGTTCGACAGCTCTTACAAGCGCAACGAGCCCATCTCCTTCCCGCTCAACGGCGTCATCCCCGGCTGGACCGAGGGTGTGCAGCTCATGAAGGAGGGTGGCAAAATCCGTCTCTTCATCCCGTCGAACCTCGCCTACGGATCGCGCGGCGCGGGAGGGGTGATTCCCCCCGACTCGACGCTGGTTTTCGACATTGAACTTCTGAAGGTCCAGTAAGGCTCTCTTTTTTTCATTCTCACGGGGCGTTCACGATCTCAGTGAACGCCCCTTTTTTTGGCCGGTTTCCAAAGGCTTGGAAGTTTTGATGCTGCGCAAGGCCCACGCCGAAAAAAAGGTGGCGCAGTGATTTTGGATGCAGAGCTAGGCGCGCGAATGAAGCCGTAGCAATACCTACGGCGAGTGAGCAGCAACGACGCTCTGCGCCAAAATCACAAGATGACCGAGATCATGCAATAATCTCGGTCCCCACCCCCTCTTCCGATAGCGTCTCGACGAGGACCGCATGCGGGGTTCCGGCGCCGAGGAAGTGAACCTTGCTCAATCCCTGCGCGAGGGCCCTGGTGGCGGAACGGACCTTCGGAATCATGCCGCCGGTGACGATGCCGCGGGCGATCAGATCCTCGGTCTGCGAGGCGGTGAGGCTGTGGATCAGGGATTCCGGATCCTTGGGGTCGAGCATGAGTCCCGGCACATCGCTCAGGAAGATCAGTTTGGAAGCGGGCAACGCGGCTGCCAGGGCGGCGGCGGAGACATCCGCGTTGATGTTCATCGGATGCCCCGGGTGACCATTGGAAGGGGGCAGTGCGCCAAGCGGTGAAATCACCGGCACGGAACCTTCCTCGAGAATCCTCTTCACGGGGGCGGGATCGGTCTCCACGGCCTCACCCACAAACCCGAGATCAACCTCGCTCCCGTCGGTGTCCCTGACCGGATCGACCTTGCGGGCGAGGAAGACTTTGGTTCCCGAAATTCCCTCGGCACGCACGCCCAGGACGCGAAGCTGTTCGACGATCCCCGGATTGACCTCGCCGTCGAGGGCATCGCGCACAATGCTGATCGTCTCCTCGTCGGTGACGCGCAGACCCGCCACGAACCGGGGAACGAGTCCCTGTTCCTTCATGCGGGCGTTGATCGCCTTGCCGCCCCCGTGCACGAGGGCAACGCGGATCCCGGCTGCATCGAGGAAGGCGACATCGGTCAGGAATCGTGCGACCTGCTCGGGCTCCTCCATGGTGCTCCCGCCGAACTTGATCAGGAAGAGGGCCCCGCGGAATGTCCGCAGGTAGGGCAGCGCCTCGAGCAGGATCTCGGCGTGTTCGCGTGGGGAGACGCGGGCGGTCATCAGAGCGAAAACTCGGTGAGGTTCAGCCTGACATACTCCTCGGTCAGGTCGGTCGTGAGCAGACGGGCCTCCCCCTTGCCGCCGTGGAGATCGACCAGGACGGAGAACTCTTTCTTCGCGGCGATCTTGCGGAGCTTCAGCTCGCCCTTCATGTCCTGGCATCCCATGCCCTTCTTCGCGGCACGCATTCCGTCATAGCTGATCTCGACCTTGTCGGGATCAAACTTGGCCCCGGAGTATCCCGCGGCGTCGAGGATGCGGCCCCAGTTGGGGTCGCCGCCCGCCCAGGCTGATTTCACCAGCTGGGAATTGGCGATGGCCCGAGCGGCCAAGTGCGCCTCGGCCTCGGAACGGGCTCCCCTGACGGTGAGTTCGATCACCCTGGAAGTCCCCTCCCCGTCCGCCACGATGGCGCGGGCCAGATCGGCGCAGACCGCCTGCAGGGCGGAGGCGAAGGCCCGCTGTTCGGAGGCGGTACGGATGGTTGTGTTGGAGCGTCCGTTGGCCAGCGTCAGCACGGTGTCATTGGTCGAGCAGTCCCCGTCGACGGTGATGCAGTTGAAGGTCCTGCCGACGGATTCCCGGAGAGCCTTTCGCAGGAAGGCCGCCGGAACGCCCGCGTCGGTCGTGATGACGCAGAGCATCGTGGCCATGTTCGGCGAGATCATTCCGGCACCCTTGGACATGCCGCCGATCCGGAACGACTTGGTGCCGATCGTCACCTCGTAGGCGGACTGCTTCGGCACGCTGTCGCTGGTCATGATGGACCTTGCGGCGGCCAGGGCGGCGGCGGGAGTTGCCCTCAGCGAGGCCGCGGCCGAGCGGATTCCGGGGAACATCTTTTCCAGTGGGAGCTGGACGCCGATCCGGCCGGTCGAGCAGACAAGCACCTCGTCGGCATGGACTCCGAGGGCCACCGCGGCGGCGTTGGCGCATTGCTCCGCGGCACGCAGGCCGGGTTGGCCGGTGCAGGCGTTGGCGTTGCCGCTGTTGAGCACGACCGCGCGGGCCTTGCCCGATTCGAGATGGCGGCGGGAGAGCAGCACGGGGGCGGCTTTCACGAGATTCGTGGTGAAGACTCCGGCGGCGGCGGCCGGGGTTTCCGAAACCACGAGGCAGAGGTCGTCGCGGCGCACCCCGTTCTTGGGCGGGGTACGCTTGATGCCACAGGCCGCGGAGGCGGAGGAGAAGCCCTTGGCGGCATTCACGCCACCGGCGATGCGTTTGATGTTTTTGGAAACAGAGGAACTCACGGGGATGAAGGGGATCAAGGAGATGGGTGAAAAGTCCTGGAGGCGATTCTGTCTGCTGACCTAAAAGCCTAAAGCCTAAATCGCTGGAGCCTTCTAAAGCAGCCCCTCCGTCTCGGGCAGTCCCGCCCGGACGTTGTAGCACTGGACGGCCTGCCCGGCAGCACCCTTCACCAGATTATCGATCACCGAGAGGATCACGACACGGCCTGTTCGGGGCTCGTCGTAGAGCGCGATGTCGCAGAAGTTCGTGCCGGTGACATGCTTGGTGTCGGGGGGTGTCTCCCGGATCCGCACGAAGGGCTCGGAGGAGTAGGCCTCGACGAGGATTTTCCGGAGATCGGCGGAGGTCTTCCCCCTGGCGGGCGTCGCGATGATCGTGGAATGAATGCCCCGGTTCATCGGGACAAGATGCGGGATGAAGGTCAGGACGACCTTGGATCCGGCGGCGACGGAGAGCTGCTGCTCGACCTCGGAGAGATGCCGGTGCCGCGGAAGGCCGTAGGCCCTCATCGACTCATTGCACTCGGCGTAGAGGTAATCGACGGCTGCCTTCCGCCCCGCCCCGCTCACGCCGCTCGCACTCGAGACGACAATGCCGGACGGTTCGAGAAGTCCGGCCTTCATCAGCGGGATCAGTGGCAACTGGATGCTCGTCGGATAACAACCGGCGCAGGCAATGAGCGGGGACTGCAGGATCGCTTCCCTGGAGAGTTCGGGTATGGCGTAGATCGCCTGCCGCAGAAGCTCCGGGGCGGGATGCTCACCGCCGTAGTAGTCGGCATAGACCTCCGCATCCCGGAGTCGGAAATCCGCGCTCAAGTCGATCACCACCTTGCCCGCCTTCAGCGCCGCCGTGGCATACTCGGCGGCGACCCCGTGGGGCAGCGCCAGGAACACGGCTCCCGCATCACAGGCAGCGACCTTCGCGGGATCGGCCTCGGTGAAGACCAGTTGCGAAATCGTCAGGCCGGAGAACCGCGGCATGACCTCCCCGAGGGATTTACCGGAATGCTGGCGCGAGAAAACCGCCGTCACCTCGGCCGAGGGATGCCGGTCGAGCAAGTCGCAGAGCTCCTCGCCGGAGTAGCCGCTGGCCCCGACGATCGCAACCTTCAGTAGCGCAGTATCAGCCTTGGAGGTAGTGGAAGTCATGATCGCAACAGAGTAGTAAACCTGACGGCCAGTGCAACGGTTGAAACAGGGTGTCGGAAATAGATCCCGCAGAGGCGCAGAGACGCGGAGGAGAATAATAGTAATACTTGCAGTTCTTACATTATGGTAATACATTCCCATCATGGCCACACTCGTCACGACAAAAGGTCAGGTCACCATCCCAAAGAAGCTCAGGGACCGCTACGGCATCCGTCCGGGCGTGCTGGTCGATTTTGTCGCTGATTCCGACGGCATCCATCTCCGCAAGGCTGCGAGAAAAGAGAAGGAATCGGTCTTGGGCTGCCTTCGTCGTGAACTTGCAGGCAAAAAAGTCTCCGCCCTGCTCGACGACCTGCGTGGAGAGGTGGACCTTCCCCCGAAACGCCGCCGATGACCGTCATTGCAGTCGATACCTCGGCGTTGCTCTCCATCTTCAAGGGGGAATCCGAGGGAGAGGCATGGCTGGAACTGCTCCACACCATGTCCCGGACCAAAAGCCTGATCATCTCCACCATCGTACTCGGTGAAATCCGTTCCTTTTTCCCGTCCGATACCGCCTGCATGAAGACGATCCAATCGCTGGATCTCCAGATCAGCGACCTCGACAAGGACTCCTCCCTCCTGGCCGGAAAGATCTTCCGTGATTACCGGGCCAAGGGCGGCCCCCGCTCCACGATCCTTCCGGACTTCCTTGTTGCCGCCCATGCAGCCGTTCAGGCCGATGCCCTGGCGACCTTTGACCGCGGATACCTCAGAACCTATTTCCCGAAAATCCGCCTGATCCAGCCCTGATCCATTGGGGAGCGAGCCGTTCCTCCACTAGGCCCATGTGCTTTTTATGCATCTTGTGGCGATGCATCCCGACTCATTTTTCTTGCACCACGCGCGGCGAAACCCGATGCTCTCCCGCTCGAGAACGGGCTGTAGCACAGCTTGGTAGTGCGCTTGAATGGGGTTCAAGAGGTCGTGGGTTCGAATCCCGCCAGCCCGATTTCTCGATATTCCGGAGAGATTGTTCTCTCTGAAGAGGTTCCAGAGGGAGAGTGGGGTTGCTGGGTCGGGCAAAGAGCGACGCAATCACAATCGGGACTGCAGAACGTGGAATTTTTGTAGTTTGACGGGTTTCTGCAAAAGAACTACCAAGCCAGAAGACTTTCTTTTTTATGAATACAATCAATCAGCGACCAGTTGTCGGAATGGCAGCAAAAATCGGAGCAATCCTCTTTGCTTTATGGGGCATTCTCCATCTTTGGGTCGGATTAGAAGGCGTTCATCAGTACTTCACCGCCGGTGCGCATGGATTATGGAACTTGCTGATCGGAGGGATCAATGCTCCGAGGGAGACGTTTCAGCACTCAACAGATGTCGTGACGACTCATGCCCAAGCACAGCTTATCTTAAATTTCTGCATTGATGTTGGCGGATACGGAGTCTTGGGGCTTGTTGTTGCATGGGAAATCTGGAGGAAAGGATCTTGGTTAGCCTACTTGATTGGACTCCTCGTTATCGGAATTGCCGACTTAGCTTTTTTATTTGCGATGGTTACCCCAGGCATCATTGAACTCAATTTTGGGACGATCAGTGGTCCAGCAATTTGGTTTTTGGCGATTGCGATTACTCCCTTTGGCATGCCGCGCTTGGCGAATAGAAACGTGTAGGTCTAAACATCCAAACCCTCTTCAGACT
>Ga0007809_10000550_pt1 | contig 15757 bp, 32 predicted proteins | sample CryBogCBE02Aug07_FD_60383 | JGI IMG/M metagenome (GOLD analysis project Ga0007809, IMG submission 60383) | Freshwater microbial communities from Crystal Bog, Wisconsin, USA - CBE02Aug07 | ecosystem: Environmental > Aquatic > Freshwater > Lake | place: Crystal Bog, Wisconsin, USA | collected...
ATTCGGACATACTGGTAGGTGGATTGCCTACCAATTGTCCTGCGTAGGCTGCGCTTGTAATGACTTCACGGTAGTTGTCTTGTTTGTCTCGTCCCTCGCTTACCTTGGCAAGCGCAATAGCCATTGAGATCATTGAGACGTCTTGTGATGACACCTGCTTCTCAAGCATCGCGGTTGCTATAAGGGCTGCTTTCTCTAATAACACTACCGGATCAGTAGATTTAACCGCAGTGGCTTCAGCGGCCTTTTGGGTGGTTTCAATAATTTGGCTCCAATTGGGCCTATTCCGTAATTCAGCCATTTTAGTTTCCTTTTCTTAAAACTATGGTTCCGTCTAATTTCTTTTTAAACTTTGATCCTTTTCCAAAAGGCAGTGGGGTTTTGGATTCCTTCAAACCTAATACTGCCGCTTTGGATCGTTTTGCTTTTGCTGCTGTTGAATGGTCTTTTTTTGTTTTCTCCGTTGCACATGGTTTACACGTTAGCCGGATATTATCATCTGTGTCCGACCCTCCTAATTCTAGGGCTTTAACGTGTTCAAAGATAAAGCCGCCAGTAATCAATTTAATTCCGCAAATCATGCAGAATCCTTTTTCGCGTTCCCAAATTGTTAATTTACGTTTAACAGATAGGTTCCCGCGTTTTGTGGTGCTAACATCCTCAATCATGGCTTTATTAACTCCGATTGAGGAACAAAGAATGCTGGTCTTCCACCCGCAGGATCGCCCCACCAGTGATCTTTCTTCCCGTCAATTGCTTTAATATAGCCGCGTATCCAATAATTTCCGTTTAAGCCAGTAACAAGCCAATAGGTTTTTTCATCGTCATCCTTTGGGTGAAGTATTAAATCCCCATTAAGGCTAGAAGAAGTTCTGACTTGGTATGCTCCAACGTCATCGCCCCGCATTTTGCCTTTACCATGCCAGAAAACACCAAGGTATTTTGCTAAAGCAAACTCGCCCATAGCGCCCTCTATGCCGTATTGCCAATCCTTTTCATTACCAGCGCCGTAAGCGGGCTTTACGCCCTTCTTAATGTTTTCTACTTGCCTAAGAACTCCAGCCTGAGCAGCCAGAATCATTTCAGCCCAATCAAGAATTACTTGGGTCATTGAAATTTGCTCCCAGCGCGGTGAGAAGCCTGTTCCGTTCTCCACGCTTCTATTATGGCATCGCACTTGTTGCGTTGCGACCTATGCCATTCATCGGCTTCTATGGCTGCCACTTCTTCATCGCAGGCAGTGGCATAGTCCCTGTGCGCTTCAGCCCAAGCATCCCGCATTGCTACGGATGATTCGGGAGAACTAAGGATCAATCTTGCCCGTGTTTGTTTCCGGTTAAATTCTGCCCGCACACGATTGGCACGAGCAGCGGCTGTTTGATCAGAAGCGGTTGCTAAATAGTTTAACGCTTCTTCTATCCATTCATCACTGATCAATCTCGTTGGTTGCATGACGTTCTATCCTTGGTTTGAGTGTTATCCAACACTCTACGTTGTGGTTTGGCATTGGAATGGCATCCAAAAGAACAAGTATTTCGTTATCTTCTAGCCACCCGCTGCCAACAATTAATTTTCGCGTTGCATTGGTTTTATCTGTTTTATACGTCAAAACTGTCCATTTTTCCGTAAAATCAGCGTCAAGTTTTAGGTAATCTGCCGGGCGAAGAATCACCCGACAGAAGTTGTCTGAATCCGCAATTGGAATTGCGTCAAATTGAATATTAATAGTGTCTTTTTTGGTACTAAATCCGCGTCCAATAACCACCTCACGAACTTCAGAGGTTATGGGATCAGGACGGTAAGACACCGCAATCCAATCAAATCGCCAAGGCTCAGAATGGGATGTTTTCATCAAGTTCTTCTGATGCTGCCGATGGTTCTGAAATAATTGCTCTTCTGGGTTCATCCGTTGGGAGTTCATATTGAAAGGATAAATATTTTTTACCACTTTTAGCCACCTTTTCCCAAACAGCCTGTTTATATTCTACACCGTTGATCGTTAAAGTTCCCCGATATGTAGGTTGTTTGTCTGTTTTTTTGTAGTCGTTGGTAAATGCAACGCCAGACATTTCATTATCATATTCTTTGTTCATTTTCATTGATCCCTTAAATCTGCAATTCTGGCGGCGCAAGCCTCTGCCATCTGTACATATTCCCCATCATTGGGTTGTAATGCCATTAGCGCCCGATTTTTGGCTTCTTGCTTCCAAAATTCACGGACTTCTTTTTCCGTGGTGGCAAAAGACAATGCCCCGATGAAAACACCGACGTATTTATCCAAGTCTTCCCCTGTTGGCGTGAAGTTAGCCGCATAGACAATCGGCTCAGGTCCACTTTTTGGCTTGGACTTAGGCGGTTCTGAAGCCTTCTTAGGAGCAGCCGGAGTAGGGTTAGTTTGTGTATTTTGTACTGTTTCATCTTTTTCTGGATCATCGCCCGTCTCAATCTGGAAGAGTTTGAACAGAAGGTATTTATTAGCGCCTGTAAGGGCTTTGTAGACGCCTTTGTCACCCACACTGCCTGACTTGGACTTATCATTTCCGCAGCCAACAGCAGTAATTTTATCCGGCCAAATTTCGCCAGATACGTGGGCTAAAGTGTATTCCACGGTCAGCATAGTGTTGCCGTGCTGATCGATCGGGCTGACGTTTCCCACACTGGGAATCAGGATCAAACCATGCTGGATCATGGCAGGACGAAGGTTTTCCAAGAGGGATGCTTCACTGGCGTATTTGTACCCGTGAAACTTGTTTTCGGAAGATTTTTGGACGTATGAAACGTCCTTCATTATTGCGTTAAGTGCTTGAATTATATGTTTCATTTGTTATCCTTATCTGATGGTTAGCGTTTCACCGCCGTTAGAGAGTTGTGCGCCAGGAACGTCTTCGCCAGCCTTTAACTTTTCACCGATCAACGTCTTGTTCGGTGTTTTCGTAATACGGAAGAACTCATCGGGAAGCAAGCCCTCATCCACAATTTCTACACTTTGCGGCTTGGCGGACAATGATGCCGTACCATTAGGAACCGTTATTTTCCGCATTTCTGCGGCTTCTAAAAGCCTACGAATTATGCTGCGGATAACTTCCTGACGCCCCTTGAGTTTCTTTTCGCGCAAGTCTATTCGCGCACGCGATATTTTAGTTCCTTCTATATATGATTCAGTAATTATTAGATCAAACATAAGTCTGTCTATTAGTTCCAATAAGTCCGTACTACCTTCCAGTATATCACTCTTGAACTCATCGTCTTGTTTCAGTTCTGGATTATTCTGGTATAGCGCAGCCAGTAGATTAGTAATTTCTTGTTCTATCACTGGTAGGGTAATTTTAATCTTGTGTAAGTTTGTTTTCATTTTTGGCCCTTGACGTTTGTTTGCGATGAATGTAACTTGCACTCAATGCAAATGGATGTCAAATGATAAAACGCTTGGACCCACCAATTCCTGTAGTTACTCCCAAGGGGGCGGCTATGGCGCATTTTCTGTTGGATTACGGGTTTGAGCATCATTTGATGTGGATTTGTTTTCAGGACGAGACAGGGGAATGCTGGACATGGGAAAATCCCAAGATCAGGGTGCAATTGAACCACACGGCAAATCGGCTTTCCAATTCACCGATTGGAGAAATAGCGGTTCGGACCATCCCATGAGGCTTTGGCGGCAGGCTTACCAGATCACGCTGGACGATATTTCTTTTTTGACTGGATTGTCTGTGGCATCGTTGTCTCGGATCGAGCGGTACAAGCAAACGCCGCTCATCAGTGCGGCGCAAAAGATTATTAACATCAGCAATGGTTCTTTAACCCCGTCGGATTTTTTTCAATGATTCAAATTGAATTACCCCTTGCGCCATCGGTTAACGCTTTGTGGCGCATCTCTGGCAAGCGCCTATATCGCACAAAGCAGTACAAGGACTGGTTAGAGGAAGCGGGTTGGATGGTCCGTCAACAGACAAGGAAGACCGTAGACGGCGAATATGCCCTGCACATAAGGGCAGTACGCTCAAACAAAAGAAGGGACTTGGATAACCTTCTAAAGGCCACCTCGGACCTATTGGTGGAACTAAGAATTGTAGAAGACGACTCCCAGTGTGTGGCGCTGGCTGCGGAGTGGGCCAACGAATCATCAGCGCCGATGATTGTAACGATTATAACAATGGGCGAATCAAATGAACGAAAAACAATGGACTTACAGTGAGTTAAAAGCGCATTATATTGCAGTGCGAAAAAGATTAGGTGGATTGGGTAAATCCGCAGGATTGGTGCCTATTACGGTTGCGCCTGTGATCGAGCCGCCAGCGCCAGAACCTGAGCCATTACCGCCAAAATCCAAGTGGGAAATTGATAGTATTCCCAATAATGCCTTCAAACGGTATTTGATTTTCTGGGCTTGGAAAAAGGATATTGATCCAAATGTTCTGATTTCCCAGAATCGGAGAAAAGAAATTGCGCCTCTCAGGCACAACTTTTTCTATGACGCCTATCGGGATTTAGATTATTCTCAAAGTCAAATTGCGCGATTTATGAATCGCGACCATACGACGGTTAATAATTCCATTAAACTTTGGGAGGAAAAAATCCGTGTCAGCGCATGAACTCAGGGATTATCAGAAAGAGGCGATCCATGCCCTTCGCCAGTCCCTCCGTTCTGGCAAGCGCAGGCCCGTATTGCAGATGCCTACTGGCGCGGGAAAGACCGCAACGGCTGGCGCAATCATCAACATGGCGCAGGAAAAGGGTAACAAGGTCATATTCTGTGTTCCTGCTATTTCCTTAGTGAACCAGACGGTTGAATCGTTTGAGCGGGATGGAATTTTTGAAATTGGCGTCATGCAAGCCTATCACGAGCGCACAGACCACCGTGCGCCCATACAGGTGGCTTCAATCCAAACTTTGATGCGGCGGGATATACCAGAAGCCTCCCTTGTCATTGTGGATGAATGCCATGTTTCGTTTAAGTTTATGGACAAATGGTTCAAAGAACTGGACGAAAAGAAAGTGCCAGTTATTGGCTTGACCGCCACGCCTTGGGCTAGAGGCATGGGCAAATTGTATGATGATTTGATCATTGGCACGACCACTCAAGAACTGATTGATAACGGGTATTTATCCAAGTTTCGGGTATTTGCCCCAGCGCATCCAGACCTTACAGGCGTCAAGATCGTCAAGGGTGACTACGATACCAAGGGGCTTTCCCGTGCCATGCAGCAAGGCACGCTGGTGGCGGATATTGTGTCCACTTGGCTTGAAAAGGGCGAGGATCGGCCAACCTTGTGCTTTGCGGTGGATCGCGCCCACGCCAAGAAATTGCAGCAGCAGTTTGAGGAGGCAGGCGTAAATTGCGGTTATATGGATGCTTTTACGGATATTGAGGAGCGCGAAATAATCGCCAAAAAATTCGCGGACGGCGATTTACGGGTAGTTTGCAATGTTGGCGTTTTAACCACAGGCATTGATTGGGATGTGCGGTGCATTATTCTGGCTCGGCCTACACGATCGGAAATATTGTACACACAAATAATCGGTCGCGGTTTACGGACGGCAAACGGTAAAGACGATTGTTTGATCTTGGACCATTCTGATACGACCCTGCGTTTGGGGTTCGTGACGGACATACACCATGAGAAACTGCATTCGGGCGAAAAGAACGCCAATACGGGCGAAAAGAAGATTAAATTGCCACGGGCCTGCCCTAAGTGTGCATACATTAAACCAGCAGGGGCTAGGGAATGCCCTGCTTGTGGATTTGCTGCCGTTGTCACATCCAAGGTTGAAACGGAAGCAGGTGAACTTCTGGAACTAACAGGCAAAAAACAACAGTTAGGTAAAGAATGGACTAGGCAAGTCAAAGAAAATTTTTATGCTGAGTTGTTGGGTTACGCACGGCAGAAGGGTTACAAGGATGGCTGGGCTTATCATGCCTACAGGCAACGAATCGGGGTAGGTCCACCAAATCGTCCAATACCGCTTGCGCCTTCTCCGGCAACCCTTTCGTGGATTCGCCATTTAAATATAGCCAGAGCAAAACAACGAGATAAACAAAATGGACTTCGGAACGGCTCATATTCAAGCACTAGGCAAATGGCGTGATATTCTACCGAAACTTGGAATTGCAGATCATTATTTAACAGGGAAACACGGTCCATGCCCAATTTGTGCGGGTAAGGATCGGTTCCGGTTTGACGATCGGAATGGCAAGGGCGGTTGGATTTGCAACGAGTGTGGCGCTGGGGATGGATTTTCCCTAGTTGCCAAGGTTCGCAAAATAGACATGGTGAAGGCCAAGATGATGGTAACGCCACTTCTTGGTAGCGCGACCAAGCAAGATTACCGGAAGCCGGAAAGTTCAACTTCATTACGGACAGCCGCAGAACGCTTTTGGCGAGGCACAGGGGCTGTTATGGAAGATAGCCCAGTGGGTCTGTACTTAAAGAGGCGGTTAGGCTGCTTTAAGTCAAGAGTGCCATTGAGACAGGGACAAGCCACGCATCCAGCGGATCGGGATCACAATTACTTTGTTATGGCGGCGAAGATCAGTGGCCCTGATGGCAAGGGAATATCGGTACACAAGACGTATATATTGAAAGACGGCAATAAAGCCCCCCTCAATCCGAATAAGGTGATGATGCCTGGGCCATTGGTTCAAGGGGCATCAATATGGCTTAGTGATCCAGAGGAGCATCTTGGAATAGCGGAGGGGATTGAGACGGCATTGTCTGCCAGTCTATTGCATGAAATACCCACTTGGGCGGCAATAAGCGCGACCATGATGAAATCATTTGAGCCGCCACCTGTTTGCAAAAAATTAACAATTTTCGCGGATAACGATAGCAACTTTGTTGGACAGGCTGCTGCATATGAGTTAGCCCGACGACTGGTTACAACGCGGCAAATTCAGGTTCAGGTTGCGATACCTGTTCAAGTAGGAGATTGGAATGACGTCTTACTTAGAGGATGAATTAACCAACAAATTACGGATAAAATACGAAAATGAATGCGTTTTTACCGTTTATTGTGGTGATAAGGAAATAGCATGGTGCCAATGGTCGCCAGTGTGGGAACTGTGGCGTGTTATAATTATATCAGACAAACGGGTGCATCATTTGCAAGATATTAAAAACATTTTTTTATTATGCAGTGATGAAATTGGTGTTGACATGGTTTAAACGTCATTGTAAAACACTAGTCATCAACGGGGCAAAGCCCAATCCAACGGAGACTAAAATGTGGCATCCATTACAAGTTCAAGACCAGTTTAAGATTGAAATTGAAGACTGCTACTTTGATGTGTGGGGCGAAGAGGTTTGGGTGGATGGTCAGGCAGAAGTCATTTACTGTGAAGATGATGGCGAAATTGTCTGGGAATTTAATTGGGTGCGGATCAACTTTGCTTTCACGAACGATGGTTCGGATTTGAAATTAACTAGCAAAGAAGAACAAGAACTCATTGAAGAAATCTGCCGCCAACAAGATAAATTTGAAAAGCAAGTCTGGTCTGAAATTCAAGACCGTTTAAACTGAGGAGTAACGACAATGGAAAAGAATAACCCTTTTAAGTTAAAATATTTAAAAAACGACGATAACCGCGAAGAACTGGAAATTTTTCTGTGGGATTTAATGGAATATTTTGAGGATCGGCAGGATGCTGACATGGAGGATGGTCATTACATTCCTAATGATGCAATGAAAATGCTGATAAAATTAAATGATATTTTTGGCATTAGACAGTGTTGACAAGCAAATCAAACTAGTGTTTTATAGTTTCAACGCAACGGTGCTTCGGCACAAACCAATGGAGACTATAATGGCTAAGGTTCAAGAAAATCACTGGGAAGGCTACAGCATAGACCAAATCATTGATGCGGCTGCTGTACTGGCTGCGGAGGCTAAGGTGATTGAAAACAAGTTAAAGCAGGCCAAAGAAATCATCCGCAAGATGGGCAAGAACCAATCCCATATGGGCAACCTATTTATTGCCTGCGTAGAAGACGACACAATTTCCTTCCGCATTGACCGCAAGCGCCTTGAGTCTGAAATGGGCAAGGATTGGGTAGAAGACTACATGGAGGGTTTCTACAGCGATGCCAGTGTGACGTTCAACCCTGCTCCGGTCCGTCAATGATACTGGACTGGTTCAAGAAACGGCGTGTGGCTCTTGACGGGCCACGCGTCAGAACTTGGTTATTTGCTAGAGAAACAATCATAAAATCCAACGCAACAGTATTGGTCCCGTGCCTAATTACGCCAGGACACATGAAAGAAGGTATGAAAAATGACCACAGCAACTGAGAAACTTGATAAAATTGCCAATTTTGACTCATATTTTAAAGTTTGGATCAATGCCAGCCGCCAAGAGGGGGCTACAGATGAGCAAATTATTGATGATTTGAGGCGTATTATTAAAATAGTAGAAGAAGTAAAACCACAGCCAGATAATTGGCGTCATGTGAACAGGATTGACTTTGAAGACATCCAAAAAGTCATAAATAATTCAGGTTTTAAAAAATCCACGTACACAAAAGTAGAGCGTTTATGCTTTGACAGTTGGTATACTAATTTGGGCGAATTGTATGATGACGGACCTGAGGCTTGGTCTTTGGAGCCATATGTGGGGTTAAAGACGATCAATTGTGCTTCCAGCATCATTAACTATTTTGCTGGGAAAGAACTGATACCAATGTTTCATTCTATGGCTGAAGCGCGTAAATTTGAACCAAAGGTGATGGAATGATGAACGAAAAATATAGATGGATTGGGCCTTATCCTATAAAAAACCGTTATGCAGATGATGTTACATTAGAAGAAATGATTCGACTGCGTAAACTCACCACTAAATACAGGGATGCACTAGAACGAATTGCTAAAAGCCAATATAATGCAGATAGTAAAGATATAGCCAACAAAGCATTGGAGAACGACAAATGACAGTTATCAAGATGACGCCACCAAAGAAGAAAGAAGAAGAATATAAGCCATCACCGTTTGATATGAGTAAAGAAATGCACAAAATGCAGCAACGTATGATTGCATTAGAAGACGAGTTGGCATCGTTGTTAATGTTTGTTGAAAGCACTACGACGTATGATATGACGAAAACCCGCAAGATATTGAATGGTGAGTAATATGCTTAAGCGTAGATCATTTTTAGCCATGCTTGGTTTGGCTCCGGTGGCCCCGGCATTGGCTAAATTACCAGCAAAACCTTTGGCTGCGCCGATCGTTAAAACAGCCGCCCCTACAGCCATAGAAGGCGTAGTAATGGCTAACGTCCGTATGCCCATAAAGATAGGACTAACACAGGAGCAGGTTGATTTCTGTGAAATAGCAGGATTGGACATCAATGAGTATGCCAAGAACCTACTGGAACTAAAGAAGCACGGCAGAATAGAGGGTTCAGTCGGTGTGGACGAGAAACTGCTGGAGGGCATCACCAACAAGCCAGAGTTTGCCAAGCCGAAGACCATCAAGGATCTGAAGCGTGAGGAAGAACTAAAAAAGCCGTGGGTATTGTCCAGGTTCGTCAAATCAGCACCTGAGCCTGAAAAGCGGCTGGAACCCGTAATTACTTATGAAATGGATAACCAATATAAAGGAATGACAGAAATACAGCCGGGTGTATGGGTTGGATCATAATCAAATAAGGTTGGGAATATTCAAATGGGTAAATAATGAACCTAAATTAAGTTCATTATAATGGGGTATCAGGATACCGCAAAAAAGGGAAATATCATTGGGGTTAAATCTTGCATTCAGTGAAATTTGCCAAAGTGTTATGTTATAACATTACATAATAAAGTTTATCGGTGAAAAAATGGCTAAAAAAAAGGTAGGTAGACCACCACATCAGGCCAATGGTGCCACAAAGAAAGCCGTAGAAATTATGGCTGCTGCTGGCCTATGGAATTACCAAATAGCCAGACAAATGAAGATAGATGAGGATACTTTGGTTAAGTATTACTCCCATGAACTGGAAACGGGATGGGCTACAACAGTAGCCGCCGCTACGAACGTGGTTATTAATGAAATGCTTGCTAATTCAGACAAATCTTTGGATGCGGCTAAGTTTTTCCTCAAAAGCCGTGGTCGTGGCCTGTGGTCGGAAACCAAACAGGTAGAAGTCACTGGCAAGGATGGCGGACCAATCCAGACTGAGTCAATCAACATAGATGCACTAGACTACGACGAGCAGGAGCAGTTGGAGGCTATGCTAACGGCGGTATTGGCGTTACCATCACCAAATGATGAAACCCAAGACGCTGACTTTGTTGAAATAGATGACGACGATGCTTGATAGGCCAGCCAAGAAGAAGCGTATACTCAACCGCGCACAAGCGGAAGCATTGCGTTTCAATCTGAATAAAAAGCGTTTACAGCGTAATTTATACGACTTTGCAGCGGAGGCTTGGTCAGTGATTGATCCTGCTGAGTTCGTTGGTGGTGGCTTTGCTATGCAAGCAGTGTGCGATCATTTGCAGGCTTGCGCTGACGGACACATACGCAATTTGATTATCAACATTCCACCACGCTTTTCTAAATCCACGTTGGTCGGGACTTTGTTTCCGGCTTGGTGTTGGGCGCAAGATGACATATCGCCAACATCTGGCAATGGTGTGCAGTTTCTGTTTGCTTCGTATAGTCAATCGTTATCATTGCAAGATAGTTTGAAATGCAGACGCTTGGTTGAAAGCGAGTGGTATCAATCACGCTGGGGCAACAAGGTACAGTTGCAGGCGGATCAGAATACAAAGAGCCAGTTTGATTTAATATCTGGCGGCAGGCGGCAAACCACGTCGGTCGGCGGTTCAACGACTGGTATGGGCGGCACGTATTTGATAGCGGATGATCCTAATAATAGCCGTGAAGCCAATTCGGAAGCCATTATCTTTAGCACCAATGAATGGTGGGATCAGGCTTGGTCTACCCGTCTAAACGATAGCAAGCGGGGCTGTCGTATTGTGATTCAACAGCGCCTTAATTCGCGGGATATTACTGGGCATATCTTGACGAAGGACGTAGGTTCATGGACGCATTTGATGCTGCCGATGCGGTTTGAGCCAGAACGCCGGATATATACGGTGCTTCAGCCAGCCGCAGCCAATGATGGTGAGAATGATGTGGTGTGGACTGATCCACGGACGGAAGAAGGCGAATTGCTTTGGCCTGAACGGTTTGGCGAGGAAGAAGTCAACCTTTTAGAAAAAGACCTTGGACCTTATGGTGCGGCTGGTCAGTTACAGCAACGACCTGCACCTGCTGGCGGCGGCATTATTAAACGGACGTGGTGGCAACCTTGGTCTGCGCCTGCATTCCCAGACATGGAAATCACGATCGGCTCATTGGACTTGGCTTATACGACCAAGAAGGAGAACGACTTCTCGGCCATGACGTGCTGGGGCATCTGGCGCGATACGGGCGAAACAACGGCTATCGTCAATCGGGATCATCAGGGAACGGTTACAAGTCGCATCCAGAAGTCGGATCAGGGTGCCGATGTGCCAAAGATCATGCTGACCAATGCTTGGAAGGCGCGGCTTGAGTTCCATGAACTGGTGCAGAAGATTGTTGAGACGGCACGGGAAAGCAAGATTGATATTCTCTTGGTTGAAGCGAAAGGCCCAGGCATATCCGTTGCTCAGGAAATCAGGCGACTGGTCGGCATTGAAGAGTTCAGCGTCAGAGAAGTTAATCCAAAAGACTTGGATAAAACTGCTCGTTTGACCGCAGTGCAACATTTGTTTGCTGAAGGATTGGTTTACGCACCAACTAAGTTAGGCGATCCTGATTTGTTTAGAATATGGGCAGACATGGTTGTCACGGAAGTTGAAGAGTTTCCCAAGGGAGTTCATGATGACTTGGTTGACACTGTTTCCCAAGCAATTACATTCATGCGTAAGAACGGGTTGATTACACGCGGTGTTGAACGGACGTTTGAATTGACAGAAAGTCAAAAGTTTGTTGGGAACAACTCAAATCTTCCGTTGTATCCTGTTTGATGGTTGGTTAAGTTGAAATTGTTAAAGGAGAAATAACAAATGGCTATCAAGTATAAAGTAGACAAAAAATTACCAATGCCCACGTTTAGGACGCGCACGTCTTCGCGCTATCCGTTTGGCGAAATGGACGTTGGCGACAGTTTCCATGTGCCATCTATTGACGTTGCATCTGGCAAGTCTTTACGTCAGACAAGTTACGCAGCCAATAGAAAGCATCAAGGAAAAGTATTCCGTGTAGCCGATGCTGATGGCGGCTTTCGGGTATTTAGGGTGAAGTAATATGAAATCAAATTACAAATACTCTTGGATTATCATTACAAAGGAAGGTAAATCGTTTCAAGTTGATGGCGACTTCTGCGTTGCTGATGAGGCAGGTGCAAAGGTCTATGCTGGTAAAATGGGTGAAGGTTATTTGGTTGCCTTCGTTCCATTGGAGCATATTAACAATGTCCAGATCATGAGCCAGATGAGCGGTCATCCAAACGGTTTGGTAGAATTAAAGTAATTCCTCCCCTGTTCCTTATCATGGGGAAAGGTCTTAGGTGCATAAGGTGCTGCTACGCTGGGCGGGGGCGTGGCTTAAGACAATGGGATGCTCCTTAGCGAACCATAGCCCGTCCTAATGCTTAATATCAAACAAAGGAAAAACAAATGTTAGACAAAATTAAATCAGAAACAGTAACCATCTCCGCACCACGTATCACAACGGCAGAGTTCAAGATTGTCGGAACGGCTCCTTTCGTACAAGCACGGTTCTCGGCAAAATCAAAGCAAGCCATGATGTCCAAGATGGAGCAAGGCAGCACAGCCAAGGGCAAACGGGTTCGTGATGCCCGTGACTTTGATCAGGACTGCCGTGATGCAATGCATATTGGTGTTGATGGCAAGTCGGGTGTTCCTGCGGGTGCATTCCGTAATGCCATGATCTCGGCGTGTCGATTGGTCGGCTTCAAAATGACGTTGGCTAAATTGAGCATTTTCGTGGATGCGGATACATTTGATGCGGTGGACGGTGTTCCGTTGGTTCATCTGCATGGGGATTGGGAGCGACTGGATATGCATACCCGTAACGCTACGGGCGTAGTGGATATTCGGGTGCGTCCAATGTGGCGTCACTGGCATATTAATTTGCGGGTCAAGTATGATGCGGATCAATTTACTCTGACGGACGTGTCTAACCTGCTGATGCGTGCTGGTGTGCAAGTCGGGATTGGTGAGGGACGTCCAGATTCTAAATCTTCAACGGGATTGGGCTTTGGCACATTTGAAATTGAAGGGACTAAATAATGATTTTGGAAGCGATCAAGGAAGAACTTGAATCGCTCGTTGTTGACGGCTCGCTCGAACCAGAGCGGGTCGTTGATGCGGCGAGAAATCCCAATTCGTCCATGCATGGGCAGTTTAATTGGGATGATACAGATGCAGCGCATCAGTACCGGATTTCGCAAGCACGGGCTTTGATTAAACGGGTCAAAGTGAATGTGATTCGTGCAGATGATACGGTGGTGCGTGTGTCTTCTTATATACGGTCAGCCAGTGGCGCGGGGTATGAATCTACCCAGCAAGTTGCTGTGAATTACGCTGATCGGGTGACGGTAATGTTGATTACGTTAGCGTCATGTGCAACGATGCTTCGTAATCTGGCTGCGCCTGAAGTTGATGATATTATTGATCAAATTCAGGAACTTAGGCACTATCTTCTGTCCGAAAGGGAAGAAGTGGCATGAGGCAGGCGAGGCGAGGCGAGGTCTGGTCTGGCAAGGTCTGGCGAGGCATGACAATGCAGGCAAGACGCGGCCAGGTGCGGTGAGGCATGGTGAGGCAAGGCAGGCCAGGCGCGGTGAGGCATGGTTCGGTGTGGCAAGGCAGGCGTGGCGCGGTCAGGCAAGGTGTGGTCAGGCATGGCGAGGCAGGCACGTCAAGGACAGGCGGGTCGGGGCGCGGCGGGGCAAGGCAAAGCAGGCAAGACGCGGCTAGGTATGGCGTGGCGAGGTCTGGTCCGGCAAAGCACGGCAGGCTGAGCAAGGCAAGTCATGGCCGGGCAGTGTTTGGCTTGGCGAGGCAGGCTAGGCTGGGAACGGCTAGGTTCGGCGAGACAGGGCATGGCGAAGCAAGGCAGGCAAGACGCGGCTAGGCGAGGCGTGGTACGGTCAGGCAAGGCAGGCACGGCACGACTGGGACGGGCAAGACGCGGTAAGGTCCGGTTCGGCGCGGCAGGCGGGGTCCGGCCCGGCTTGGACAGGCAAGGTTTGGCAGGCTAGACGAGGCAAGGTTGAGCGAGGCAAGTTAGGGCAAGGCAGGCGAGGCTAGACTGGGTCAGGTTCGGCGAGATGTGGCGAGGTAAAGCAGGCCGGGCGAGGCGTGGTACGGCAAGGCGCGGATGCACAAGGCGGAGCAGGCGAGGCGTGGCACGGCGCGGCGAGGCACGTCATGGTGTGGCAAGGCAGGCATGAATGAATGAATTGAAATACAAAGCGACTATTCAAAAATTGCAAGACGATCTTCTGGCTGCGGATAGTCGTGAACAATTCTATGCCAACACTTTACATGATTATTCCAATAGGATAAAACAATTACAAATGTCAGCAGTAGGAATGAAATGCGAATCATGCGGTGGTGATTCCCGCGTAATGTCAACAAGAACAAGCATTGTAAACAATGGAATACATCGGCGTCGAAAATGCAATTTATGTAATCACCGATGGACTACAATAGAAATTAACGCAGACTTCATAAAGGTCTTATTAAGACAATTAAAGGAAACAAAATGACTGACAACCCACATTATGTGACGCCTGAAGAGGCTGATTTAAAATTTTGTCCATTTAAGCAAGGTATGATTACAGGCTGCGATGGAATTAAGTGCATGGCTTGGCGGTGGGTTAATTTAATTAAAGAAGTAAAAGATACAGACGATTGCGTGATACGCGAAGGACTATTTAGTACAACCCACGGCTATTGCGGGATGGTGCGGTCATGAAATCTGTTTACCAATACTTCCTGAAAGAGTTTTACGAGGACAAACCACAAGCGATTTTTGTCACTATAATGTTTATTGGACTTGTGGTCCCAGCCGCTGCTCTTGGAATTTTTATTTTATGGACAATGTTGCTGGAACTTATTTCCGTAATTTTGTTTGGGTCAACTTTTTGATGGGAGGCGTGTTATGACTGAATGGCAACCAATAGAAACCTGCCCAAAAGATGAATGGGTATTAGTTTGTGAACCCGGCTGGCATCTTATGGTTGCCAAATGGATTTACGCAGACCAATGGCAATATGCCCAAATTGATGATCCTAAGTTTTATTTAAGTTGCCGCCCAACCCATTGGATGCACCTGCCAGAATTACCGGAGCCGCCAAAATGACTGAATACAAAGCCATTGGTTTTTCTTATAGCATCATTGGCGATGTTAACGAAAAAAAATGTGTTGAGCCAGAAAAACGGTGGGTAGGTGGTCAATATGGCTGGGCAACGCATAGGTTCCCGATAAAGGGCGGAATAACAAAACGGGAAATGACGCGGCGTATGTTGATGGATTCAATGTATGAGGCCAGAAATACAATGTTGATAAATTTGTTTAGTAAACCGGAGCCGCCAAAATGATTTATTTTCTTGGCGGTATGCAGTCTATCACAACAACCTACTTGGTGTGGTCACGTTACAAGACCGCCAGTCTGCCTGATTGGGAATGGGTAAATGATTTGCCTGATGGCGTATCACAAGTGGCGCATTGGGTTATTAAGAGGATACCAAAATGATAACAC
>Ga0007809_10000553_pt1 | contig 15749 bp, 14 predicted proteins | sample CryBogCBE02Aug07_FD_60383 | JGI IMG/M metagenome (GOLD analysis project Ga0007809, IMG submission 60383) | Freshwater microbial communities from Crystal Bog, Wisconsin, USA - CBE02Aug07 | ecosystem: Environmental > Aquatic > Freshwater > Lake | place: Crystal Bog, Wisconsin, USA | collected...
CGTTTGGTCATCCATAAAGAATAAGCAGCGCCCAAAATCAATGCAGTTGCTGCCAACAAACCAATCACAAAATCGTAGTCGACAGCACCTAAAATCACCATAAACTCCCCAACGAATCCTGAAGTGGCAGGCAATCCACAATTTGCCATTGCAAAAAATACCGCAAAAACTGCAAATCGAGGCATCACGTTTACGACGCCACCGTAATCAGCAATTTGTCGTGTGTGCATCCGGTCGTATAAAACACCAATACAAAAGAACATAGCGCTGGAAATCAGGCCATGGGAAATCATTTGTACGATACCGCCCTCAATACCCATTGGGTTAAAGATAAAAAAGCCGAGCGTAACAAATCCCATGTGTGCGATGGAAGAATACGCCACCAATTTTTTCATGTCGAGCTGCACTAAAGCAACGAGTCCAATATAAATAACCGCGATTAAGGACAATGCGATCATGAATGGACTGACCCACAGGCTGGCATCAGGAGCGATCGGCAAGGATAGCCGCAAAAATCCGTAAGCCCCCAATTTCAACATAATTGCAGCCAAGACCATTGAGCCACCAGTAGGAGCCTCCACGTGGGCGTCTGGCAACCACGTATGGACAGGCCACATCGGTACTTTGACAGCGAAAGCGATCAGGAAGGCAAAAAAGATAAAGATCTGTTCTTTAAAAGTCAGCCGAACTTGTTGCCAATCCAGAATATTGAATGAATCCGTCTGATTATATAAATACAAAATTGCAATGAGTGTCAGTAACGATCCCATCAATGTGTATAGAAAAAACTTAAATGCTGCATAAATTCGGTTCTTGCCACCCCAAATCCCAATGATGATGTACATCGGAATTAATGTGGCTTCAAAGAACACATAAAAGAGAATGCCATCTAATGCACAAAAAACACCAATCATGATGCCTGACAAAATCAGAAAGGAAGCCATGTACTGGGCAACACGGTCTTGTATCACTTCCCAGCCCGCCAGTATGACCATCACCGTTGTAAATGCAGTCAGCACTACCAACCATAATGAAATGCCATCTACCCCCAAAGAGTAGTTCAAACCATAACGAGCGAACCATGGAAATTTTTCGACAAACTGCATACCGGCATTACTTCGATCAAAATCACTGATCAACGGTAGCGTTATGAGGAAACTAAGCAGTGCTCCAAAGAGAGCAAACCAACGCACATACGATTTACTCGTATCCGACCCACTTGCTAAAAGAATGATCCCGAAACCGATCGGCAGCCAAATTGCTAAAGATAAAATCATAGAGAGCCGCTTATTGAATTGAACCCAAATGGGTAAAAAGAATCCATGCAATCAAACCCACCACGCCAATAATCATCGCAAATGCATAGTGATAAAGATATCCTGATTGAAAAAGCCTTACCGCCTGAGAAAACCAGTTGATCATACGTGCGCTACCGTTAACAACAAATCCATCGATCATGGCTTGATCCCCACTCTTCCAGAACAATTTACCTAGGGCTTGAGCACCACTACCAAACACCAATTGATTGAAATCGTCTAAATAGTATTTGTGATCCAGTACTTTTTTAATCGGTGCAAAAATCTGGGCAATCTTCATCGGGATCCTTGGGTTAATCAAATAACACACTGCCGCACTCAACACCCCAAGAATAGCTAGTCCAAGAACTGGCGAGGTAACCGCATGCAACGCCATCATATAAGCCCCCTGAAAGTCTTCATGTAATTCTGTCATCGCAGGGTGAGTTTGTGCATGTATCTGAATGGCATCAGAGAAAAAACCACCAAACAACATTGGTTCAATCGTAAAGTAACCAATGATCGCTGAAGGAATCGCCAAAAGGATCAGCGGCACTGTGACCACCCATGGTGACTCGTGAGGTTTTTGTCCGGGTGCCAGACCATGGTGTGCAGCACCATGGACATCGTCATGGTGATCAGGATCAAGATGACCAAAGCGCTCCTTACCGTGAAAGACCATAAAGTACATACGGAAAGAGTAGAAGGCTGTGATAAACACGCCAGCCATCACCGAGAAATAAGCAAAACCTGCCCCAAATTGATGGCTATGTTCAACCGCTTCAATAATCGAGTCTTTCGAATAAAAACCAGCAAAAAACGGCGTACCAATTAACGCTAAACTGCCAATGAGGGAAGTAATCCAAGTGATCGGCATATATTTACGTAAGCCCCCCATATGGCGCATGTCCTGATCATGGTGCATGCCCATAATCACGCTACCCGCGCCCAGAAATAAGAGTGCTTTAAAAAATGCATGTGTCATGAGATGAAAGATCGCCACCGGATAAGCAGATACCCCAAGGGCAACTGTCATATATCCTAACTGCGAGAGGGTTGAGTAAGCCACCACACGTTTGATATCGTTTTGGACAATTCCAAGAAAGCCCATAAATAAAGCGGTAATTGAACCAATCACCAAAATAAAAGAGAGTGCAGTATCGGATAGTTCAAAAAAAGGTGACATACGCGACACCATAAAAATACCGGCAGTCACCATGGTTGCCGCATGAATTAAAGCAGAAATTGGGGTTGGCCCTTCCATGGAATCCGGTAGCCAGACATGGAGAGGAAACTGTGCCGACTTACCCATCGCACCAATAAATAAGCAAATACAGGCAACGGTATTGAGATTCCACGTTGTGCCTGGCATCGTTTGCGCTGCAATGTTTTGCGCTTGACCAAAAGCACTGACATAGTCCATCGTACCGGTATTTGCGAGTATCAAGCCGATCCCCAAAATAAACCCAAAGTCACCTACTCGGTTGACCAAAAAGGCTTTCATATTCGCAAATACAGCGGTTTGCTTTGTGTAGTAAAAACCAATCAGTAAGTAGGATACGAGGCCGACTGCTTCCCAGCCGAAAAATAGCTGGAGAAAGTTATTGCTCATTACAAGCATTAACATCGCAAAAGTAAATAAAGAGATGTAAGAGAAAAAACGGTTGTAACCTTCATCCTCTTGCATATAGCCAATGGTGTAGATGTGTACCATCAAAGATACAAATGTCACTACCACCATCATCATGGCGGAGAGCGGGTCAATTAAAAAACCGATCGGCATGACCAATTCATTACCCAAACGCATCCACTCATAGATATTTTGATTAAAACGGGCCCCTTGCATGACCTCCACTAAAACATCAATCGACAAGCCACAAGCAATCGCCACCCCAACAATCGCAATGGTATGACAGGCACGTCGCCCTAAGAGATTACCCGTCATCTGGGTGCCAAAAAAGCCCGTCAAAATTGCACCAATCAATGGTGCCAAAGGTATGGCAAGGAGTAATAGGGGATTCAATGTTGTTGTCATGATGTGCTTTTTTTACCCAATTAACCTTTTAACTGTCCTAAATCTTCAGTACTCACAGTGTCACTACTGCGAAATAGAATGACAAGAATTGCCAGTCCAATGGCAGCTTCAGCGGCAGCGACTGTCAGAATAAAAAACACAAATACCTGTCCCAACATATCGCCTAAATAATGTGAAAAAGCAATAAAGTTGGTGTTGACCGCCAATAACATCAACTCAATAGACATCAATAAAACGATGATATTTTTACGATTAAGAAAGATGCCAATAATGCCGATCGTAAACAGCATGGCAGCTAAAACCAAATAGTGGGCGAGAGTCATCATGGTTTTTTTCCGATTTGACGGTTTTCTGGTTCAGCCTGCATAGAGACAATCCGAATCCGATCTTGCGAACGCGTCCGAATCTGGGCACTGACATCTTGGGTTTTATGGTCTTTACGACGGCGTAAGGTAAGTGCTACTGCAGCTACAATTGCCACCAATAAAATCACACCAGCAATCTCAAAGTTAAAAACGTAATCGCCATAAATGAACTTCCCCAAACTCATCGTATTGCTCTCACCATCGGGCGAGAGTTTTGGCAACGGTTTGACGGTACCAACAAAACCGCGGACTAATACTAGGGTCATCTCAGCAACAATCACAGCCCCAACTAAGGATGCGAGAGGAATAAATTGCTTAAACTGACTCCGCAAATGTGCCACGTCTAAGTCGAGCATCATCACAACGAACAAGAACAACACCATCACTGCGCCGACATACACCAATATCAATGCAATCGAAAGGAATTCAGCGCCGAGTAACATCCAAATGCCGGCTGCGTTAAAAAATGCGAGTACCAAAAATAAAGCCGCATGTATCGGATTTTTTGCTGTGATCACTTTTAAAGCAGACAGGATCAAGATGGTTGCAAAACCATAGAAAAAAAGCAGGATTGGTGTATTAGTCATAAGTCAGCAATTAGCGATAGGGCGCATCGGCTGCTTTATTGGCAGCAATCTCTTTTTCAAATTGATCACCAACCGCAAGCAACATGTCTTTGGTGAAATATAAATCACCACGTTTTTCACCGTGATATTCATGAATATGCGTCTCAACGATCGCATCGACTGGGCAGGCCTCTTCGCAAAATCCGCAGAAAATACATTTCGTCAAGTCAATATCGTAACGGGAAGTGCGGCGTGTGCCATCGTCACTGATATCGGATTCGATCGTAATTGCCATTGCGGGGCAGACCGCCTCACACATTTTGCAAGCAATGCAGCGCTCTTCCCCACTTGGATAACGGCGTAATGCATGTAAGCCACGAAAGCGTGGTGACATTGGTGTTTTTTCTTCAGGATACTGAATCGTCACTTTCGGGGCAAAGAGGTAGCGTCCCGTTAAGCCCATCCCTCTAAAAACTTCTTTTAAAAGTAAGCTATTTAAAAATTCACGTACTTGACTTAGCATAAGTAACTCCTGAAGTTGCCTGACCGATTGCGCTTGATCATTTCCAAATATTCCATGGTGAAACAATCCATGCCCCAACGACGACTACCCAAAAAACCGATAACGGAATAAAGACCTTCCAGCCCAAGCGCATAATTTGATCATAGCGATACCTTGGCAAGGAAGCTCTTAGCCAAATAAATACAGAGAGCAGTAAGAAGGTTTTTAAGAGTAACCAGAAAAATCCTGGAATATCTCGCAAAATCGGTAAATCCACAATTGGTAACCAACCACCGAGAAATAAGGTTGCACACATCGTTGTAATCAGAATCATATTCGCATATTCAGCAAGGAAGAACATCGCAAATGCCATTCCTGAATATTCAATCATATGTCCAGCCACAATTTCTGACTCACCTTCCACCACATCGAAAGGATGGCGGTTGGTTTCTGCAACGCCAGAAATAAAGTAGATCATAAACATCGGTAGTAAAGGTAACCAATTCCATGATAAAAAGTTGAGTCCATGGTCGGCAAAAAATCCCTTGGCTTGAGCGTGGACAATATCACCTAAATTGAGGGAGCCAGTCACCATCAGAACACAAACCAATGCAAAACCCATTGCAATTTCGTAGGAAACCATTTGTGCGGATGCACGCATAGCACCTAAAAACGCATATTTAGAGTTCGATGCCCAACCCGCCAAAATGACTCCATAAACACCAACAGATGTGATCGCCATCACGTATAACAAACCTGCATTGATATTTGCAAGAACCATATCCGCTTGAAACGGCACGACTGCCCAAGCAGCAAATGCCGGTGCAATCACCATGATTGGACCAATGATAAAAAGCAATTTATTCGCCCGCATCGGCTGAATGACTTCTTTGAGCAACAGTTTGAGAGCATCGGCGATGGGTTGTAATAAACCAAGTGGACCAACCCGATTTGGTCCCATCCGTGCATGCATCCAACCAATCAGTTTGCGTTCCCACAGAGTGAGATAAGCCACGCATGCAAACATCGGCAGAACAATGGTTACAATCCGTAACAACGCCCATACAATGGGCCAAAATGATCCAAATACCGCTTCACCTTGAGTTGTAATGGTATCTAATAAGTTCATGCGCGCTCCACCTGAATCTCACCAAACGCATCACCTAGATAGCTGCTCGCTGGTGTGCCACTCGAAATTCGCACGACTCCAGATGCTAAACTTTTTTGTAACGTAGCGGGCATGACAACTTGTGTATCACCTTGCGATATCCGCACTGCATCACCTTCTTGGATGCCCAACTGAGTAAATACATCCAAAGCAAGTCCTGCCTTTACAGCGTTCTTGCTGTCATTGGTCAAATGCAAGGCACTTGCTCGACGAACAATTGCATCTGTAAAGTAAATGGGTAAATCGGCAATCCGCTCAAAGCCTTTAATTAGCGAGGTCGGTGCTTTTTCTAGAGCGGTCTGGGTACGATTCGACAAACGACTCATCGTATCCATTCCAACCATTGCAGCGTTTTTGACTTCGTCCACGGTGTTATATAAAAAACCGTCGAGCTTGAGCAAATCTCCTAAAACCCGCAAGACTTTCCATCCAGGACGGGCTTGGCCTAATGGTTTGACTGAGGCTTGGACAGTTTGAACATCGCCAACAATATTGATGTAGGTCCCTGATTGCTCAGAGTATGGGGTAATCGGTAAGATGACATCGGCAAACTCCAATAAATCATCAGATACATACGAACTCAGAGCGATCACAGTTTGGGCTTGTAAGAGCGCATTTTTTGTTACCTGAGGATTTGGCAAATCAGCCAGCGGCTCAAGCTGGTACAAAATCAAGGCCTTTTTAGATCCATCTAACAAGTGTGCGACTCCCCGACTATTTACACCAAGTAATTGAGAACCCACAAAATTTGCGCCTTCACCAAAAAAACCAAGTGTTGCTCCCGTGTGATCTGCAATCCATTGCGCCCAAGCGATCAATTGTGAAGCCTGCGGGTGTGCCAAAGCGGTGTTGCCGATGAAAATAGCTTTTCTTTCCCCTTGCATCAATTGTTTGGCAAAAAGAGTGGCCATTTCATTGGTCTCTAGGAGATCTAAGGGCACTGGTATGGATTTTTCGTTGGCCAATGCCACTGCAATCGCTTGTAATTGCGATAACCACTGTGATGGTGCTACTGCAATCGACTTTGCTTTCATGTACCAATCATCCGCCCCCGAGTCAAGCCGCAACATCTGCATGCCTGTCGTTGTGGCGCGGCGCAAACGGGTTGCAAGTAAAGGGTGATCTTTACGTAAAAAACTCCCAATCACGAATGCCTTTTGTAAGGTTTCAAGTGCTACAACTGGCATCCCGAGCCACTGTCCCGACATATCTCGTACTGGATCCATTTGCCGTAAACGGGTTACTATATGGGGAGAACCAACTTGCTTGAGGAGCTTTTGTAATAGAAAGAGTTCTTCTACACTGGTCATCGGATGTACGATCGCACCTATCTGATCAGCACCATGATCCGCTTTGACGCCCGCAATACCACTCGCCACATACTCAAGAGCCTGCGACCAAGTGACTTCATGCCATTCACCGTTTTGCTTAATCATTGGCTCGGACAGACGATCCTCGCTATTTAAACCTTGGTATGCGAAACGGTCCTTATCGGAAATCCAGCATTCATTAATGGCTTCATTTTCTTGCGGAACAATCCGCATGACTTTATCTGCTTTTGTCTGAACAATCGTGTTCGAGCCCAGCGAATCATGAGGACTAATCGATTTTTTACGCCCCAGCTCCCAAGTTCTCGCACCATAACGAAATGGTTTACTGGTTAAAGCTCCAACCGGACAAATGTCAATCATATTGCCCGACATTTCGGAATCAACAGTATGTCCAACAAATGAGGTGATTTCCGAATGCTCCCCGCGACCCAGCATGCCCAACTCCATCACGCCTGCAATCTCTTGGCCAAATCGTACGCAGCGGGTGCAATGAATACACCGACTCATCTCTTCCATCGATATCAATGGACCGACGTTTTTATGAAACACAACGCGCTTTTCTTCGTTATAGCGGGAAGTGGATTTTGCATAACCAACTGTTAAATCTTGTAATTGGCACTCGCCACCTTGATCACAGATTGGGCAATCTAGAGGATGGTTAATGAGCAAAAACTCCATGACTGATTTTTGCGCGTTAACGGCTTTTTCAGACCGGGTAAAAACCTTCATTCCTTTATTCACTGGAGTAGCGCATGCTGGAACTGGCTTTGGAGCTTTCTCAACTTCTACTAAACACATGCGGCAGTTGGCTGCGATCGAGAGTTTCTTGTGATAGCAAAAATGTGGAATATACGTACCTGCGCTGTGCGCTGCTTGAATGACCGTCGAGCCTTCTTTAACTTCGACCAACTTGCCATCAATCTCGATTTCGATCATTCTACCGACTCACTTTGCACAATTAATATTATATGTATTCAGGAACCAAGCAGCGCTTGTTCTCTACGTGGTAAACAAATTCAGGCATATAGTGCTTGAGCATTCCCCTTACTGGCATGGCGGCAGCATCTCCTAGAGCACAGATCGTGCGACCCATAATATTGCCGGCAACGTCATTGAGCAAATCAAGATCTTCATTACGACCTTGTCCATGCTCAATGCGGTTGACCATTTTCCATAACCAACCCGTGCCCTCTCGACAAGGAGTACATTGGCCACACGATTCCTCATGATAAAAATAAGAAAGTCGCAATAATGACTTGACCATGCAGCGGGTTTCGTTCATCACGATCACTGCCCCAGAGCCTAACATCGAACCTGCTTTGGCAATACTGTCGTAGTCCATGTCGATCGCCAGCATCATCTCGCCAGGTATAACTGGGGCCGAGGATCCACCGGGTATCACTGCTTTGATTTTGACACCATCACGCATGCCCCCGGCAAGTTCCAGTAATTTTGAAAAAGGAGTGCCAAGTGGAATCTCGTAATTGCCTGGACGTGCAACATCACCCGAAATGGAGAAGATTTTTGTACCACCATTGTTGGGTTTACCAAGGCCCGCATATTTTTCTGCTCCAACGGCAAAAATAAAAGGCACAGCTGCAAATGTTTCTGTATTGTTAATTGTTGTGGGTTTGCCATATAAACCGAAACTCGCAGGAAATGGTGGTTTAAAGCGAGGCTGCCCTTTTTTTCCTTCAAGAGACTCTAAAAGCGCCGTTTCTTCGCCACAAATATAGGCTCCATAACCGTGGTGGGCGTGTAATTCAAATGAAAACTCACTGCCCATAATATGCTTACCGAGGTATCCTGCGGCGCGCGCCTCTTCAAGAGCCTGTTCAAAAATCTCGTACTCATGCCAAATTTCACCATGAATATAGTTATAGCCAACAGAAATTCCCATTGCGTAGGCTGCAATGATCATCCCCTCGATTAAAGCGTGGGGGTTGTAGCGCAAAATGTCTCGGTCTTTAAAAGTACCTGGCTCACCCTCGTCGGAATTACATACCAAATACTTATCCCCAGGTAATTGCCGTGGCATAAAGCTCCACTTCAACCCTGTTGGAAAACCTGCGCCACCTCGCCCGCGCAAACCAGAAGCTTTCACCGTTGCAATCACTTGATCCTGCGAAATTTTTTCCGCAAGAATGGTTTGTAAGGCGGCATAGCCACCTCTTGCTACGTAATCGGTCAGATGCCAATTGGAACCATTTAAATTCGCTAATATCAGCGGATTAATGTGTCTGTCATGAAGTGAAGTCATCGTTTTATCCCGTTACTTTCTATTGCGCTTTGAGCTCTTCAATCAATTGATCGATTTTTTCATTCGTCATCCAACTACACATTTTCTTGTTATTCACTAAAGCTACGGGCGCATCACCGCAAGCACCCATGCATTCACCTTCGACTAAGGTGAAGGTGCCACAGGCTGTCGTTTCATTAAAACCAATTCCAAGTTTTTGCTTGAGATAGTGGGCAGCTCGCGTACCACCCTGTAACTCACAAGGTAAATTCGTGCAAATCGCGAGTTTGTATTTACCTAAAGGTTTAACGTTATACATATTGTAAAAAGTAGCAATTTCTTGAACAGCTATCGGCGGCATGTCTAAAATGACCGCAACCTCTTCAATCGCCTCTGCGGTAAGCCAGACATACTCGTCCTGAGCGATGGTCAAAGCGGCCATGACTGCAGATTGTTTTTGATCAGCAGGATATTTTGCAACATTGCGCGCAATTTCTAGTAAACCTTTTTCAGAAATCATTTTTTTCCTAACGATCAATTTCGCCAAAGACGATGTCTTGCGTGCCAATGATTGTCACAGCATCGGCAATCATATGGCCTCTTGCCATTTCATCCAAAGCCGCCAAGTGTGGGAACCCTGGAGCACGAATCTTTAAACGATAGGGTTTGTTTGCCCCATCTGAAATCGCAAAGATACCAAACTCTCCTTTAGGATGCTCCACTGCAGCATAGGCCTGACCAGGAGGGACGTGAATGCCTTCAGTAAACAATTTAAAGTGGTGAATCAATTCTTCCATATTGGATTTCATATCCACGCGATGAGGTACGGCCACCTTATGATTGTCGCTGATGACAGGACCCGGATTTGCGCGCAACCAATCAATACATTGCTTAATCAGGTGATTGGACTGACGCATTTCTTCGACACGAACTAAATAGCGGTCGTAACTATCGCCATTGACCCCAACTGGAATGTCGAAATCAAGTTGATCGTAGACTTCATAGGGTTGTTTTTTGCGTAAGTCCCAAGCGAATCCTGATCCGCGCAACATCGGTCCTGAAAAGCCTAATTGCAAAGCACGCTCTGGGGAGACAACACCAATGCCAACCAAGCGTTGTTTCCAAATCCGATTGTCGGTGAGCAAGGTTTCGTATTCGTCTATATACGTCGGAAAGCGTTTCGTAAAGTCTTCAATAAAATCCAGAAGTGAGCCGCCACGATTTTCGTTTATTTTTCGAATGGCTTTTTCACCACGAACTTTATTGGCGGTGTATTGCGGCATGACTTCGGGCAAGTCGCGATAGACTCCACCAGGTCGGTAATACGCTGCATGCATCCGCGCACCGGAGACCGCCTCATACATATCAAATAGATCTTCTCGCTCCCTAAACGCATATAAGAAAACCGCCATCGCTCCAACATCTAAACCGTGACACCCAATCCAAAGTAAATGATTCAGCAGCCGAGTAATCTCATCAAACATCACCCGGATATACTGCGCCCGAATTGGCACATCAATTTGTAAGAGCTTTTCAATCGCCATCACATACGCATGCTCGTTAGCCATCATCGAAACGTAATCTAAACGATCCATGTACGGAACATTTTGGATCCAAGTTCGGGTTTCGGCTAATTTTTCAGTACCACGGTGTAATAACCCAATATGCGGATCAGCCCGCTGAATGACTTCACCATCCAACTCAAGAACAAGGCGAAGCACGCCATGAGCGGCAGGATGCTGCGGGCCAAAATTGAGGGTGTAATTTTTAATTTCAGCCATTTGCTGTCCCGTAATTTTCTTCACGGATGACGCGCGGTGTCACTTCGCGCGGTTCAATCGTTACAGGTTGATAAATCACGCGTTTTTGTTCTGGGTCGTAGCGCATCTCTACTTGACCCGAAATCGGAAAATCTTTTCTAAAAGGATGACCAATAAAGCCATAATCTGTAAGGATTCTGCGTAAATCGTCATGCCCTTCAAAAATAATACCAAATAGATCAAACGCTTCACGCTCATACCAATTGGCCGAGTTCCATATTGGACAGACGCTCGGCAGCACCGGAAAGTCATCGTTTTCAATAAATACTTTGACACGCAAACGCCAATTGTTTTTGATAGATAAGAGATGACTCACCACACAATAGCGCAGCCCAGTCCAAGCTCCATCACCATACTCTGAGTAGTCCACACCGCATAAATCAATTAATTGCTCAAAATCAAATTGAGGATCGTTACGCAAGTCTTGCATGACGGCGATATACAAATCAGCAGGTATCGTTAAGGTCAACTCATTCAAAGCTGACTCTAAGATACATTTTTTGCCGAAGGATTGATCTAATAATTGCTCTAGATCAAGGAGGTGGGTATTCATCATGGGTTTATTCTTTTCTTGCGATCGTAGAAGTGCGACTGATCTTCGCTTGCAATTGAATAATCCCGTAAATTAATGCCTCAGCAGTTGGTGGGCAGCCTGGAACATAGACGTCAACAGGAACAATTCGGTCGCAACCCCGAACCACTGAATAGGAATAGTGATAGTAACCACCACCATTGGCACACGAACCCATAGATAAAACCCAGCGAGGCTCAGGCATCTGGTCATAGACTTTGCGTAAAGCCGGCGCCATCTTATTGCACAAGGTTCCGGCCACGATCATCAAATCTGACTGACGAGGAGAAGGTCGAAAAACAACCCCAAATCGATCCAAATCATAACGTGCGGCGCCCGCATGCATCATTTCAACAGCACAGCATGCCAAGCCAAATGTCATTGGCCATAAAGAACCTGTTCTTGTCCAATTAATCAGCTTATCCGCTGACATTGTGACAAAACCCTCTTTCAATAATCCCTCAATTGCCATCGTATCTCTTCGCCTTTACTCCCAATCAAGGGCGCCTTTTTTCCATATATAGACAAACCCAACAATGAATTCCAAAAGGAATACGATCATCGAGGCATAACCAGCAAAACCCACTTCTTTAAGAGCAACGCCCCATGGAAATAAAAATGCTGTTTCTAAGTCAAAAAGAATGAATAAAATAGCGACTAAATAATAGCGTACGTCAAATTTCATACGCGCGTCTTCGAATGCATCGAAACCGCATTCGTATGGGGAAATTTTTTCAGGATCAGGATTAGAAGGGCCTAAAATCTTGCCTAAAGCCATTGGTACTAATCCAACAGCGATGCCCACTAATATAAATAAAAAAACCGGCAGATAATTACCAAGATTCATTTAATTCCAAGTATGAAGTAAGTCAAAAAATCTTAAGTTGCAAGTATTGTAAAACAAAACACATGACAACTTAACTACTTGGTGCCGTCGGCGAGACTCGAACTCGCACAGCCTGCGGCCACTACCCCCTCAAGATAGCGTGTCTACCAATTCCACCACGACGGCTAACAAAAACAATTGATTATTTTATCTCTTTTGACTGCATAGAGTAAAGATAATTGCCAAAACAACTTACTTTGGTACAGTATTTCCAACAGGTGCAGCAGGCGCTTTCTCAACAGGCGCTTTTGGATCAGTTCCTTTTGTATCAGGAACTGAAACGCCCACAGGCCGAGCTAAGACACCTGCGTCCTCCTGGTGTTTTGCACCAATATAACTGAGCGTTAAGGTTGCAACAAAAAAAACAGCTGCAAGAATCCCCGTTGTACGAGACAAAAAATTGGATGAACCCGTTGCTCCAAATATGCTCCCAGACGCCCCAGAGCCAAAGGCAGCCCCCATATCGGCCCCTTTACCTTGTTGAATCAAGACCAAACCAATGACCCCAATTGCAGCAATGATTTGAATGACCATCAATAGTGTTTTTAACCACTCCATATTTTCTCCTTACGAATCTAGTCCTGCAAAGCAAATCGATAAAAATTCAGCGGTAATCAACGAAGCCCCACCAACTAAAACACCGTCGATATCAGGCTGTTGCAACAACTCAGTTGCATGACTGCCTTTGACACTGCCACCATAAATTAGTTGAATATTTTGTGCAACAACAGGTACACTTTTTTCAATTTCACTGCGAATCCAAGCATGAATTTCTTGTGCCAAATCACTGCTCGCGTGGTGACCAGTGCCGATTGCCCAAATTGGCTCATATGCCAAAATGACCTTACCCAACTGTTCACCTAAACCAGCGATCAATGCTTGTAATTGCTCACCTAATACTATTTTTGTTTGCTCACTCTTTCTTTGTACGGCTGTCTCTCCAATGCAGATGATCGGTGTGACACCAGCCAAAATTGCCTGTTTGGCTTTCATCACAATCAACTCGTTTGACTCAGAAAAACGCGCTCTACGTTCGGAATGACCCACAATGACAAAGCGACATCCTAACTCCCGCAACATTGCCGCAGAAATTTCTCCGGTAAATGCCCCTGACAATTCCGATGAGACATCTTGCGCACCCAAAAATACGTGTTGGTCCAAGATCAAGCCATTGAGTTGTTGCAAATAAAGGCTCGGAGGACAAATGACAACACTTCGATCCTGCAAATCTCTATCTTTAAGACCAATATGCAATGCGCTCGCAAATTCTTCGTTAAAAATTAAATTGCCATTTAACTTCCAATTGGCGACCATTATTTTTGAGCGCATGCTGAATGACCAATTACAGAGCTGACGCTGGCGGCTCTTGCTCAGGATGACTTTCTACTGGACTTGTAGTTGGCTGTTCCGCCACAACTTCAGGAGTAGTCGTTGATGCAACCGGAGTTGAAGATGCTGGCGCGGGTCCACCCTCTTCAACCGTAAGCGCTTTCATGGATAACTTCAAGCGTCCACGATCATCTGCGGCCAATAATTTGACCTTAACGATTTGACCTTCTTGAAGAAAATCTTTTACCTCTTTCACACGCTCATGAGCAATTTCTGAAATATGTAATAGCCCATCTTTACCTGGCAGAATATTCACTAAGGCACCAAATTCCAAAATCTTCACAACGGGACCTTCATAGATCTTGCCAACTTCAGCCTCTGCAGTGATTCCCTCTATGAGACGCTTGGCCTCATCCATGCCTGTAGCACTTGTAGATGCAATCGTAATCGTGCCATCGTCTTGAATATCAATACTGCAACCCGTTTCTTTTGTAATGCCTTGAATCGTCGCGCCACCCTTACCAATCACTTCACGGATTTTATCTGGATGAATTTTGATCGTAACCATTCTTGGTGCATGCTCAGACAATTCTGTGCGAATTGTCGACATGGATTCTTGCATTTTTGAAAGAATATGCAACCGGCCTTCCTTGGCTTGTGCCAATGCAACTTGCATAATTTCTTTTGTAATACCTTGAACTTTGATATCCATCTGTAAAGCAGTCACGCCATTTGCAGTTCCTGCAACTTTAAAGTCCATATCACCAAGGTGATCTTCGTCACCCAGAATATCTGTCAAAACGGCAAAGCGATTGCCCTCTAGAATCAAGCCCATTGCTACGCCAGCAACATGGGCTTTAATCGGCACGCCAGCATCCATCAATGCTAAACAACCGCCACATACGGAGGCCATCGACGATGAGCCATTTGATTCAGTGATTTCAGAAACCAATCGAATGCTATACGCAAAGTCTTCTGATTTTGGCAATACCGGAATCAATGCACGTTTTGCTAAGCGACCATGGCCAATTTCCCGACGTTTTGGACTACCAACCCGACCAGTCTCACCAGTAGCGAATGGAGGCATGTTGTAATGGAACATAAAGCGGTCGCGATACTCACCTTCGAGTGCATCGATAATCTGCTCATCACGCGCCGTTCCTAATGTAGCAACAACAAGAGCTTGGGTTTCACCGCGCGTAAAAAGCGCCGAGCCGTGGGTTCTTGGCAATACACCAGTGCGAATTTCAATTGGGCGAACAGTCCGAGTATCACGACCATCAATACGTGGCTCACCACTTAGCACTTGGCTACGCACAATTTTTGACTCTAAGCCAAACAAAATGTTCCCAACCGCAACTTCATCAACCGCTCCAGCTTGCGCCAATTGTTCCATCACATGCTTCGTGACGTGTTTGAGTTGCGCTGATCGTGCCTGCTTTTGACGCATTTGATAGGCTTCACGCAAACCAGCTTCGGCCAATTCTGTTACTTGTGCAATCAATGCTTCATTCTTCGGCTCAGGCTTCCAATCCCACTCAGGTTTGCCAGCATCACGTACCAACTCTTGAATGGCATCAATTGCAATGCGCGCTTGATCATGTCCAAACACAACACCACCAAGCATAATTTCTTCAGAGAG
>Ga0007809_10000560_pt1 | contig 15709 bp, 12 predicted proteins | sample CryBogCBE02Aug07_FD_60383 | JGI IMG/M metagenome (GOLD analysis project Ga0007809, IMG submission 60383) | Freshwater microbial communities from Crystal Bog, Wisconsin, USA - CBE02Aug07 | ecosystem: Environmental > Aquatic > Freshwater > Lake | place: Crystal Bog, Wisconsin, USA | collected...
CAGGGACTCACTTAATTTTGACATGAATTGGCATTTAAATTAGATGAAATTGCCAAATAGTGAATATTTGGATACCAAGAGCGATTTAACTTCACCCGGAATCCCAAAAAGTTGAGCCTCATTAGCTTAACTTCCTTACGTGAGCGTTTACTAAAATTGTAGGGGGAGAGTTACAATGTGGGGATGAACTTAATACCTAATTTTATTGGTTTACTCCACCGTTTAAAACTCCATTCTTTAGTGGTCTTGTTTTGGGCACTGCTTAGTTTGAGTGGCTGTATATCTCCTTATCACATTGAGGTCGTGCAGGGCAATTTTGTCTCAAGAGAGCAGCTACAGGTGCTTCGCCCTGGAATGACTCGAAATCAAGTGCGCGAAATTCTTGGGACTCCTTTAATCACAAGCCCATTTCACGCTGATCGATGGGATTATGCATTTACGATACGTCGCCAAGGAACAGAGCCGCAACAAAGAAAACTTTCTGTTTTCTTCAAGGTCGATCAATTCGATCGAGTAGAGGCGGATGAATTACCGAGTGAGGCTGAATTTGCTGCGCGCATTGATACGCAAAAGATCAACACCTCAAGACTTCCCAAAATGGAGGCTACGGAGAAAGAATTGAGTGCTTTTAAAACCAAAGTGACCCCGCCTGCGCAAAGTCTTGGTGAGGGTGACGCGGCGACCATGAATTATCCTCCCCTTGAGCCAAACTCTCGCTGACCTTTTAAAAGCCTGAATTATGAATTCCTCAAAAAAAATAGCTGTTGCAATCGCCGGTGCAAGTGGACGTATGGGTCGCATGTTGATTGAAATCATTTTGCAATCCAATGATTTGATTTTGGTAGGCGCTTTAGATGTGCCTTCAAGTCCATTAATTGGCAATGATGCAACCGGATTTTTAGGCAAAGCCAGTGGGGTGAGCGTTCACTCAGATCCCGTCCTTGCTTTGCAAAATGCTCAGGTTTTGATTGACTTTACCCGACCTGAGGGAACGATGGAATATTTGGATGTGTGCAGCCGTTTGGGAATTAAGATGGTAATTGGTACGACTGGCTTTAGTGTTGAACAAAAGCGTCAAATCCAAGAGAGTTCCAAAAAAATCGCAATTGTGATGGCTCCAAATATGAGTGTTGGCGTGAACGTGACATTAAAGCTTTTGGAAGTTGCCGCAAAAGCTCTTTCAAATGACTATGATGTGGAAATCATTGAGGCACACCATCACCACAAAGTAGATGCCCCTTCTGGCACTGCTTTGAAAATGGGTGAGGTTGTGGCAAATGCACAAAATAAAATCTTAAGTGAATGTGCAGTCTACGCCAGAGAGGGCCATACGGGCCCAAGAAAGTCAGGCACGATTGGCTTTGCTACAGTTCGAGCCGGGGATATTGTTGGGGATCATACCGTTTTATTCGCCGGTGAGGGTGAGCGAATTGAAGTTACGCATCGCTCCTCAAGTCGTTCAAATTATGCACAGGGCAGTGTGAAGGCTGCGCGCTTTTTGGCTGATAAAAGTAACGGAATGTTTGATATGTTTGATGTCCTAGACTTGCGGTCCTAGAACACTTTATTGGGTAGAGTCGGTTTACTTTGATGTTTTTTTAAAAACAAAGTCCATACAAACTCTCAAAAATTATTTCGATAGCAATATTATTTTTTAAAATTTTTCGTTCATTAAAAGTTATGCAAGAAAAATACAATCCATCAGAAATAGAGATGGCAGTACAGAGTGTTTGGAGTGGAAAAGACGCTTACCGAGTGATTGAAGACTCGTCCAAAAAGAAATACTATGCCTGCTCCATGCTGCCTTATCCAAGCGGCAAGTTGCACATGGGACATGTTAGAAACTACACAATAAACGACATGTTAACTCGCCATCTTAGAATGAACGGGTACAACGTTTTAATGCCGATGGGATGGGACGCGTTTGGTTTGCCGGCTGAAAATGCGGCATTAAAAAATAACGTACCCCCTGCGAAATGGACTTACGAGAACATCGCTTACATGAAAAAGCAGATGAAGGCCATGGGGTTGGCGATTGATTGGTCAAGAGAGATTGCAACATGTGACCCCACATATTACAAGTGGAATCAGTGGCTATTTTTAAAAATGCTAGAAAAAGGGATTGCTTACAGAAAAACCCAAACAGTTAATTGGGATCCTATTGATAAAACGGTTTTGGCAAATGAACAAGTTATTGATGGTCGAGGTTGGAGAACGGGTGCTGTTGTTGAGAAAAGAGAAATACCTGGATACTATCTAAAAATAAGTGACTATGCGCCAGAGTTGTTGGACCAAGTTCAACATAACTTGCCTGGATGGCCTGAGAAGGTCAGACTGATGCAAGAAAATTGGATTGGTCGCTCAGAGGGGGTACGTTTTGCATTTGCCCATGACATTAAAGATGACCAAGGTAATGTCTTAACCGAGGGAAAAATGTTTGTTTTTACGACCCGCGCCGACACGGTCATGGGCGTGACCTTTGTAGCCGTAGCCCCAGAGCACCCTTTGGCTGAGTTTGCTGCAAAGAGAAATACGGAGATTGCCAACTTCATCGCCCACTGCAAACAAGGTGGGACGACAGAAGCGGAGATGGCTGTGAAAGAAAAAGAGGGGGTTGATACGGGTTTATTTGTGACTCACCCTTTGACCCATGAGAGTATTCCTATATGGGTTGGTAATTATGTACTCATGAGTTACGGTGACGGCGCAGTGATGGGGGTGCCTGCTCATGATGAGCGTGATTTTGCCTTTGCTATCAAATATCAATTACCTATCAAGGATGTAGTTGGAGTTGAAGATAAAGATTTTGATAAAACAAGGTGGCATGATTGGTACGCTGAAAAAGACAGTGGAGTCGCTAAGAATTCTGGACAATACGACGGCTTGGTGTTTCGTGAGTGCGTTGATGCGGTGGCGAAAGATCTTCAAGCACTTGGGATGGGCGAGAAAAAGACAACTTGGAGACTTAGAGACTGGGGAATCAGTCGTCAACGTTACTGGGGTACTCCAATTCCCATCATACACTGCGAGAGTTGCGGTGCAGTGCCAGTACCTGAGAAAGACTTACCAGTTGTATTGCCCCAAGATTTGGTCCCAGACGGATCTGGAAACCCTTTAAACAAGTGCGAATCGTTTTTGAAGGTGGCGTGCCCCGTTTGTGCCAAACCCTCCTTGCGTGAGACAGACACGATGGATACCTTTGTGGATTCATCTTGGTATTTCATGCGTTATTGCGACCCGACAAATGCAGACAAAATGGTTGACCAAGGCGCGAACTATTGGATGCCAATGGACCAATACATCGGGGGTATTGAGCATGCAATTTTGCATTTGTTGTATGCGCGCTTTTGGACTAAGGTGATGAGAGACCTTGGCTGCGTAAAGGTCGATGAACCTTTCACAAAGTTGTTAACTCAAGGAATGGTTTTAAACCATATTTACTCCAGGGTTACAGATAAAGGCGGGGTTGAGTATTTTTGGCCACATGAGGTGGAAAACATTTTGGACTCTGAGGGTCGTGTTACCCACGCAGTTTTGATTAACGCTAAGGACGGATTACCCAGCGGGACTCATATAAATTATGAGGGAGTTGGGACAATGAGTAAGTCCAAAAACAACGGTGTTGATCCACAAGAGCTGATTGAAAAATTTGGCGCGGACACCGCTCGTTTGTATACGATGTTTACGGCTCCTCCCGAGGCCACATTAGAGTGGAATGATGATGCCGTCGAGGGTAGTTTCAGATTCCTTAGGCGTGTTTGGGCATTTGCAGCTCAACACGCTACTGGACTTAATGCTGTCGCGAGTCAAACCCCATCGGTAGATTTGAGCAAAATGGGTCCCTTGGACTCGCGAGCACAAGCGCTTAGGTTTGAAATTCACTCCGTGCTGCGTCAAGCGGTGTTTGATTATGAGCGGATGCAATACAACACCGTTGTCTCAGCCGCAATGAAGATGCTTAATACCTTAGAGAACGCAAAGTTGGACTCGACGGGTGTTGACGCCCCTGTGGTTTTTGAGTGTTTCTCCATTTTGTTGAGAATTTTGTATCCTGTTTGCCCTCATATTGGTTATCAACTTTGGGACTCACTTGGGTACTCTAAAGTTTTCGGAGACCTTTTGGACGCGCCTTGGCCAGAGGTGGACCCAGGAGCGTTGACCCGAGATGAAATTGAGATGATGCTTCAGGTTAACGGAAAATTGAGGGGCTCTATAAAGGTGTCATCTCAAGCGACCAAAGAAGAGATTGAGAAAATTGCTTTAGATAGCGAGGCGTATAAGAATCAAGCAAAGGGAGCAAATCCTAAAAAAATCATTGTTGTAGCGGGTCGGCTCGTCAACATTGTTCTATAAACCTTTATGAATCAAACTTATAAGACGCTGTGCATTTATGTAGTTGCTTGGTTGATGCTGCTGGTGTTGCCGGGGTGTGGGTTTGAGCTTAAAAAACCAATTCAAATTCCTTTTAAAAGCATTTATGGGAACTTTCAAGATCAAACCCCTTTTGGTATAGCGCTGCGAAGAACGATCATTGCGTCTGGACAAGTCGAATTGATTACGGATCCTAAAAGAATTGAGGAGGCGCAAGTTGTTTTGGAGGTGTTGCGTGAGCAAAAAGATAAAATTATTTTGGGCAGAACTGCAGCTGGAACTGTAAACTCATATCAACTACGGCTCAATGTGGCTTTTAAATTACGAACACAAGACGGTATAGAGCTCATACCAGAGACGGAGATTTCGTTATTTAGAGACATCAGTTTTAATGAAACAATTGTTCTCTCTAAAGAGGCGGAAGAGCAGTTGTTATACCGAAATATGCAGACAGATATTGCAGAGCAGATGATGCGACGAGTCGCAAGCGCTGGCAAGCAGTGGACTAACGCACCCAATGCATCCAGCGCACGGTAACGCACTGTCTCACAAATCAAGAGCCGATTACTTTGCAAGTACCAACAAATAAACTAGCAGATCACCTCTCAAAAGAGTTGAAGGCTATGTATGTCTTCCACGGAGACGACGCACTTCTGGTTCAAGAAGCAAGTGACATGGTGAGACAAAAGGCTTTGACTCAGGGGTACACAGACAGACATGTCTTCTCAGTTTTTGGAGCTCATTTTGATTGGAGTGAGATTTTGGCTAGCGCTGGGTCTCAAAGTCTTTTCTCGGATAAACAAATCCTTGAAATACGTATCGCAAGTGGTAAGCCTGGCAAAGAGGGTTCAGTTGCTCTTCAAAACTTGGCCGAATCCTCTGCACAATCAGATGGTGTGTTGACTATGGTGTACTTGCCCAGAGCTGACAAAATCATGAAAAACTCTGCTTGGTTTATGGCCTTAGAGAGCGCTGGTGTCAGTGTTCCAATTGAAGCGGTCTCAAGACATGAGCTACCCAATTGGATTGCGCAGCGGCTCGCCCAACAGGGCCAACGCGTGCCAAGTGGAGAGATGGGACAAAGGGCGTTGAAATTTTTTGCTGACAGAGTTGAAGGTAATTTACTGGCTGCACACCAAGAGATTCAAAAACTGGGCCTTTTATATCCACAAGGTGAGTTGAGTTTTGATCAAATTGAGACTGCTGTTTTAGATGTTGCGCGATATGATGTATTCAAACTAACCCAGGCTATTTTGCAAGGTCAACCCCTTAGAGTTCAACGGATGATGGACGGCTTAGAGGCTGAGGGGGTTGCTGCAGTGCTCACCCACTTCACGCTAGCAGAAGAGATAAGAAGTCTTAGAAGAGTCAAAGAGTCAATGCAACAAGGTAAATCGGTTGGTCTTGCTTTAAAAGAAAACAGAATATGGGGGGACCGCGAGGCTTTGTATGACCGAGTCCTCCCCTTTATAAGAATGAACCATCTCAATGTGTTGATGAGAGATGCTCATGTGGTCGACGGGGTAATTAAAGGACTAAAGTCTCCGCTTTGGCCTGAGGATCCTTGGCAAGCACTTCACAGGCTAGCGCAGCGCATGGGAAGCGTTTGCAAGGGAAATTGAGTTAATTGAAAGCTCAAGTCTCCCCCCTCACCTTTATGTCTTTTTCGTGACCTATTTTGTTGGTTTTAGGCGGATCGTGCAAAGCCCTGTAGATGATGAGAAAATACCAATATGAATGCAAAAAACCTTATTGAGCAAATGCAAAGTCTTGGCAAAGAGGCCAGGCGCGCTAGCGCATTAATGGCAAAGTCCACGGCAAAGAAAAAAAGCCTTGCGCTCCAAATCTTAGCGAACAAACTTCGTAGTGAATCTGCCAATCTGATTGAACTCAATGAATCTGATTGCAAGCAGGCATTGTCAAATCAAATATCAGAAGTATTGATAGATCGGCTTAAATTGACACCCAAAATTATTGAGACTTGTGCGTTAGGGTGTGAGCAACTTGCAAGCATGCCAGATTTAATTGGAGAAATTGTTGGTCTCAAAGAGCAGCCAAGTGGTATTCGAGTTGGACAGATGAGAGTGCCAATCGGTGTTTTTGGCATGATCTACGAGAGTAGGCCCAACGTCTCAATTGAGGCTGCGTCCCTGTCTATTAAGAGTGGTAATGCATGTATATTGAGAGGTGGATCAGAGGCTCTTAATTCCAATTTGGGATTGATCTCAGTAGTTCAAGACGCTTTAAAGGAGGCCGGCCTACCCCCCCAAGCTGTTCAATTGGTGAATGTAACGGACCGCGCTGCGGTTGGCCACCTCATAACCATGCCCGAATATGTAGATGTCATTATCCCAAGGGGTGGAAAAGGTTTAATTGAGCGCATCAGCGCTGAGGCCAAGGTGCCTGTGATCAAACACTTAGACGGGAATTGCCATACCTTTGTGGATGAAACTTGCAACTTAGAGATGGCACTTCGGGTGTGTGAGAATGCAAAGACCCAAAAGTATAGCCCTTGTAATGCTATGGAGAGTTTGTTGGTGGCCAAGGGAGTTTCCAGTTCGTTTTTGCCAAAGATTGCCGAAATTTATGCCCGCAAGGGGGTTGAAATGAGAGGCTGCGGACGCACCTTAGAGTTGATTGCTGAAGTTAAGGGATTGAACTCAGTACTTGCAAGTGAAGAGGATTGGTACGCAGAATATTTGGCGCCTGTTATCAGTGTGAAAATTGTTGATTCTTTGGATGAGGCAATTGATCATATCAACCATTACTCATCACATCACACTGACGCCATACTGACAGAGCATTATTCAAATGCCCAACGTTTTTTGAGGGAGGTTGATTCTGCAAGCGTGATGGTCAACACGAGTACAAGATTTGCTGATGGTTTTGAGTATGGATTAGGCGCTGAGATTGGCATTTCCACTGATAAATTTCACGCAAGAGGTCCCGTTGGTATTGAGGGACTGACTTCGCTGAAATACGTCGTTTTGGGAAATGGAGAGATTCGTGGTTAGTCGGATGGGGTAGGCATTTTAAATTTTGAAAATCAAATGACCGCGGTTGTTTTGCACATGCCGTGAATGAATAAACAAATAAAAGAAAGTAACCATGGTTCCTCATCTAATTACGGCACTCACCGGCCCAATCAACGAACTTGAGCAGCGCATAATTGATTCAATGCCAGCCATTGAGAGATGGTTTCGTCTGGAGTGGATGGAGCATACGCCGCCCTTTTACACTTCAGTTGATATCAGAAATGCTGGATTTAAATTGGCTCCTGTTGATACCAATTTATATCCTGGGGGGTGGAACAACTTAACGCCAGAGATGCTACCTTTGGCTGTGCAAGCGGCGATGGCTGCGATAGAAAAAATTTGCCCTGAAGCGCGCAATTTACTGTTGATTCCCGAGAACCATACCCGAAACACATTTTATTTAAGTAACGTTGCTCAGTTGCAACGTATCTTCCACATGGCTGGGCTTAACGTGCGGATTGGCTCTATCAATCCTGAAATCAAAGAGCCCACATCCATAACTTTGCCCAACGGGGACACGGTACTTCTTGAGCCTGTCATTCGTTCAAAGCGAAGACTCGGATTAGAGAATTTTGATCCATGTACCATATTGTTGAACAACGATTTGAGTGCAGGAATACCAGGAATTTTGGAAGACCTTAATGAACAGTATCTCCTCCCCCCATTGCATGCAGGATGGAGTGTTCGCCGTAAAAGCTTGCACTTTGAGAGTTATGAGGAGGTGAGCAAACGCTTTGGAAAACTTCTTGGAATAGATCCTTGGTTGATTAACCCTATGTTTGCAACATGTGGGGAGGTTAACTTCAGCGAGAGTACAGGGATGGAGTGTTTAGTGAGCAATGTGGATATGTTGCTTGGTAAAATTAAGAAAAAATATAAAGAATATGGAATAAGCGAAAAACCCTTCGTCATCGTCAAAGCAGATAACGGGACTTACGGGATGGGGATTATGACTGTTCGGGACGTTAAAGATTTAGACGCTCTGAACAGGAAAACCCGCAACAAAATGAGCGTGATCAAAGACGGACGGGAAGTTGATCAGGTCATTATTCAAGAAGGTGTACTTACACACGAGAGAATCAACGACGCTGTGGCTGAGCCGGTTGTTTATATGATGGACCGATACGTTGTTGGCGGATTTTACCGAGTACATGCCGAGCGAGGTATCGACGAAAATTTAAATGCCCCAGGGGCTAGTTTTGCACCACTTGCGTTTGAGCAAAACGCACAATTGCCCCAGCCTGGATTTAAACCTGGTGCAAGCGTGCCTAATCGTTTTTATATGTACGGAGTAATCGGGCGATTGGCAATGCTTGCGGCCAGTTACGAGCTTGAAGCCACGGACCCTAATGCAGATCTTTATGAGTAATCAGATATCGCAGTGTGGTGATGGAACAGGTCAGGGGTTTCGATGAAAAATATTTTATTTGTAGCCGACCCACTAGACACCTTTAAAATTTACAAGGACTCAACCTATGTGATGATGCGTGAGTTGCAAATGAGGGGGTATGGAGTCTGGGCATGTGAGGCGAGTGATATTTTCTGCACAAGTTTGGAGCGCGTTAGTGCTCAGATCAGACCGGTCGAGTTAAAACTTGATGTGAGCGAAGGCCCGAATTGGTATAAAAGTGGACCTTTTGAAGTCAAGCCCTTAAACGAAATGGACGCAGTTGTGCTGCGCTTGGATCCGCCTTTTAATTCTGAATATTTTTATCTGACGCATCTATTAGAGCGTGCACAAGCTCAGGGAGCAAAAGTTTTTAACGACCCTAAGGCTGTAAGAGATCATCCTGAGAAACTCTCCATACTTGAGTTTCCACAATTTACTGCGCCAACTCTTGTGAGTCGTGATCCTCTCAAAATTAGGGAGTTTTACGCAGTGCATAAAGATATTATTCTCAAGCCCTTGGACGGCATGGGGGGGATGGGAATATTTAGAATCAAAGCGGACGGTTTAAATCTGGGTGCAATCTTAGAGTCGCTGAATAAATTTGGCGAGCAAACCGTGATGGCTCAAAAATTTATTCCAGCAATCGATAAAGGCGATAAGAGAGTGCTTTTAATTGATGGACATCCTGTACCGTTCGCTTTGGCCAGAATCCCACAGGGCGGAGAGGTACGAGGGAATTTGGCAGCAGGGGGCCTGGGTGTGGCGCTTGAGTTGACTCCCAGAGAAAGAGAAATCGCTTCGTATTTAGGGCCTATATTGGCAAAACGCGGCCTGTTTTTAGTTGGCCTTGATGTGATTGGCGAGTATTTGACTGAAATTAATGTCACCAGTCCAACATGTTTTCAAGAAATCTCACAACAAAAGGGCTTTGACGTAGCAAAGGCTTTTGTGGATGCGTTGTTGCCCAAGCTGAATCATTAAAAAATCAAATCACTAGAACTTAGTTTTTTGGAGCCATTTTCACATCAACGATAAAGTGATCGGTTTCCCCAAAGCAAGTGGGTAAGCCTGGGTGCTGAGAGTAAACCAATATCACTCGTTCTCCGATGCTTTCGTTTATCTTATCTGCAACAGCGTCATCGCGAACTGTGAAGTAAAACTTTTCTGCAACGCTTGGTTGAGCAGATATTGTTTTAAGTTGGTCTCCCTCCCAAGTCTTACATACCCATCCTTTAAGAGAGAGTTTTTGAACATATCCTACGCTCTCACCGTTAGAGTATGAGAAGTGGTAAATGAACTCGATGTAGGCCAGTGCCAGTAAGCCGAGTCCAAAAATTAAAGCAATGGTGTAAAACTGCAGCTTACGTTTGAGTTTGTCGATACTCTCACTCATGATGAGACTTTACAACTTGACGCCATGCGTGTAACAAAGGCTCGGTGTAGCCGCTTGGTTGCTCTTCACCTTTGAATACAAGATCTAAAGCTGCCTTGTAGGCATTTGAAGTGTGTGCATTGCCGGACAAGGGCTGATAAAGTGGGTCATTGGCATTTTGAGTATCCACGACCTGTGCCATTCTTTCAAAACTTGATTTGACCATTTGCTCAGTCACTATACCGTGGCGAAGCCAATTGGCTAAATGTTGAGAGCTAATTCTAAGGGTGGCTCGGTCCTCCATGAGTCCGATGTTGTGGATGTCAGGAACTTTTGAACAACCTATTCCTTGATCAATCCAGCGAACTACATAGCCTAGGATGCCTTGAACATTGTTGTCCACCTCTTGTTGTTTTTGCTCGTCACTCCAATTTGTTTGAGTTGCAACTGGAATGGTTAGTAAGTCATTCAAGATGCTGGCATGTTCGGCAGACTCATCAATCAGCTCTAAATCTTTTTGAACCTGACTGACGAGGACTTGGTGGTAGTGCAATGCATGGAGTGTGGCTGCGGTTGGGCTGGGTACCCAGGCCGTATTGGCACCAGCAAGTGGGTGAGCAATTTTTTGCTTCATCATATCTGCCATCAAATCAGGCATAGCCCACATCCCTTTGCCGATTTGGGCTTTGCCTCGTAGTCCACAAGACAATCCAACCAAAACGTTGTTGCGTTCATAAGCTTTAATCCAATGACTGGTTTTCATTTCACCTTTACGAATCATGGGACCTGCATGCATAGCGGTGTGCATTTCATCCCCCGTTCTGTCAAGAAAGCCTGTATTGATAAAAGCTACTCGGTGAGTTGCCTGCGCAATGCAAGCCTTTAAATTGACACTTGTTCTGCGTTCTTCATCCATGATTCCAAGTTTGACGGTGTTCTTGGGAAGTTCTAGTAATTTCTCAACTTCAGCAAAAAGTTCAGATGCAAAGGCAACCTCGGCTGGGCCATGCATCTTGGGTTTGACAATGTAGACAGAGCCTTTGCGGGAGTTTTGAATACCGTTTGAGGTCAGTTTACGTAGATCATAAAGTGCGATAGTAGTGGTCACTACCGCGTCTAAAATGCCTTCAGGAATTTCATGTGAATTGCCACTTTGATCTTGATACAAAATGGCAGGGTTTGTCATTAAGTGGCCAACGTTTCTAAGAAATAGAAGTGAACGTCCGTGCAAGCGAACTTCTCCCTGACCAGAAGGTGCTTTGTAAATACGATCAGCGTTAAGCCCTCTTGTGAAAGAGCTACCTCCTTTAGAAACTTCCTCTGTCAAAGTTCCACGAAGTATTCCGAGCCAGTTTCTATAAGCTAGAACTTTATCATCAGCATCCACAGCGGCTATAGAGTCCTCAAGATCTAATATGGTAGACAGTGCAGCCTCGATAATGAGATCGCAGACCCCTGCCGGATCTTTGGCTCCAATAGGACGGCTCGGATCGATGACCAAATCCATATGAAGCCCATGGTGTTCAAATAGTAATGAGCTTGGTTTAGAGGGGTCGCCTTTGTATCCCAATAATTGATGTTTTACTTTTAGCTCTGTAGTGCCAGCATGTTTGAGGTGAACTAAAAGTTGTCCATTTTTGATTGAATAGCCACAAGAGTCAATGTGTGAACCGGTTTTGAGTGGGATTGTTCGGTCAAGTACGTGGCGAACAAACTCAATTACTTTTGCACCCCGTCTCTCGTTGTATTGAGCGCCCTTTTCACAACCGTCTTTCTCAGAGATAACATCCGTTCCGTAAAGGGCGTCGTATAAAGAGCCCCAACGAGCGTTTGCAGCATTAAGCGCATATCTTGCGTTTAAGATGGGAACCACAAGTTGTGGGCCAGCTTGGTGTGCTAATTCATCATCTACATTTTGAGTTTTAACATGAACATCCTTTGGCGGCGTAACCAAATATCCAATTTGCTTAAGAAAGGACTGGTAGGCATGCATGTCATGCACCGGACCTGGGTGCACGTCGTGCCAATGATCAATTTCAGATTGCAAGCGATCCCGCTCGGCTAAAAGTTGGATATTTTTGGGGGCTAATTGCGATACGATAGAGTCAAATCCAGACCAAAATTTTTCCTGATTAATAGATAGATCAGGCAAAACCTCATGATTTATGAAATTAAATAATGATTCAGTTACGCTTAGGTTATGTGTTTTTATTCTGTCGTTCATGTCAATTTATGATTAAAAGATTGAAAAGTGCTTCGAATGGCTTAGCGCATGGATGGATGTCGGATAAATAACTTAATTAAGAGAATGTACGGCTTGAGGATTGAACAAAGCATTTTGGGCTATTCAAGGACAATCCATAAATACTGTGAAACAATCCAAATGTTACTCCTATTTTAATTTTAAGGGATAAAGTTGGCTTGAATTTATCTAAACATAGCGTTACGGTGGTCATCTGCGCGGACGATTTTGCCCTAAATGAAGCTGTGTCAGCAGGGACTATTGAGCTTGTAAAGGCAAATAAAATCACTGCAACTAGTGTGCTTTCTTTATCGCCGCATTGGACGAGTCATGCGCGATTGTTAAAAAAATATCATAATCAATTGGATGTCGGGTTACATTTAGATTTGACGAGTGATTTTGCAGTCCAGGCTGGATACGGGTCGACTGTGACGGGGGTTTTACTAAAGACTTGGTCTGGTGGAGCTAACCGAAAGAAGATCCGTTTGATTATTGAATCTCAGTTAGATAGTTTTGAAAATGAATGGGGTGGTCCACCAGATCATATCGATGGCCATCAACATGTGCACCAATTTCCCGTAGTAAGAGATGCCTTAGTTGATGTGCTGATGGATCGGTATGGCGCCTTAATTAACAAACCCTGGGTTCGCGTAAGTGATGTTTATCCCACAAATTGGAAGGCGAAAATTATCACGCTTACTGGCGCGTCTGTTTTGCAGGAGAAATTGAAACAAAATAATGTTGATTTCACGCCCTTTTTATTGGGTTCTTATGGATTTAATCTAGGCGTACCAATGTACCGAAGTTTGTTTACCAAATGGCTTGGTAGTGTTTGCTCCCTACAGCGCAAAGAGCAGCAAAAAAAAGGTAATATATTTGGTGTAAATTCGTCAACTCACCCAGCGCCTTTATCCATTATGTGTCATCCAGCGATTAAGCCTCAACCATTAGATCCAATTAGTACATCTAGGTGCGTGGAGTTTGAGTATTTAAATTCACAAGATTTCATCGATGACGTACAGCGTTTTGGGGTGCGATTAGTTAAAGGTTCCGATATTTTCATACAAAAAGAAAAGAGATGATTAGAGAAAAGTCGGACATTACAAATATAGAAATCGAGGGCAAAAATGGGCCAGAGTACTACCATCAGAAAATAAAAATGTGGAGCTTTGACGGTGTTTTGGGACCCGTACTATTCGTCTCTATTTTGTTGATTTTTTTATCTGCTTTTCGCCCCCTTGCATTACCCGATGAAGCCAGGTACGCCGAGATAGGTAGATGGATGTGGGAGTCGGGAGACTGGTTGGTGCCTCGCTTAAATGGCATACCATTTTTTCATAAACCTCCACTTTTATATTGGCTTGGTGGTATTGCGAACTCCGTAACGGGTCCCAGTGCTTGGTTTTTTAGACTGATACCAGTTACACACGCCGTTCTTATATTGGCGCTGATGGGGCCTTTTCTTTGCGAAACTTTGGGTGTGATTTTTGCTCGCAAAGCAGTCCTGATTTTTGGTTCTAGTGCCGCTTTCTTACTCGGCGGGCAATACATCAACCACGACATGATGGTTGCATGTTGGATCAACGTTGCGATTGGCTCGTTTGGATGGCATGTGATGCACTGCGATCCCATCTCAAGTGCAAGCATTGAAGATAAGGCAATTACAAATAAAAGTGTTCCATTGTTGGGTTTTTTTGGTTGCGGGATGGGTGTCCTTAGCAAGGGGCTAATAGGGGTTGTTTTGCCACTAGCTGTCATGTTTGTATGGCTTTGTTGGTGCGGCAGATGGTATGCCTTAAAAAGATTGCCCTGGGTGTCTGGCTTATTGGTATTTATTTTTATTACCTTTCCTTGGTTCGTTGTTGTGGAGTCAAAGTATCCTGGGATGTTGAGTTATATGTTTGGCATTCATCAGTTGGCTCGTTTTACAGGGACTCAATTTAACAACCCACAACCTTTTTGGTTTTATTTGATTGCAATTTCATTGTTAATGGGGCCGTGGTTTTTGGGATTTTGGGTACATCAATATCAAAATCTATATGAAATATTAAGGAGTACCAGTGGATTCAAGGAAAGATTAAAATCTTTTTTAAATGAATTTAAATGGGAAAAACAAAATCAAATTAAAAGTGAAGAGCTTTTAATTGGTCTTTGTGTAATTTGGGTATGGGTGATTGTGATATTTTTTTCTATCCCCAGCTCAAAGATTATTGGTTATGTATTACCTGTCATTGCGCCAATATGTGTTTTATGTGTGCGGGGTTGGGACAGGCTGACTGAGCAGACTAGGATCAAGCATTTTTTTTACAAAGGAATGTTTGTTTTATCACTTGGCGTAGTCGTTTTAATTCAGATACAGGCAGCGGTCATTACAAATCGATATGCTAGTGTTGATGTGGCCAAGGTTTTGTCCTGTCAAGATTTAAGCAATGCGAAGATTTTGATAGCAGGTGAATATGCATACGATCTTCCATTTTTGATGAATCTTAAAACCCCGTTGTGGGTTGTACAAAACTGGGACAATGAGAGGATCCATGCTGGCGACAATTGGCGTAGGGAGATGTTCGAAGGTGTTAATTTCGAACCCCAAACGAGCTCTGTTTTAAAGCCAATGTATGCGCTTGCAACCGAGTCCAAAGTCTCAGATCGTTGGCTGTTGATTCCAAAAGAGTGGGCTGCAAAACCTATGGTTGAAAACTTTGGATATGTCTTGGAATACAAGGGCCAGGCATGGAGTTTGTATCGATCCCCCCTAACGCACTCTATAAAATTTGACGTGACAGGTAGTTGTCTTAAACAGTAAGTCTGGCAGTGATTTTATTTTTTAAAAGCCCAAAAGCGACTCAGTACAAATGTTTGCGCAGCAGCGGCGCATATACCGGCCAACAATGCTAACCAGTCATTAAGGTCAAAGTATCTAAATAGACCAATGAAAATTAATTCGTTTGTACAAAAACCTGCAGCTGCAGTAATAAAAAACTTTAGAAAACTTTGATGTATAGATGTACTTGTATCTTTAAAGCTCAAGTAGCGATGGCCTAAAAAACTGACCAAAAATGCAATACCAAACCCACACGCGTTAGCCCACTCATTGGGCAGCTCGAAGGTTTTTAGGGAGGCAGCATAAACAAAAAAATGAACTACAGCGGCGCTCGATCCTACGAGGACGAACCAAATGGCAGAGCGAAATGCTCTGCCATTTTTGGTGATTGAACTTTTAATGCTAGAAATAAAATTCAAAATAAACTTGACTTATAAGGGTCTTGAAGGCCTTGGCCCATTTTTTGAGCAACAATGTA
>Ga0007809_10000563_pt1 | contig 15672 bp, 22 predicted proteins | sample CryBogCBE02Aug07_FD_60383 | JGI IMG/M metagenome (GOLD analysis project Ga0007809, IMG submission 60383) | Freshwater microbial communities from Crystal Bog, Wisconsin, USA - CBE02Aug07 | ecosystem: Environmental > Aquatic > Freshwater > Lake | place: Crystal Bog, Wisconsin, USA | collected...
GTGATATAAACCACACCAGCTGCATAGTTAGCAGTGATTGTTCCAAGTTCCCCGTTTGTTCCAACTTCACCAAATTGAGTGATTGCAATGTTATTTGCTGCGTCAAGTGTTAGAAGAACTTCTGTTACTTGAGTGTGTGTTGCAGTAGAAAATTTTACAAGTGCTTTTGCAGTTGCATATTGTGTTGCTGACCATGAGTAGGCGGTTGCTGTTCCAGCAGTTGGAACGCTTACCTTTGCAGAAGCAATAAGAGAAACTGAGTTTACATTAAGTGCTTCGTATGTAGGTGTTGCTGTTCCATTACCAGCAGCGATTTGAGCATCTGTGTAAGATTCAGCAGTTGAAATAGCATCTGATTTTGCTGTTGCTATCGCATTGTTACGATTTGTAACCTCTGTTGTAATCTTTCCATCAGTGTATGATTCTGCTGTAGCCTGAGCTGTTGCAATATCGCTAAGCAAAGTTGATGATAAGTTTGCATCATTATTGATAGCATCATCAATTTTCTTAAGTGTATCAAGAGTTGATGGAGCACTGTTTACGAGATCCGCAACTTTTGTATCCGCATAAGACTTAGCTGCATTTTCCGCATTGGTTGCTGCTGTGTCAGCATAAGATTTAGCTGCATTTTCAGCATTTGTTGCTGCAGTATCTGCATAAGATTCTGCTGCATTTTGTGCGTTAGTTGCTGCTGTATTTGCATAACTTTGTGCTGCGGTTTGTGCATTTGCTGCAGATCCTGCTGCATCATATGCTCCATTTGCACGGGAAACTTCAGATGAAATTGCAGAATTTGTATAGCCTTCAGCTGCATTTTGTGCATTTGTGGCTGCAGTATCTGCGTATCCTTCTGCGGTTGAGAGAGAAGCAGCAATTGCAGAGTTACGGTTTGAAACTTCTGTGCTGATTGCTGAATCAGTATAAGAATTTGCACTATTAAGAGCATTTCCTGATACTGTATCTGCATAATTTTCTGCTACTGTAAGTGCTGAATTAATTGCTGTTTGACGATTTGAGGCTTCTGTTGAGACTGCTGAATCTGCATAAGACTCTGAAGTTGAAAGAGCTGAATCTGTGTATGACTCTGCTGTTGATAATGCTGTTGCTATAGCTGAGTTACGATCTGATACCTCAGTGCTAATTGCAGAAGAAATTGCAGAGTTTCTATTTGAAACCTCTGTTGATATAGCAGAATCTGTGTATGAATTAGCATCTGATAATGCTTGTGAAGCTGCACCATATGCATCAAAGGTATTAGCATTGACTGTAAGCTTACCTGAACCGTCAACGTTAAATACTAATGTATCAACGGATTTAACAAGTGTAGCTCCGCCAACAAGATTAAGGATATATGAATCGCCTGCTGATTCTGTGAGGATATTATGTCCATTGATTGTACCTGTGGTACCTTCAACGACTAATCCATTTTTAATTCTAAAGTTTTTATCTACTGTTGCCATTGTTGGGTTGTGCTCCTTGTTTTAATTTATTTTTTTAAAGCTGTTCTGTAAAATCTTACTGATACAGAACCTGAAACTGGTGTGATTACTAAATCAATTATACTTCCATTATATACAAAATCAAAGTTGGCGGGATTTGTAACGCCATCGCTTGAAGTTATAATATTGAATTCTGAAACATTAGCTCCAGAAGGTGTGAACAAGACATTTATTTCTGATGAATAAACATCTGAACCTTTTGTTACTTGCAACTTATATTCAGCTGATTGCCAAATACTTGTATCTAGTGTATCTATTACTGTTGGATTTTCTATGCCATAAACTTCTAAATCATTATTACCTTGAAGTCCAAGAACTTCTACTGTTGTGGTCCCGCCCGCTGCTTCTAGCTGAGAAACCTTGTAATCAAGGGAGTTTGGATCTGTTGAACCATCAATACCAACCTTAGCTTCAAGAGCTTCAATTGCGGTATTTGCAATTATATGCTGATCTGAATGTGATGGGGAAGATAATGGATCTGTTGAATTTGGATTTACTATTGTGTCTATATTATTTGGGAAACTAGTTGACAACCTTGCCACCGTCCAATAAACTGAGATTTGAATTCGATGGTTCTGTAGCAACTGCATTAGGACCACCGCCGTCATATCCAATTATATCAGGCAATGTTTCAAAAGTTAAAGATTTATCATTTGTTTTTGTCATGTCAATAATGTTATTAACTTCAACTGTATGTACATCTCCATCATAAGTGTGGGTATGTTCGTAAAATGGAATTGGATCTGTAGACTTCATAATCGTAACCCATGTTGCACCATTATAAACTCTAATGCTGCTATCAGATGTATTAAAATATACATCTCCTTCTATCCCAGAAGATGGATCAGATGCTCTCGTTAAGAGATTTAATGGGGTTAACATTTTTTTTGACATCTGATCCTCCTCTAATTTCTTTTATTATCCTACGATAATAACTTTATAAGCATTTAGTGCTGGGGCATCTGTAAATGCAATTGTAACTGTATTTGCGTCTTTCATCTTAACATCAGTTTCTACAAGTTCATAATCAGCATTATTCATACGAACTGCAACTGTAATATCTTGTGTACCGAGATTGTGAACTACATCAAATGATGTATTTGAAGAATCTCCAATTGTAAATACTGCTTTGCGAGCTACTGCAAAATAGTTATTTCCATCATTTGTAATTGTCCAGTCTTGGTTTCCTTCAGACCAAACAATACCTACTGTATTTGCACTACCACGTTTTACTTGAATTGCTGCATCTTGAGATGGGCTTCCTGAAGTAAAATTAGAATTAAGTACAATTGTATTATCTGATATATCAATTTCTTGCTTATTTACTGCAGTTAAAGTTCCTTTTACATCAAGGTCACCATTTACAGTAACATTATTTGTAACAGTTACACTATTAAATGTTGGATCCGTAAAATTAGTAAACTTATTATCAGTATAAGCCTCTGAATTTGATTGTGCAGTAGATGCTGCAGTATCAGCATAAGACTCTATAGAAGTTGTTGCAGAATTTATTGCATTAGTAATAGCAGTATTTCTGTTTGAAACTTCTGTGGAAATTGACGAGTCTGTATAAGATTCTGCAGTTGACAAAGCTGTTGCAATTGCATCGTTTCTATCTGATACCTCAGAAGTAATTCTTCCATCAGTATAAGACTCAGATTCTGATTTAGCAGTAGCTATTGCAGAATTGCGATTTGTAACTTCGGTAGAAATTGCTGAATCTGTATAAGATTCTGAGTTTGATTGTGCTGTTGAGGCAGCATTATCAGTATAATATTTTGTAGCAAAAGAAGAATCAATAGTTGTGCTGAGAGTAATGATTCCAGTGGCTGGATCAACATTTGCTGTTCCAGTAACATCTCCTGTTAAAGTAACAGTTGATGCTGCGGTTCCTCCTGCTGCTAAATTGTACCAAGCACCGTTTGCTCCGTAATAACGAAGAACATGTGTAGTACTGTCATAGTAAATTCGACCTTCTTTATTGCCACTGGATGGGGCAGAAGAAAGGTTTTGAATTACGGCATTTTGTAGCTCGTTTGTATTCAGGTCAATATTTGTTAGAAACAATCTAGACATTATATTTTACCTACCCTTTCGTAATTTTTGTATCAAGAAAGATATGCCTTTCCAGATACAGCCCCGATGAATTGTATTACCATTAGATTTTCATTGGGGTAGGATATATCTCCTTCTACTACGGTTCCCGCAGTATCAATGCATGTTGCATTTGGATTATATCCAAGATTATGTTGTATTTCCCATATAGATGCTGGTGAAGAAATTTCGTAAACCTGTCCTAACAGTTCTTTGTTAAAGCCTTGAAACAAAACTGTTGTTGGCCATCCCGAATTTGTTTTTGGACCATAAACAGTTTTTGTATTTATATCAACATACAAATCTCCAACACGTCCTATAAGATTTGATGGTACACCTGGACCCGTTAAAAATTGAGAACCTGGATCACCCTTTGCTCCAGATGCTGCAGAATTAGATCTAATAACAACTTTGTTAGGCTCTGTTACTTTTACAACTTTAGTTGTTTGATAATAAGTTTTAGCCATTATAAGTTACTCGCTTCTAATTCCACCCAGCCATTTAATAATGTATCTGCAGTATCAACTATCTTAACTTGATAGTAAGATTTGGGCAAAACAAACTTTCTAGTCTGTTCTCCGCTAAATGTAACTTTTACTGTTGCTCCAGTTCCATCATTTACAGTTACAATTCCACCTGATTGGGTATTTGTTGTTGCTACAACATTTTTGCTTCCTGGCTTATCTGTAACCTCAGCAATAAGTTCATATTCAGAAATATCTATAGGGATATCGTTTATATCAGTATAAGTCAAGGTCAGGGACCAAGCATCGCCCTGAATAATTTTAAAATTTGTATACGCCATTTTTCACCCCAGATTTATAGTTAAATTATAACAGTTATGTGTCCCAAATCATAAGAAAACCCGCCTGGTGCGATGCTCCATTAAGCAACTTTCGTGGCGGGTATTGTAAGGTCAGTATATCACATTCCTGCTTCTAAGTTGTGGTTGATCAAATAACCTAAAAGATCTTCTCTGGGTAGATCATAAGCATATTCATGTTCTTTATACATTGATATAGCCCTATCTCTTGCTGGATGAGGATTCATGTCTTCTAATGCCACCCATTTTGTCCTTGTCATTTGCCTATACATCTGACAAACTCTTTTTTGAGCTTCCCCGTCATACAAATAACTAGATCTTTCCCATTCTATTGCTATTTCATCTGAATTTACAAAACCAGGCTTTGGCATAATAACTTCATGAACAGTTTTTACCCATTCCGCTTTATTTTTATTATGAAGGTTGCTCCAACATCCGCCTAAGCCTTTTTCTGTTGAAGCATAGCCAGACACATTTTCTGGTGCATTTTTAATCTTATCAGAATTAAATGCTGTAATTTTTTTGCCCACAGCAGCATGAAATGTCCAATTGTATTTACACTCTGAATCTAAATAGTTTAAAATTGCACTATGACCATATTTTAATAAATATTGATGGGTAAACGGAATAATTTTTGCTCCATCAATCTTAGGTGTTTTTCCAAACAAATTAATGTGACCTATAACTATGTCGTCAGTATATTCAGAAGTATCCTCAACATATTTATATAGGTTTTTATCACTACCCCAATAAAATGTTATTGCTGAAAACATTATGAGTTAATATCTACTATCTCACACTCTCCACTTACACAAGCAAGTGCTTGCGATCCAGTAGTTGAATCTTCAAGTTCATATAAAGATAAAGCATTCCAATCAATATCTTTTGGCATTTTTGCCAACATTTCTTCGTATTGATCTTTTGTCACTTCTTGATATGGAGCTTGAACATATGTGTGTTCTGAATATGGCAGGAATGAAATTCCAGAAACTTCATCAAAATGCTTGTATACCCATGCCCCAACTTCCATCCACTCATCTTCTTTTACAGAAACTGTAATAGATGGTTTATGCTCACACCAATGACGTTGGTATGTTAACCATACCTCAAGCTGCTGAATAGCAGTAAGCTTATCTCTAGTAATAGCATGCCTTGGTGCTTTTACTGGAAATGAGAATACAGTTGTATCATTTGGCTTCATTACATCATCTTCTGCAGGAATACCTGAATCCTTAAGGAACTGGGTAATAGGATCTTTCTTGTCCCCACGAACTGTACGAATATAGTAATCTGAATGCCATGCATGCATTCCTGAAGACACCCCGACCAATTGGGACACTGTGCCCGAAGGCTTAACGCAAGTTACTGCTGCTGAGGCGGGAATCCCAATTTTCTCTGCCTCTACAATATTAACATCTACCGCCCATTGACGAAGATTAGCAAGAATATCCCCAAGCTTATCTAGACCTTCCTGTCCAGAAAAAAACTTATGACCAAACTGTCCAGTAAGTGAAACTCCAAGTAGACGCTCTTCTTCAGTATTATCTTTCCAAATCTTGCGGATATACTTAAAGTCTGTAAGAGTTGATTGCCATGTTCCTAGAATGGATGCAAGACGGACTTTATTTGTAACATCTTCCACTGTATCCTTTTCACGAAGTACGACTTCTGAAAGGTTACAAAACTGATAAGGACGTAGGATAATTTCTGAGCAAGGGTTAGTTCCATAGTGAATATCTGCACTACGTCTTCCATATTTTGCTGCTTGGGCTTGGGCTGCTGCCACATTGTAGATACCTCTTTCTCCCGACTTAGAGTCATACAAAGATTTCCATTCTGCTATAAATTGCTGCATCTCTGGTTTGCGTGAATACGCAACAGAGTTATTAGACAATGCACGTTGTGAATTTTTTTCCCACCAATTTCCAGCTTTTGCTTGTGCCATTTCAATATCATTAATATTTGAAAGAGAAATCATTGCAGAACGACGAACTCCACCAACTACAACAACTTCACCAATCTTACACATAATGTCATGACATTCAATTGGTTTTAGTTGACGACCAAGTGCACCCTTGAATACCTGAATTGTAAAATCAAAAAGATTTACTAGTGGTTGCGGTCCAGATGATCTTCCGCCCATTGTTTTAAGACGAGCACCAGATGGTCTAACCTTACTAATATCAATCTGAGGTATCTGCCCCGCCCAGAGAAGTCCGAGAAGTTCACGATATGCTTTTGCCCAACCTTCCTTTGAATCTCCCACAATAACTGTTGTTGATGATTTTTCAAGTGTTTCTGGAAGCGACGGTAATTTGTTAATGTACTTATACTCAACAGAGAATCCAACACCAGTACCGCACATAAGAATATACATTGCTTCATCAAATGATCTTGCATTATCTACTGGAAGAAATGCACAATTGTAACCAGAAACATTTTCTCTCTCTAGTGCGGGTCCTGCAGTCATGACAGAACGCATAGATGGCATAACATTTCTATTAAATACTGCATCACGAAGTTCTTCAACAAGTTTTGGATTTGGTTTATAGTTATGCTTGGTCTCTAATTGCTCAACCATAAACTTGAAGTAGCGGTTTACAGTTTCACCCCATGTCTCACGACGATTTTCGTTTTCCAGCCATCTCGCATAACGAGACAGTGCAATAAAGTTTTCATATGGGTTTTTAATTGTATTGGACATTGCTTCTCCTAATTTTTAGATTGAGTCTTAAGTGTACCATATTGATTTTTTGAAAATCAACTTTTAGGCATTTTTATATATTTGTTTTAGCCTTTTAATAACTGGCTCTGTAACGTTTAACCAGTCATACTCTTCATGAATTAAAAACGATTTTCTAAATGTTTCTTTAGCAACTTCAGAATAATTATTTGTTGATTCAAGCATTTGTTTTTTTAAACTTTCTTTAATTGGTTTAAACATATATCCAGGATGTATGTCCTGCCATGGATTTGTTGAAAGTTCTGACTGAATAGGATACGTAATAAAATCTTTATAGTCCGCCCAAACATCAGTACTGATAACTGGCATTCCAGTGGCAAGTGCTTCTAATGGCTGGAATCCAAAGCCTTCACCCCAAGATGGGTAAACAAAAACATCGCATAAATTATACAACCCAACAATTTGTTCATTTGTTAAAAAGTTTGTTATTTCAATAATATTTTTATTTTTAGTATTTGGAGAAACGCTGTATCCGTATTTATCAAAAAGCTTTACAGTATTCATGCCAGCTGCTTTAAAAACTAATCTATAGTTTGGATCATCTCCAAAAAGATCAACAAAACAATCTGCCACAAGTTGTCCGTCTTTTCTAGATGACGGCTCTCCTATGTGCAAAAAGGTAAATGGTGTTTTTTTATCTTTTCTTAGTTTTGGAATAAATCTTTCATCAATTCCGTGTTTATAATAGAATACTGGTTTATCTGGAAATAAATGATCAAAAACATTTTTTACCCAGGGGGATGTTCCCCAAATTTCATCTGCCTGACTCATAATTTTTTTTCCAGATTTTGTAAGGTCTGTTGATTCCCAAGCAGTGTAAGCAATTTTATATGAATTTTTATTTAACCAGTAATGAGTTTCTGGACTTGCAAAAGAAATTTCTATATCTGGATTTTTTATTTCAAAACCACAGTTAACACCAAGTTTTTTAAATGTTTTAAAGATCATCTCTGATGCTTGTCCATACCCAGTATTTTTATCCATATAACGCATTGCGTCACCTGTAAATGAAATAATCACGCTTAAATAGAATTCCTCACTTGTTTTTCTTAGTATATCATGATACGATTGTTTTTACTACTCTTTCCCTAGGAGGTTCAAAATGAACAATGAGAACATGGCAAGGATAAGAATTGCACTTGGAATGTGTTTTGTGACAATTATCACATTACTTTTTGGTGTACAACCAGCTTCTGCAGTGCATGCAAAAGAATTAATAGTGTATAATAAAAATATATTATATATTAATAAATATATTAATTTAGTTAATATTAAAGATATTATTAATATTGATATATTAAATAATAATAAAAGTAATAAGCAGAATACTGTTTATTTAATTAATGATCTATCCACTAGAAATACTTTTTTAATGCCCGCTTTTAGCTTAAAGCTAAATTTAAATTCAAGAGTAGACAAGCGAGTAATAATATCAAGGTTGGCCAATGCGATCAAATCCCAGGAAACTGGGGGAGTTGGTGCATATTTACGTCAATCTTATTCCAGTAGTGCATGTGGAGCTTTTCAATACATGCCAACATCATGGGATAACTTTATGGGATACAAAAATGCATGTGATGCACCAGAATGGGTACAGGATGAACGTATGATTAATGAACTTCAGTATTCATATAACAAGTACCACGACTGGAGAAAAGCAGTAGCAGCACATCTTTACCCATCAAGAGCAGACAATATGAATTCTTGGTTCAAACCAGTTCCAGGAAATCCTACTGTCTTCCAATATGTTACATCTGTATTTCAGAAGGCGAACATAGCATACTGATGAAAATTCAGGTATTTTCACGGTATTACAATTTGGCTCAGGCGGGAGTGGTAAAACCTCTCGCCTGTCCAAACCACGAAAAAGAAAAACCCTTAGTTTATGATCTAATACATTTTATGGGAAATGATGATAAAATAAGATTAAAATGCTTGGCTTGCAATTATGAACAAATTGCTGGCATACAATTGTACGAGAATATTTTAAAGGAATTGAGGAATTTAGATGCTACCTAATATTGGTGATTATTTTGTTGTTAAAACAGATGGCCTAGCTGGATTACTTATTAGGCTGGGAACTGGCTCTAAATGGAATCACGCTGGAATTTATATTGGAGATGGAAAAATTGTAGAAGCCCGCCCAGTTGGGGTGACAATTAGCAAACTTGACAAGTATGATAAAAATCCAATTCTTTGGAATACAGTAGTTGATAATTTGAATACAGATCAAGGACAAAAAATAGCAGATCGTGCAAAAGGTTTTGTTGGAGATAGTTATGGGTTTTGGTCTATTATAAATATTGGGTTTAAAATTTTATTTCTTGGCTTATTTCCAAACTTAAAAAGAGCCGAAAATGAAAAAAGTGTTATATGCTCTCAATTAGTTGCCTGGAGCTATTCTGTTGGTGGAATAAAGTTGTCCAAAAAACAACATGCACTAGTTTCTCCGAAAGACCTAGCTGAAAGACTCATAGAAAAATAATCCATGGACTTTTTGCCAATTGTTGAAGGACGTTCTTGTGAAGGTTGCACTAAATGTTGCGAAGGTCATTTAAGAGCAACTATTAAGGGTCATGAAATGGGTTCTGATAATTATGGAGAACTCAAGCCTTGCATATTTGTTGAAATTGGAAAAGGTTGTGGAGATTATGAAGATCGCCCAATGAATCCTTGCAAAATATTTAAATGCGATTGGCTGACAAATCCAGATATGCCAGAATCTTTTAAACCATCAAGAAGTAATGCAATATTTACAACACGAACAGTAAATGGCATACAGTACATGAAACTTATTGAAGCTGGAAGAAAATTAGATTCTGAAGTTTTATCATGGGCAATTGAGCATGCTCTTATGAACGGTATAAATTTCTCCTGGAGAGTTTTGTCTAATATATTTTGGATTGGCTCAGAAGATTTCAACATTATGATGGACAAAGATTATCCTTTACTTAGTGTAACGAATGCTGATGGCGAAAATACACATTGAAAGGGCTTATATTGAGTCTTCAGAAAAGCAAGATGAGTTTTCTATTTTAATTCATATAAAAAGTAACAATGACCACATACTGGCTGGGAAAATTGATATAGATCAACCATTAATTTGGCTTCACACAATTAATTCAAGTAATGGAGATTTAATTATAAATAATTCTGCTGGTATGGAAAAGTTCAAATGGGATCATATTACAAGGGAGATAATCGGTGGGTAATTTGGGCGAAGAGCTGGAAACAAAAGATTACTGGGATAGACTAGAGTCAACAATAGAAAATGTAAGAGAATTGCTTGGTGCTATATTTATTCAAGAACAACGTAATTATGATATGCTAAGTATTATTGCTGATAAATTAGGTGCAGATGCTCAAGGATTATCTTCACTACATGAAGCAGGTAAAGTATTAGCTCCTGCCCCATCTTTTATATTTGATGAAGATACAGATTAACGAGCACAAAAGATAATTCCAGCTCTTTTTGACAAAGACTTTACATCATGCAAAGTATTTTCTTTAACGTATATTACGTCTCCAGAACTTAATATATATTCGTGATCGCCATCTTTGTCAGAGATTATCCATAGGGAATCTCCCCCACATGCCCAGTGAATTGTATCATGTTCATCTACGTGACTTGCAATCCCGCTTTTACTAACACCTTCTTGACCATCAATTATTTCTGAAACAATCAAAGAGTAACCATGGCGTGATTTAATAGGCTCTTCATATGCTTCAGAGCAAAATGTATCAAAGCTTTTTGCATTTTTCATTTTAAATAAGTCGTTTGTATCAGGAGCATTTACAATGTGAAATCCTTCAAAGTCAGACCTATGCTTATTCTGTAATTTTGCCTTTTCAAGATATTCTAAAAAAACATCTGAAGTAGGCGTGTCTGGCAAAACACCTCTAAATACTTTGTGAGTTATATCACTACTTAAAATACACTCTTTTAATGCTTCTGTAAAGTTTTCCATATACCACTATTGTACCCCTACTTCATTTTTTTTAAAAATAATAGATTATTTCTATATTTATGGTATGATATAGGATATACCTAGGGGGTAGGCATGCTTAAGAATAATGAAAATTTAGTTGAACTTTCAAAAGATAGAGTTTGGATATATAAAAAGTTTATATCTCAAGAAAAAATTAATGAAATTAACAATTACATGTCCGAGTGGAATGATGATAATTTTGATGCAGAAGACCACCCCTTAGAATTTTATAAAACTAGGTCGGGAAATATTGTCCCTGGAATTGTAGATGTCTGGAATGAAATAAATAAATTTTTAAGTCCCGAATGGGTCTCACATCCGCACCTATCATTACAAAGAATGTTGCCTGGGGATGAAATGTTTGCTCACGCAGATAGCCCAGGAATGGGAAATGAGGATATGCTTACTGCACCAGATGTTTGGAGTACATGTTGTATTATTGAATTTGGAGCCGTAGCTTACTTTGGTGATTTTAAAGGCGGAGAAATATGGTATCCCACAATACATTCTGATGGTTCACCTGCAAGAGCAGAGATTATAGAAGACCCACTTGTTGTTATTGTAGAGCCTGGCGATCTGGTAATTCATAGTGCTTTTTCAGATGCAATTCATGGAGTAAAAAAAGTTACAAGTGGCATAAGATATGCTTATTCTAATTTTATTTTAAGAAAAGAAAATAATCCAGGAACATTTTATAGTTATGGGACAGAAGAATGTGTAAAAAGACAGGAAGATTTGTCTTTATGGGGAGTACCGCTAGTAGATAATCCAAGGCTTGCAAAATAAATGGCAAGGGATCATCAAGCACAGTGGATGAGAAGCCCACAATTTAAAACTCCAAGAAAACCTTCTAAACAAAATCCAGGCAGGGAATTGGAAAAAAAATTAGAATTATTTTTTAATGTTTTAAAAGAAAGGTTTTTATTTTGGAAGAAAAATTAAATATACCAAATGCAATAAAGATTGAGGAAAATATATACTTGGTAAAAAAATTTCTTGATCAAGATATGTTAAATTCACTTGTCTATACGGCTGAAAATATTGTAGAGTGGGATAAAAACTTAGATATAGTAAACCCTTTTTGGAGAGATAAAACTGTAGATATAGGTGATAGAAGCATTACAAAATATGTAAATGAAAAACAATCTGATTTTTTAAACAACACATGTTGGATAAATGGTAATGACAAAATTTTACGTCAATTTTCAGGTGGTCAATCTTTAAATATTCATTGTGATAACCCAGCAATAGATGATACATCGTATAAAGATAACGGAACAAGGTGGGGAATGGTAATATACTTAAATGAGTTTAAGGGCGGAGAAATATTTTATCCAAAACTTAATATTACTTATAAGCCAGAGCCAGGTGATTTATTGATCCATCCCGCTTCATCAAGATATGAACATGGGACAATGCCAGTTCTTGAGGGGCCAGATCGCTACATAATGACGGGATTTGGAGTCTTGTTGAGCTACCCTAGGGATATGTCATAAGGTGTTTTTTGCACCTGATAAGATAAAATAACGCATGCCCTTGGGCCCTCAAGAGTTCTAAAGCCATGGTATTGCTTACAAGGCAACCAAACAGCGTCACCTGGGTATAAAATTTCAGTTCTTGTTGGTGGTAGGTTATCTTCATCTTCCCAAGTTGTTACTTCAACAACTCCAACTTGATTGATATGAAATGTAGGCTCATCATGACAATGCCTTGAAACACCAGATCCAACTTCACGAGCAATTTGCAGCCACATTTGATCTGTTTGCGGAATAAATTCTTTTAACTCTTCATAGATTTCTTTAAAGCTACCCAACCTATTAATTTTTTCTTTTATTTCAGGTCTCCAAATTTCAGGAGGAAGGTCTGGGTTATATCTTACTCCCCACTTAGGGTATGGTGTAAAGAAAAACTCTACATCGTGATGAACGCCCGCTGGCCCCTTTTCAGATAACTCTTTAAATATCTCTTCGTAAGTTTCTATAGTGGGCAATACAGGACAAAAGTTTTTAAAAATAGTAAATTGATTGGTTTCAAATGCTTCTTTTACTTTTATCATATTAATATTATAACTCATTTTTTATGGAATATGCTATTCCTGCTCTTGGTGCGGAAAGTGAGCGGACGGAATGAGGCTCGGCGGTAGGAATAAATATTACATCGCCTGGATTCATTAAAAATGTCTTATTACCAACTTCCCATAATGTATATCCAATTAAATTCCAATGTATTTGTGGGCAAATATCAGAATGTGTGCCTAATCCGCTATTATCTCCCATAACGCTTGACATTATGGTTGCAGGCTCATCCCATACATAATCCCCCCAGACTTCTATTAAAGCGTCACGATAGGGGTTGAACCAGTCAAATTGGGTCAATAGAGGCGATCCTGGGATCTCAAATGTAATGGATAGATTTGGGTTATCCCATCTTACTTCTCTGTTATGATTGGCTTTTTCTCTGTATTCAACAAGGTCCGACCATTGAGCCGAAAAAGGAAGCCCCCCACGAAAATATGTTACTTCGTTGGCATTTTTAGCATTACGCAGATCATCTACAAAGCTCATTATTTACCTATCTGTATATTCTGATAACCATCTAATAAATGATAATTCTCGTCAAACTTAGTCCACATAGGGTTAAGCTTGCTTTTTCTGCAAAAATCAAGAATCTGGTCAATAGATATATCTTGATAGTTGCCCGATAAGAGCAGATTTAGCCTTTTAAGAGACTCATCTGCATGTTCCCTATACTTTTGCTTCTTGTCATCTACCCAAGGCCTAGATGTGGAGTTATCAGCCAAATCTTTATCTGGATATTTTCTGACTGTGTGGTGGTAATAGATTATATCGGGTATTGCAAAAAATCTATAGCCACGAATAGAAGAAATAATAGATGAATAAGGCTCTTCAACGTTCCAAGAAATGGCGGGAGCTAGAGGAACCTCCTCTACATATTGTCTAGAGGAGAATAACCAAGTAAAGCATAGCCAATAATGCTCTGTATAAGGTGTTTTAGGGACTAATTCAGGCTTAGGGAACCAATATCCAGGAGCAAAGGGTATATTATGATCTTTTGTAATGTCCCAGCTAGGAAAATAGCTTGTATTATGCCCAAAACCGTAGCCAGGATCAGTATTTATGGAGAAATCTTCATTTATCTCGTAAACAGGACCATGATTAGTAATTATTACTCTTTGATCTTGTATATCTCTAGTGATAAGGTCATATTTTGAGAGACAAGTCTCATCCCATCCCGCCAAAAATCGAGTATGACCACATATATAAAGCACATAATCGTAATTTACGTCTATTTCTGTTGTTTTTTTTCTTGCCCAGAGGATTCCACGATATTCTGATGTGTCATATTTTTGATGTGTGATCTGAGTCACAGGAATAAAGCTTAAATCAGAGAATTCTTCAGATTCCTCTACTATGGAGAAGTAAATATTATCTTTATCTATTGCTTTATCCCAGCAATCTCTTACAGTTCCCGCCAAATCTCTCTCTTTATAGGCAATTATTGAGACAAGTATCATAAATAGACATCCCTTGCTACCCACATATCGCTATAATTGTTTGATCCTGACAAATTTATGTCTCCAGCTCCGTGATTTTTGGATAAAGCAAATATTTCACCGTCTGGAAGTATAAATCCATAGTTTTTTATGTCATATCCTGGAGTTAAATGTCTAAAATCACCTATCCAGTGGTTTCCATCCACTCCATGATCTGCAAATGCTTTGCCAAATGGCTGTGGTCCAGTTGGATCTAATGCAGATATCCCATAATATCTATTTTTTACGTTCTCAGATATCTTTAATATTGTTCTTTCAAATACATCATTACCTGGAGTTCTAGCTACAATCACACTTGTTTGCATTCCCCACGAATTTCTACCATTTCTTTGATCATCTCTAAAAGCTATTAGGTCATATCCAGGAATATTTTTTGTCATAGGCTTATTGTGGATATCATAATAAATCCCGCCATTTTTGTAAAGTATGCAAAATCTAGCTAGGTCAGATTTATAGCAGTATGGTTTAAGTGTAATATAGTCTTGCAAAATTTCTTGACCAAAATTATCTTTAATAAAATCTTTTATTTCTTCATCATACCAAATTTTGTAGTCTTCATTTGGATAATATTGTTTAAAACGATCTTTATTTTCTTCAACCAAATCCCGAGCATTCTGGTTTATATTATCAAGTATTAGTATTTGGTTTACAGTCATGCGTTAATTATCTCACAATACCCGCCAATTTTATAATATGTGATGTATGTCACATATAAATTCAATTTGACGAAAATGTTAATGTATTTTTTAGATGTATGATACACATCGAGCGGAAAAATACCAAAAAAAAGTAGTGAGCCCGAAATGTCCGATTTGTATAGGTATGTACCTCATAAATGTGGGGTAGATCACAAAGATTTTTTTTAAAATGTCCGATTTGTATGCAATTTGGAGTTGATTTTGTCAGTGGTATCTGATAGACTACAGTCATACAAATTAAATAAAGAAAAA
>Ga0007809_10000566_pt1 | contig 15635 bp, 18 predicted proteins | sample CryBogCBE02Aug07_FD_60383 | JGI IMG/M metagenome (GOLD analysis project Ga0007809, IMG submission 60383) | Freshwater microbial communities from Crystal Bog, Wisconsin, USA - CBE02Aug07 | ecosystem: Environmental > Aquatic > Freshwater > Lake | place: Crystal Bog, Wisconsin, USA | collected...
CAGGGCCTTTCGGGCAAGAATAATGGGGACAGAGAAAATCTTTCCCCCCGTATGTGGTGGTGGGTGTAGACCTCTGGGTTGATCCCTCGAAGTCGTGATAACAAATGGATGTTATTAAAGTGCGCTCATACTGGGCACACCCATGAAAACGGGCCCAAAGAGTTCACTGAGGGCCCGATTAGTTCAAGAGTTTTTTGTTTGGGCTATACCCAAAAGTTCAAAACTTTATTGTTTTGTCCAAGACTTGATGGTCAAGGAACATCAGCAGATTTTTAGGCAAAGTTTTGTTCAGCAAAATGCCAGTTCACCAATTGGTCCAAAAAGGTTTCCACAAATTTGGGACGCAAATTGCGATAGTCGATATAGTAGGCATGTTCCCACACGTCAATGGTGAGAAGCGCTTTGTCTGCAGTGGTGAGGGGTGTGCCAGCGGCACCCATGTTGACAATGTCAACGCTGCCGTCGGCTTTTTTAACGAGCCACGTCCAGCCTGAGCCAAAGTTGCCCACGGCAGACTTCACGAAGGCCTCTTTGAACGCAGCGTAACTGCCCCACTTGGCGTTAATGGCTGCAGCCAATGCACCGCTAGGCTCTCCACCGCCTTGGGGCTTCATGCAGTTCCAAAAGAAGGTGTGATTCCAAATTTGAGCTGAATTGTTGTAGATGCCACCTGAAGACTTTTTGATGATTTCTTCTAGGGCCATGTGCTCAAACTCAGTGCCTTTTTGCAAGTTATTCAAGTTGACCACATAAGCGTTGTGGTGCTTGCCGTGGTGAAACTCCAAAGTTTCTTTGGAGTAGTGGGGTGCCAAAGCATCGATGGCGTAGGGCAAGCTTGGGAGATGGTGTTCCATGGGGTCTAGGTTCCTTCAAAAAAAATAGCCGTCAACATTAGAAAGCGGAAGTTTATAGCAAATCACAAGGCTGTGCAGAAGCTGGGCAGCTTCTAAGCCCTAATTTTTCAGATTTTCGACCTCCAAGACATTCAAACTGAGCTTGGCTTTGGATAAGGTGGCTTGAATGTGCTCACCAGCCTTCAAGCCCGTGGCATCCATGATGGCCCGTCCACTGGAATCACTCAGCCAGGCATAGCCCCGATCAAGCACCAACGCGGGGTCCAGCAACCCAAGCCTCAATTGGGCGCTCTCTAGAGTGCGGCGCTTGTCTAGCAAGGCCTCGCGCCATGCGCGATCATGGCGGGACTTCAACTGGGCCAACTCATACTCGGATTCCTTGGTAGACGCGCGCAAACTGGGCAACAAGCGCTGTGACAGTAAGCTCAAGCGGGCTTGTTGCTTGGAGAGAAAGGTCGAGGGTCTTCCAAGGCGCTCGTGTAAGCGGTCCAATGTTTGACTTCTCGTATCGAGCCCCGATTGAATCGCCCCAGTTAAATCATCTTGTAATGCCTCAAGTGAGTCAAGCAACACCTCACGTGAGACCGCACACAACTCGGCTGCAGCGGTGGGAGTTGGCGCACGCAAATCGGCACAAAAATCCGCTATGGTGAAATCTGTTTCGTGGCCCACACCACTGATGATCGGCACGGGACTTTGTCGGATCAGTCGAGCGAGTTGTTCATCATTAAAGCACCACAAGTCCTCCATCGAGCCACCCCCACGGACCAATAAGATGACCCCCAGATCGTCTCGGTCGTAAAGACTTCTTAAGGACGTCATGAGCGCCAATGGCGCCTGAGCTCCCTGTACGGGCGAGTTGGCCACCACCACAGGAATGTGGGGCACGCGGCGTCTTAAAGCACTCAAGACATCATGCAGCGCAGCCGCTTGCAAGGAGGTCACCACCCCGATGCCCTTGGGATTGGGAGAGATGTCACGTTTGAGAGATGGGTCAAACAACCCCTCGGACTCCAACTTGGCTTTGATGCGCAGGAACTCTTCAAACAAATTCCCTCGCCCTTTCAAGCGCACACTCTCCACCACCATTTGCAACTCGCCCCTGGCGCTGTAGACCCCCAAACGACCCTCGGCCACAATCTCGTCACCGTCCTTCAAGTCGCGATTGAGGGTTTGGGCTGCACGCTTGAAAAACGCACACCTCAATTGCCCCCCTGTATCTTTGAGCGTGAAGTAACAATGCCCACTGGAGGCGCGCGTAAAGCCCGAAACCTCGCCTTGAACGGCAACGGGATTGAATCTAGCACTTAAAGCATCAGACACCGCAAGGCATAGCGCTCCAACTGCCCAAATTTGCCTTGTAGGGACTAGAGTTTTTGAAAAATCTGACGTATTCATGCGCTTTTTATTGGCCTTGAACTGAAGTTAAAGTAAAGTTAATCACTTAAAGCGGGATGAGCGTCAAAAACCACTCCAATTCAACATCCATCTCACAAGTCTTTGATTTTAAAAGGTTTTTCACTGCTTAAATTATGAACTTTTTAAGACAAGCCAATATTGGTGCGGGTTTTAGGACCCCCCCCACAGACTTATCCACAAAGTTGTCCACCATTTCTGTGAGCAGTGTAAGGCCTTTGAGCTTCAGGGGATAATACAAACAATTGGGCCTCACCTAGGGTGTGCCCTAGGAAAACAACCCACCTCATAGAAAGACGCTCCATTGTTCTCGATCATACAAGCGGCTGGTTGGCCGATTTGGCCCTTACTCCTATGCTCAGTACTTTCTTTGGCGGTCATCATTGAGCGCGCATTTCATTTGCAAAGAAGTCAAGTAGCGCCCAGAGGAATGCTTGAATCGTCGCTCCAAACCTTAGGGCGTGAGTCCATCCATGAGGCGGCGCTAGAAACACTCAAAAACTCCTCTAGCCTAGGTGCGGTAATGGCCTTGGCGAACCAATTGCACCAACGACAACAACGCGCTCCGTCATTTGCCAAAAACACCTTGAACTCTGCCGCCTGGGAGCAAGAGATCAGGTTCGAAATGCAAGGACTTGGCCAACAACTCACGCTTGAGTTGAACCGCTATCTCAGTACTCTCTCCACCATTGCCTCTGTGGCTCCCTTATTGGGACTCTTGGGAACGGTGCTCGGAATGATCGATATCTTTGCGTCTCAAAGCGCCAGTGCGGGTCAGCCCTTGGAGTTGAGTTTAGGCATCTCCATGGCGCTTTACAACACAGCCATGGGACTGGTGGTGGCCATTCCATCACTCATAGCGTGGCGTTTTTTTCGGGCACGTGTGGACCAGTTTGTGGGTGAGCTGGAGTGGGCCGCAGAGAGCGCTGTGCAAACCTTACTCAAGCTCAACGAGCTGTAAGACTCGGTCTTGGCCTTGCCGACCCTTTGAGACTTCAAGACTTCAAGACTCCAAGACACTCAGTGACCAACATGAAATTTAACCAGCACACCTCACCCGAGCCAGAGATCAATCTCATCCCCTTCATCGATGTGCTGCTGGTGATTTTGATTTTCTTAATGCTCTCCACGAGTTTTAGTAAAAGTGCGCAACTCACTATTCGGTTGCCCAAAGCGCAAGCGGCCCAAGCAGCGACCAAGTCCCCCTCCATCTCACTCCAAATCTCGGCTTCTGGAGATTTCTTTGTTCAAGATAAACTCGTTGCACATTTGGACAAAGAAGCCAAAAGCTCTAGCTTGTCCTCACAACTGGGCGAGGCTTTGCTGACGGCGGGCATGGGCAGTGAACAAGCCATGGTCGTGATCTCAGCCGATGCCCAGGCCCAACACCAGTGGATCATTTTGGCTTTGCAAGCGGCTCAAAGTGCCAAATTTGACAAAATAGCATTTGCCACCGACGCCCCACCCACTCTTGCCGTGCAAAACCATGGCCCAGAAGGGTCCTCGGAGTCGGGGCGGTAAAGCCCACCATGGCTCAAGGACAACACTCCAACTCTGCCAAGCTAGAGGCTTGGTTGCACCGTGCTTGGAGCCACCGGGGTTTATGGGCCCATATGACATGGCCCCTATCCAAAGTGCTGTGGTGGCTCCACTGCATGCGTGAAAGACTCGCCCAAAAGGCCTCCTCCCCCTTTTTTTCCTTTTCTAATGATGAAAGGGGCGGTTTTCAAAAAAATCGATTGCCTGTTCCTTTGGTGGTCGTGGGCAATGTTTTTGTCGGGGGCGTTGGCAAGACACCCCTTGTGATTGCCTTGGTCGAACACCTCCAAGCACAGGGCTTACAGGTGGGCGTCATCGCTCGCGGGCATGGCTCAAATAACCAAGGCGTACAGGTGCTCAACGCCTCCAGCACGGCCGAACAATTGGGTGACGAGCCCCTTTTGGTCCATCACCGGACTCAAGCGCCCGTGGTCGTTGGCGTCGACCGCTTAAAAGCGGCCCAAACCTTACTCGAGCACTTTCCCCAAACCCAAGTCATTTTGAGCGATGATGGCTTGCAGCGTCTCAAACGTTGGGCCGATTTGGTGGTGTGTGTCTTTGATGAACGTGGTGTAGGAAATGGCTGGACGTTGCCCGCTGGGCCATTGCGAGAGCCCTGGCCCAGAGAGGCTGCTGGCGAGGACCAATCGTGGGTCATCTTGTCGCAAGTGCCCAGTTTGCAGGACTCAACCTCTCGAGCAACCTTTCGCGCAACCTCTCTACCCCAGGCTCACACGCCTCCCCCCATTGGACCCCACTTTGTCGCAAAGCGTAGCCTTGCTGGGGTGGCACGTAATGCTCAGGGTCAAACGCTTGAGTTGGTCCAATTAAAGCTCGACACCCATGCTCAGACCCCAGCTCAGGCCCTAGCCAAGCGCTCTTGCCCAAGGTTGGTGGCGATCACAGGGATTGCAAAACCCGAGCAATTTTTTAATATGCTCACCTCCTTGGGGCTCCAATTGAGCGAACGCCTGAGCGCGAGCGACCACGCGGACGCTGAGGAGTTGATGGACTTGCTGCGTTCTCAGATCGGTCCAACAAGTCCAAAGAGCCCTGAGGTCATCGTGCTCTGCACGGAAAAGGATGCCAATAAGCTCTGGAGTGTTTTCCCAAATGCGTGGTGCGTGGGACTGGAGGTGACGTTGGAGCCAATATTTTTAGAAGAATTTGATTTAGCCTTGCGCCACAGGATATCATCCATTCATGGACACGAAACTCATTGAACTGCTGGTTTGCCCTGTCACCAAGGGCCCGTTGACACTCAACTCAGAGCGTCAAGAATTGATCTCCAAAAGCGCACGTTTGGCCTACCCCATTCGGGATGGCATTCCAATTTTGCTGGAAACACAAGCTCGCACTCTGAGTGACGAGGAGTGTGAGCGTTGAGTCTAGCGCCTGACTTCAGCGTTCTGATCCCAGCGCGCATGGCATCGTCTCGCTTGCCCAGTAAACCCTTGGCCGATATCCAAGGTTTACCCATGGTGGTGCGTGTGGCCCAGCAGGCGCAAAAATCCAGAGCCCAACGCGTGGTGGTGGCCACAGATGATGAGCGTATTTTGCATGCCTGCCAAGAACACGGCGTGCAATGCGTGATGACCGATCAACACCACCCCTCAGGCTCGGACCGACTTGCACAGGCCGCAAGCCTACTAGGACTCTCAGGCCAAGACATTGTTGTCAACGTTCAAGGCGATGAGCCCTTGATTGAGCCCGAACTCATCAACGCAGTGGCCCAGTTGCTGAGCCAGCAGCCTGAGTGCCCCATGGGCACCGTGGCCCATGAAATAAAAAACATTGAGGATTTCAAAAGTCCCCATGTCGTCAAAGTGGTACTCAACCAAAAGTCACAAGCCCTTTACTTCAGCCGTGCCACGATCCCCTTTTGGCGCGATGCCCCGCAAGACGCCATCAATGCACAAGCCACCTTGCCAACTCCCAAGCCACTGAGGCATGTGGGGTTGTATTCATACAGGGCGGAATTTTTGACCACTTACCCCAAGCTCTCCCCCAGCCCATTGGAGAGTCTGGAAGCTTTGGAGCAACTCAGAGTGCTATGGCATGGCTATGCCATCGCCGTGCATGTGACAGAGCTTTCGTGTGCTTTGGGAGTTGATACCCCAGAGGACTTGGAGCGGGTTCGTAAACTTTTTTCATGATGCATGAAGGCCAACCTCGTTTGAAGCCGAGAAGACCTTCCAGTCATGATATCCTTAGAAGCATATAAAGTGACCCTTGGACAAAATAGACTCCCTTGCGCCAACGCCGGGGCCGACATGAGGACCCAGGGCAACAACCTAAAAGAAGGACCGACATGAGACTGATTTTGTTAGGCGCACCAGGCGCGGGCAAAGGTACGCAAGCCACGTTCATTTGCCAACACTACGGCATCCCGCAAATATCGACAGGCGACATGCTTAGAGCGGCCGTCAAGGCCGGTACACCATTGGGTTTAGAGGCTAAAAAAGTGATGGACTCAGGTGCCTTGGTCAGCGATGAGATCATCATTGGCTTGGTCAAAGAGAGAATCTTGCAAGATGACTGCAAAGGCGGTTTCCTCTTTGATGGTTTCCCTCGCACCATCCCCCAAGCGGATGCGATGAAAGCGGCTGGCGTGCATTTAGACTACGTGTTGGAGATCGATGTCCCCTTTGAAGACATCATTGAGCGCATGAGTGGTCGACGTGTACACCTCTCTAGCGGTCGCACTTACCACTTGAAGTTCAACCCCCCCAAAGTTGCTGGTTTGGATGACATGACCTCCGAGCCCCTCATTCAACGAGAAGATGACAAAGAGGAGACTGTCAAAAAACGCCTGGATGTTTACTCCTCTCAAACCCGCCCCTTGGTGGACTATTACTCGTCTTGGAGCAAATCACATGAGCCCCACGCCCCTCACTACCGATGCATCAGTGGGGTAGGAAGTGTGGAGGAAATCAAAGAGAGAGCCTTCAAAGCGCTGGCCAGTTGAGCCTTAAGTTCAGTCCTTAAGTTCAGTCCTTGAGCTCAGTCCTTGAGCTCAGTTCTTAAGCTAGGCCTTTAACTAGGTCTGAAACTAGGTATGAGCTGCAACTTTCGAGCTCAGACCTCAACCCATCAGATGCAAGGCCAAGGCAATTCGAGCCTTCAAAGGTTGGAGTCGGCTAAAGAGAGCTTGTGTTTGTGAGTTCAGGGGAGTCTTGGCTAGGTCTTCCAAAAAATTGTCTTCTGACTCTTGAGAGATCAATAAAGGGTGACCTCTTAACTCCTCATGTCCCCAAGGCACACGACTTGTCAAGACCACGGTCACCCCCATGGACATGAGCTCCAGCAAGGGTTCTCGCATCGACTCCGACCAAGTACCCGAGCCCGTACCCGCTACTACCAAACCTTCCAAACCCTCCAAACCCTCCAAATCAACGCCAAGCTTTGCGCTCGGTTGAGGATTTTGAAGAGCCCTTTTTTGTTCCACCAAGGCCTGCAACACACTACCGCCCACCAATCCAGCGTGACTCATGACCACGTCCACTCGGGGCCAAGTTCCTCGCTCTAGGATGGTGTTGAGGTTTGGGCGCACAAAGGGCCAAACATCCGCTGGAGGCTCAAAGTCTCGGGGTCGCCAATTTGCACCCCACTCGATGAGCTCGGCGCTGTCGTCATTTGGGCCAGACTGAAAAGCGTTCAAACTCTGAGCGTTCGTCTTTTGCACCCAGTGTCCTGGGTAAACGCTTCCAGCAAAAACCACCCTCACCCCGCCCATCCGATGCTCAATCAAAGCTTGTAGCACCTGCATTGCATCTCGGAGGTTTTGTGCGCCATCGCTGTCATGCGCATCAAAGGCACGCATGGCACCGGTGAGCACCACTGGCTTACTGGTAAGGTTGAGCCATGAAAGCAAAAAGGCAGTTTCCTCCAAAGTATCCGTGCCGTGGGTGATCATCAACCCCTTCACCTCGGGGTTCAATAATGCGGCTTTTACGCGCGACAACAGCACTTGCCAGTGCTCCACGGTCAAATCCTTGCTGTCAATTTGGCAAACTTGTTCAACCATCAGCTCAAAGTGTGGCTTCACGCCCACAAGCCTGGAGTTGCGCAAAATCTCCTCAATCCCAACCTCACCCGCTCTGTAACGCCCCAACTCTGGAGCCCCTGTGGTCACTCCAGCAATGGTGCCACCCGTGCCCAAAACAACAATTTTTTGTGAAAAAGATGAATCCATGTCTTGATTTTTAAAATTAGCTGATTAAAAATACAGATACTGTACACAAAGACAGATTTATCTCATATTCAAGGGAGCCCCCATGATTAAAGCATTCAAACTCACAGATCGACAACAAGAAATCCTTGATTTGATCAAAAATAGTATTTCTCAAACGGGTTCTCCCCCAACCCGTGCAGAAATCGCAGAGGTTTTGGGCTTTAAATCAGCCAACGCCGCTGAAGATCATTTGCGTGCGTTGGCGAAAAAGGGGGTGATTGAATTGGTGAGTGGGCGCTCTAGAGGCATTCGCCTCACAGACTCGTCCTCCGGTTCTACTTCCAGTTCGACCTCGCACTTCAAGCAAGCCATGTTACCGCTTGAAGGCCTGGCCCAATTGACATTGCCCTTGATTGGTCGGGTCGCTGCTGGCTCCCCCATCTTGGCCCAAGAGCATGTGGACCAAACCTATTATGTTGAAGAAAGTTTATTCAATAAAAAACCCGACTACTTACTCAAAGTTCGGGGCATGTCCATGCGAGACATCGGCATTATGGATGGTGACTTGTTGGCGGTGAAAGCCACAAAAGACGCCAAAAACGGACAAATTGTCGTCGCCCGTATCGGGGATGAAGTCACAGTCAAGCGCTTTCAACGCGTTGAAAACCACATCGAGTTGCAAGCAGAAAACCCTGACTACCAAACCATTGTGGTCGAACCAGGAGAGGCCTTTGAGATAGAAGGTTTGGCTGTGGGTTTGATTCGCAACACCATGTTGATGTAAGGAGACAGAACCATGAGCCTCACGCTTTTTGCCCTCTTTAAACTTTTCCAATTGAGTAAACCCCAAACCAAAACTGCACAACTGAGAGCTGTGATCACCCCCGTGCAAGAAAACGAACCCCACGGTAAGTCTCGGGTCTTGGACAAGGATCAAAACCATACCCTGCGCATTGAACCCAGGAGTGAGAGTACCCTCAGTTTGCACAAAGCAAGGCCCCTCACCCCCTTTCAAATTCAAGCCATGGAGGGCGCTTTGGGTAAACCCATGCATGAAAGAACCTTGGCTCGACCCGCCCACAAACGACTGCCCAGTCAAGTGAGGGGCAATGCATCAAGCTCCAACCCCATCATTGTCTCCAATCCTGGCTTCGCTCCTAAAGCCTTGCGAGTCTCGCGTGTGATCGATGCTGGAGTGAGCCGTCACCACGCTGGGCGTATGGTCTTGTCTGGCAGCATGCAAGCGGTCTGCGCTGAGCTTGATCGATTGACAGCGCTCTAAATTCGCCGTCTAACACTATCTACTCTCCCGGAAAAGGGCGTGCACTTGTTGAACGTGTGCGCGCCTTTTGTATTTTCAGACCCCGCCTTCCCAACAGCTCTCAGCACTTGAGCTCATTAGCCGATTGGGCTTGTGGTTTAATCAGGGTGGAGAGACTGGAGGTGTGACGGCTTTGGGCGCCAGAGGGCATTTTGCAAGTAAACCTAAACGCATCACACACTGGATTGGGCTTTTGCGCTCAGGGTCATCCAGCCCTGAGCATTATGGGTAATAAACATGAACATTGTGATCTTAGACGACTACCAAGACGTCGTTCGTAAACTCGATTGCGCAGAGAAACTCAAGGGCTTTAACACAAAGGTCTACAACAACACCGTCAAAGGCATGGGCCAATTGGTGGTCAGGTTAAAGGATGCTGAAGTACTTGTGCTCATTCGAGAACGTACCCCCATCAAGAGAAGCATCCTGGAGAAATTGCCCAAGCTCAAACTGATCTCGCAAACCGGTAAAGTGAGTTCGCACCTGGATGTTCAAGCTTGCACGGAGTTGGGCATTGTGGTGAGTGAAGGCTTTGGCTCTCCCATTGCACCAGCTGAGATGACCTGGGCCTTGGTGATGGCTGGCGCGCGGAGACTGCCCCAATACATCAGCAACCTCAAACACGGCGTGTGGCAACAGTCAGGGCTTAAATCAGCCCACATGCCCAACAATTTTGGCTTGGGCACGACCTTGAATGGTAAAACCTTTGGGATTTGGGGCTACGGCAAAATTGGCCAACTTGTCGGCCAGTACGCAAAAGCTTTTGGAATGACCGTGCAAGTCTGGGGGAGTCAGGCCTCTAGAGACAAAGCGGTCAAAGACGGTCACACAGCGAGCGAGAGCAAAGAGGAGTTTTTCAAAAGTTGCGACTATGTAAGTTTGCACTTGAGACTCAATGAGCAAACACGAGAGATCGTGACAGCAGTTGATTTGTCAATGATGAAACCCACAGCGATGCTCATCAACACATCGCGTGCAGAGTTGATTGAGGAAGGAGCCTTGGCCAAAGCCTTGATTCAAGGCAAGCCTGGTCTGGCAGGGGTCGATGTTTTTGAGAGTGAACCGATCTTGCAAGGCAATGCACTCTTAAAACTAGAGAATTGCATTTGCACGCCTCACTTGGGGTATGTGGAGCAAAATTCGTATGAGCTCTATTTTGGCACGGCGTTTGACAATGTGGTCAATTTTGCCAATGGCAAACCCACATTGGTGGCCAACCCAGAGGTACTCCAAAGCGCACAAAGGCGCTGACTATCGGCGAATGCCTCACCAACTAAATCGTTGGAGGCTCACTCCGCCCAAGAGTCACTGAAGCTGTCAAAAAATTGATGCCGAGCACCGCTTTGTCTCAGCAACCCATCAAGGACTTGGGTGGATTCTTCAAAGCTCGAGTAATCAAACTCGAACGCAGTTTCAGACTTCTCTGAATCTTCAAAATAACTGGGGCTTATGTTTTTTGCCCCCTTGACTCTTGGTGTTGCCATGTTGTGCCCCTGTTGAATGTTGAAGTCAATTGAATATGTCCTAAAAGTTAACCGACTTGGGGTGTCATGATTTCAACACCCCCTACACTCAATGCAATTGGCATGCCACCCAAGATAACATTCAAATCGAGGCATTCGCTGTCAAGTTAGAGTTGAATGCCAGACTGTCTACCCGCTCTATTAACGATCTCTAAACGATCTCTAAACGATCTCTAAACGATCTTTAACTGGTCTGTAACCGCTCTGTAACCGCTCTTATCCCTCCGAGTTGGAGAGACACCCATGAAACCGGAGAAACCCTTCGATGGTGGGAGCAAAGCGTTCAAACTCCTCTTTATCAAATTTAATTTGAAAGTTCCTCAAAGTCTCCGACTGCGCGTCGTAGTCAAAAAACAGTTTCCATTGGAGGACTTGGGGCGTGGACTGGATCAAATGGAAATTCGAAGAAAACGCCATACTCCAGTGCTGGTCATGGGGCGGGGTGTTTTTTCGAACCACGAGCACATTGAGTTCACCAGAGGCCGCGTGGTTGAGTAAATTTTGAACTTGATGCACCCTCAAAAGTGGGAGCAACTTGGGGTTCAACTTCATGTCCTCCACGATGGAGAAAGCCTGTGCTTGAACCCCTTCAGTTTGGGACAAGGGTTTGTCTAAAAAATGAGAGTCAAAGTACTGGGCCAAACCCGCAGGACTGGGCAGAACACCCAAGGTTTGCAAAAACCGTTCTACATCGATGGGGAAACTTGGATTCATGCTCAATTGGGGGTCAAATCACAGGTGCAGACAATAAAGATTCAACCCCAATAAGGTTTGCGATACTTCTAACTCCACGTCGAAATCGCTCGCTTGGGTGGCGATTTGCCCCAAAAAAGGTTTATTCATGCCAACATTTTATAAAGGGACATGATACCCAGATTTAGCAAACAATTGATGGGTTCATTGCTCAATCAAATTCTCTTTTCCAACGGGCAAACTGCCGGACCAAGGTGGACGGCAGTGAGTTTAAACCTCTCCACATCGCCTTATCTCAACAAAGCCCCGACCCCGCCTCGTAACCTCTCACAAAGCATCGACGCCTGAGTCTGCTGTCCGAATGCGTTTGGCACCCTCTAAATCCATCACAAACAACTTGCCGTCTCCAATTTTTCCGGTTCTGGCCGCACTGGTGATCACTTCGATCAACTCGGACAATCGTTCCTGGGGAACGGCCAACTCCAAACGCACCTTGGGGATGAAATCATAGAGATACTCCGCACCACGGTAAATCTCTTTGCGCCCCTTTTGTCTGCCAAAGCCCAAACAGTCTGACACCGTCAAACCTAAAAATTCAGCAGCCCTCAAGGCCAACAACACATCGTTGAATTTGTGAGGTTGAACCAATGCAATGACCCATTTCATGACCGACTCCTGAAAAGAAATAATGGACAGATCAAAACATGCACCAAAATGGTCACCCAGATTTAAAACAAGACATCTCGATGCACTTCCAATAGCCAAGCTTCTCCAAAAAATCAAAGAACCGAACTGGACAAGCAATATTCGAACCGATGAAAATCATCGACCCCGTCGGTGATGGCTAAAAGGCCTGGTAGCGGTGCAATAATGGGGATAAGGAACGAAACTTGCGTACGTGCTTTGAGCACCAGGAGGAACACCACATGCTCACCACCCAACAACCCGTCCTCAGAAATTTCTGGCACGCGGTGATGCCTTTGTCTCTCTTAGCCGAAGGCCCCAAACCATTTCGACTGTTGGGCGAAGATATCGTCCTCTTTATTGATGGCAGTGGTCAACCTGCGGCCCTCAGGGACCGCTGCTGCCACCGCACAGCCAAGCTCTCCAAGGGCTGGATGAAAGAGGGAACGCTTCAATGCGCCTACCACGGTTGGCGTTACAACGCCAGCGGAGTGGTTGTGAACATCCCCCAATGGGAAGAAGGTCGAAGTATTCCAGAGCAATACAAAACGACGAGTTACCACTGTGTGAGTCGCTATGGCTATGCTTGGGTTTGCCTCGGAGAGCCCATCGCCGAGATCCCGCCTATTCCTGAGTTTGGTGCATCTGGCTTTCGGACCATCTATCAGTTCTATGAAACCTGGGCCACCTCCCCCATGCGAGCCCTTGAGAACTCGTTTGATAACTCACATTTCAGTTTCGTACACCGCGCCACCTTTGGTGTTGCGGCCAACCCCAAGCCGAGCAGCTACGAGCTCGTAGACACCGATACAGGGTTTTATGCCGAGACTGTCGTGCCCGCCACAAACCCTGTTGCCTTTCAAAAGATCAGTGGTGTGACGGACCCCATCACCACACGTCACATGCGAAACGCCTATTTCTTACCGTTCTCGAGGCGGCTTGATATTGAATACCCCTCGGGCATTCGTCACATCATCTACAACTGCTTTACCCCAATCGATGACGGTCACATCCAGTTGTGCCAGTGGCTTTTTAGGAACGATACCGAGGCCGATTGCCCTGAGCGCATGCTGATCGAGTTTGACGAAGTGATCACCAGGGAGGACAAAGACATCTTGGAAGCAACCGACCCTGATGCCGTGATCGATACACGCCGTTTGGGCATTGAATTTTCCATGCCCAGCGATAAGCCAGGTCTCTTGATTCGCCGAAAACTCATGGAGATGCTCACCGCTCACGGCGAGCAAGAAGTCCACGCCAACCGCACTTGAAGTGATCAACACACCATGACAACACCCTCACCCAACTTACCACCAGAAGTGTCTCTGAATGAACGGGATACAACCTACCTCAGACAAGCCATTGAATGGTCCAACACCGCCCGTGCACGTGGCAACCGACCCTTTGGCGCTATTGTGGTGGCTCAATCGGGCGAGGTGCTCACGCAGGCCTACAACTGCGGCAGCGAAACACATGACCTCACTGCCCATGCCGAAACCACCGCTGTGCGCCAACTTGGGTTGAAGTACGACCGAGAGACCTTGCGACACGCCACCTTGTACTCCTCTGGCGAGCCCTGCGTGATGTGTGCCGGAGCCATATTTTGGTCGGGCATTGGTCGAGTGGTGTTTGGCATCGATGCTGAAAGACTGCGAATTTTTCGAGGCGAAGTGACAGAGCAAAAGGACGTTCAATTGTCTTGCCGTGATGTCTTTAATGCCTCACCCCACCCGATCGACTGCATAGGGCCAGCCTTGATCGAAGAGTCCACCACGCCTCATGTGGGCGCTTGGAAAACTTGATTCGCTTACGACAAGTTCTTCAAAGTCACTTCATCTTTTCTATCTCTTAGCCCACGGGCACAGATCCACCGAACCCCACTCATGCGTATCCTTGTTATTTTTTGTCATCCGGTTGAAAGCAGCTATCAATCGGCCTTGCACCAAGAGATTTTGGCAGGACTTGCCCTGGCGGGGCATGAGGTCGATGACTTGGACTTGTATGCAGAGAACTTCAACCCCGTGCTCTCTAGAGAAGAACGCTTGGGGTACCATGAAGTGCCTAGCAACCGCATTCCAGTTCAAGACTACATCGATAGACTCCAGAGTGCACAGGCTTTGGTGTTTTGTTTTCCGACTTGGTGTTTTGGCCTGCCCGCCATGCTCAAAGGTTTTTTTGACCGAATCTTAATGCCCGGTGTCGCCTTTGACATCAGTGACCCCGCCAACGTCCGACCAGCCCTCACCCATTTGAAATACATCTCTGCTGTGGTCACTTATGGCCGACCGCGCTGGATGGCGTGGTATATGGGGGATCCGCCTAGGCGCGTGATCACGCGTTATCTAAAGGTGTTGACCGGTGGGAGCGCGAAAATCAGCTACCACGCCCAATACCACATGAACATTGCAACACCTCCTCAACTCGAACGTTTTAAAGCGCGGGTGAGACACGCCATGAGCCAATTGGGGAAATAAACCGCGCGCTTTGCAATTCTTTTTATCGTTGATTTTTTCTAAACCTTCAACTGTCTTCACTGCATCATTTCTCATTGGATGAACCCCATGACTTGGCCATCACACTCCACCTCGACTGAACTGCGGTTGATCAAAAATGCACGAATCCCAGATTGGGTTTTAAAGAAAACCAGTGGTTTATCCACCCTCCAAGCCTTGACTTGGGTGGACATTGAAATAGCACACGGGCGAGTGGTGCAAATCAAACCCAGTGCACAAAATTCTGCACAATTGTCCTCATTGCCATTAAAGGGTCTTACTCAAGAAGTGCATTCGCCTAAGACCCTCACTCATACTGACAAACAAGCCCACGCCCCGCTCCAAGTGCAAGAGGAGATCTTGGACGTTCAAGGCCGATTGGTGATCCCGGGGCTTGTAGACGCACACACCCATTTGGACAAAACCTTGACACTCTCTAGACTGGGAGAGCTCAAGCCAGGACTCTTGAATGCGATCGAGGCGATGATGAAAGATCGTGCGACTTGGAGTATTGATGACATCTTAGAGCGGGCCAGCACAGCGCTATCGTGGTCGCATCAAAGCGGGGTCGTGCATATACGCAGTCACTGTGACTGGTGGGAAGTCAATCAAACACCGCTGGCTTGGGAGGTGTTGAACCGATTGGCACTGGAGTGGTCAAGTGAGTTACAACTCGACCGAGTGAACCTTATTCCTTTAACCCTTTTTGCCAATCTGAACGATGCGTATGCGCTTGGGAAAGCGGTGATCAAGGCCAATGAGCGCCACCCAGGCGCGAGTCTTGGCGGCTTCATTCACACCACCAACTGGAACCTCTTGGCGCTGAAGAACTTGATGCAAGTGGCCCACGAATTGGAACTCGATATTGATTTGCACGTGGACGAAGAATTGAACCCAAGCGCTTGTGGCTTGGAGAGCATTGCGAGAGAAGCGTTGGAG
>Ga0007809_10000568_pt1 | contig 15621 bp, 13 predicted proteins | sample CryBogCBE02Aug07_FD_60383 | JGI IMG/M metagenome (GOLD analysis project Ga0007809, IMG submission 60383) | Freshwater microbial communities from Crystal Bog, Wisconsin, USA - CBE02Aug07 | ecosystem: Environmental > Aquatic > Freshwater > Lake | place: Crystal Bog, Wisconsin, USA | collected...
CCCAATAAAGACCGTATATCCATCTGCAGGGGCCGAGAGCACTGCCTGCGTGGCAATGAAACTATTTGCACCAGGCTTATTCTCAATCACAACCGATTGGGATGTTAATTCGGAGAGTTTTTTTGCGAAATACCTTGCAGAAGTGTCAGTGGCACTTCCAGGTGGAAAAGGAACAATAAATTTGATCGTTTTTGAGGGATAGTTCTGGGCGAATACAAAGCTCATCCCAAAACACAAAGAAAGCAGGAGAAAAATACGTTTCAAGTTAATAAATTGAGCTTTCATGCTTTAAAACCTCTTTGGATATAGTTCGATATATTAATTTTTTTGCTGAAGTAATTATTCATTGAATCCAGTCATCACCAATTTTCCAATAGCTTTTCCGGACGCAATGATTTGACATCCCTTTTGAAGATTCTCGGCACAGATCAATCCCAAATCCTCTTTGAGCGTAGATTGAATTTGTCCTTTGTCCACTAAGTTTGCAATAACGTCTAAGATGTCTCCTTGATGTTTCATATCTTGCGTTTTAAATAGTGAACGTGTGAACGCACCTTCCCATGAAAAACTGACGCTTTTATTTCTAAGCATGTTCATGGGCAGATCCGTGGAAGACTCCACTAAACTGCAAACTCTACCCAGGGGTGCTATCACCTCCGAGATTTGGCTAAATATAGGCGCTGGATCCGCTAAACACAAAACGTAATCCACCCACTTAATATTTAGCTCTTTAAGTTGAGTTTGTAATGATTCTTGATGATTAATCACGTTTGTTGCCCCCATATCCAAACACTGTTGAACGGATGATGGTCGAGATGCTGTAGCGATCACTCTTAAGCCAGCAATACGACAGGCAAGTTGAATGGCTAGAGACCCAACTCCGCCGGCTCCGCCTATGATCAAAATAGTTGACTCAGCTCCCCCTTCATCAGGGGCTGAATTTTTATTCATATCTGAACTGTTAAGTAACTTGGGACTTATGAGCATCTTCTCAAACAAGGCCTCCCAACAGGTAATCGCAGCAAGGGGGAGAGAGGCCGTTTGGCTAGAACTCAAGGTACTGGGCTGATTTCCTACAATGCGTTCATCCACCAACTGGTACTCGGCAAATCCTCCAGATCTGTTTACAGCGCCTGCATAATAGACTGGGTCTCCCTTTTTGAACTTAACGACTTCTGGGCCGACCTCGTGCACTACTGCGCACACATCAAAGCCAAGGACCAGTCCGGGCGTTTTACCGCCTTTTGATAGTTTCACATCAATAGGATTAATTCCAGCGGCTTTAACCTGTACAAGAACATCCCTGGCTTTAGGAGAGGGCATATCAAGTACTGAATCCAAGAAGAGGGCAGTGGATGAATTCTCTTTTGATTTATCTGTATTTACCGTTACTGCTCTCATGACGCTGTTATTCCATTTGTTTGCAGGAGGTGAATCTCCTCTTCAGTTAGACCAATCTCCTTGAGTATTTCAAAACTGTTTTGACCCAGGTTAGGGGCAGGGCGTTGAACATCGTTAACAGCAGTGGCTGAGAACTGAACTGGAACACCAATTTGTCGCATCACTCCCTCTGTTGGGTGTGTGACCTCCTTGATTAAACCAGTTTCAATTAAATGGGGATCTGTCAGCAGATCATCAACGGTGTTGAGCGGCATACACGGAATATCTGCAGCCTCTAGCAACTCAAGCCACTGAGCATTGGTCTTAGTGGCAACGGCCTGGGAGACCAATAGGTAAAGCTCATCTATATGTTTTGTACGAGTGCTTATGTTTTTAAATCTAGGATCAGTCGTTAGCCATTCGGTTTTTCCGATCAAACCCAGAAAATTTTCCCACTGTTTATCGTTATATACCAATACACAAAGGTATCCATCCAAGGTGCGGTAGGGACGACGCTCTTTAACCAATAATCGAGGGTATCCAGTTGTACCGATCGCTGGTTTAAAAGTTTCCCCTGCCATGTGATCGCTGAGAACGTATTGCACCATCGTCTCAAACATTGGAATCTCCACCTCTTGGCCAACACCGGTTACGCTGCGCGCGTAGACAGCGGCAAGTATCGCATTACCAGCCATTAAGCCTACAGTTCTGTCGGCTAAAGTTAGAGGCACATAGCGCGGCTCACCCCCTGATGCCCTGCTGACCAAATCAGGCACCGCGCTCATCGCCTGTATCAGGTCATCGTAGGCGGGACGACCTGCATAGGGACCCTTTTCACTGAATCCATAAATTCCGGCATAGATAATTTTCGGATTCTCAAGCTTCAAACGATCGTATGTAATGCCAAGTCGGCTCATGGCTTGAGGCCTAATGTTGTAAACAACTACATCTGCTGATTTTGCAATCTTATAAAAAGCCTCGAGCCCCTGCTTTTTCTTTAGATCTAAAACAATACTTCTCTTGTTTCGGTTCACATGCAAAAAGATGTGTCCCATTTTGTCATTTCTAAACGGTCCTATACCCCGAACCGTATCACCACTTGGGGATTCGATTTTGATGACATCGGCTCCCATGTCCGCCAAAATTTGAGTAGCGTAAGGCCCCATCAAGACGGTTGTCAAATCAATGACACGCAGCCCTTTCAAAGGGCCCGCAAAATCTGCTTTCTTATTCATCTAAAAATACTGGATTACGTTTTTCAATAAAAGCGGTGATTGCTTCCTTGTGGGCGGGACTCTTGTGGGCGATGACTTGCATACCAACTGACATTTGCAAAATGCTTTCAAGCGAGTTGTTCTGACTCTCTCTGATCAACTTCTTGGTCATTCTCAAAATATTGCCCGAATTCTTCGTAATACGCCCAGCTAATTCGTGAGCGGCAGGCAGGAGTTGCTCAGGTGTGGTGATCTTGGAGATCAAACCACAAGCCAGTGCCTCACTTGCAGAAATAGCGTCTCCAGTCAGTGCCATCTCCATTGCTTTAGTGACGCCAACTGTTTTCGAGAGCAACCATGCTCCACCATCACCAGGAATAATACCGACCCTTATAAAACTTTCAGCGAAAGTTGCTTTCTCACTTGCTATCCTAAAGTCGCACATACAAACCATATCGCAACCCACCCCAATTGCTGGGCCATTGATAGCACCAATAAGAGGCACTTCTAAGTGGTAAAGTGCTTTAGTCAATAAATGAATGCCGTTGACATACCACTGCCTAATATCCGCTGCAGAGACTTCGTCAGTGGTGAATTTAAGCATCTCTTTGACGTTGCCACCAGACGAGAAGACCGTGCCGTTGGCAGTTAATATAACTGCCTTCACAGAGAGATCTTTACTAATTTCTTGGCAAGCTTCAACAATTTCTTCAATCGCCGTATTGCCAGTCACTGCATTTCTAACCTCGGGTTGGTTCATGGTGAGCGTCACCACTGGCCCTGCACGCTCATACAATAAAAATTTAGCCATTTAAATTCCTCTCTTTGGGGTCAACACGGTTTATTAAAAACTCTAAAGCATTGTTGGAGTCACTCTCCAAATAGGCTTTGCCTAGTTTGTTTTGCCAGTAGCCCTCTGATCCGTAATCTAAGCGCCACTCATTCAGACGTCTGGTGAAGTAGTGCAAATGAAACTCTTCAGTAACTCCCATCGCACCGTGAACCGCATGAGCAGTAGCATTCACCGAGGGGACGAGTTCGCTTATTCTTGCCTTTGCAGCAGCAATCATGAGCAAATTATCTTTTGTTGGCCCTTGAGCAAAAACCATTTGTGCCGTGATTGCGGCTGCTTGCACGGCCTCAGCTAAAACACTAATTTGTTGTTGCACGGCTTGAAACTTACTGATGGGCTTGCCGAACTGGACCCGGTCATTTGCGTGCGTTAAAACAAGTTGTAAAACTTTTGACATTGCCCCAGCCATCATAGCGGTAGTGACTGTACTGGCTAATGCGCGAAGGTCCTGTGTTGGGCCGATCTTTACCGCTTCACTGGGTAGTTGCTGCCAACTTAAATGGGCCTGCTGGGAGGCGTAGACCCCTGTGGGCTCTACATTTGCAGATTCGGTAGGCAGTAAATAGCAGGAATCGGCGTGATTCATCAAGACCCAATTGGCCACTCGACCAAATGGGGTAAAAGGACTTTTTAGATCTTTTATGTCTGTATAAGTTTCAGATTGTGTAGAGATAGTGATTGAGCCACTCACAATCTTGGGATCAATTCCGTTTTGGGACATCAGCCACCTTGCAGATGCCGTCATGCCCAAGGGCACTGGTAACGCGTATTGACCACATAATTCGAACATTGAATAAGCATCAGCCCAGGGCAGTTGCGCGCCACCAAACTCCTCGGTCACCAAAATATCAGCAAACCCAGACTCCTCCAGCGTTGCCCATAAATCAGTGGAATTTGCATTAAGCTCTATTTCCTGTATGGCTTTATAACTAGCTAGAGTGCTAAATAGTTTATCAATTGAGTCGGTAAATAATGGATCCATAATTTTTATCTAAGACCAAGACCACGGGCAATCATGCCTCTTAAGATTTCACGTGTGCCACCACGCAAAGAGTATGTGGGGGCAATTTGGGTTGTATAGGCAAGAGTTGCAAAGAGTTCAGGTGATGATGAGATGTTGTCTAAATAGTTCTCATCAGACCCAATTGCATCTGCTATCCACTGAATAAGTTCTTGCTCGAAGAGTGTCCCCATATCCTTGAAAAGAGCGGCCTCTAGTACAGGACTGTTGCCTTTTACAAGCTCTGCCGTGGTGGCAATCGACATTCCCCTAAGCGTTGTGAGTTGCGAGAGTATTTTGCCAACCAGCCTTTGATTGTTCTGTGAATTAGATAAAGAAGTGTGTTGCTTCAAATAGCTAAGCCAAGTGTCCAAAAGGACAATGCTGGAATAAATCCTCTCTGGGCCACTTCTCTCAAATGCCAACTCCGCATTTACTTGTTCCCATCCAGCGCCCTCGTTGCCAATTAAAGTTTCGTTGGATAGCTGAACATTTTCGAAAAATACCTCATTGAAATGTGCGTCTCCAGTTAAATCCTTAATTTGTCGAATCGTTACACCCTTTGCCCTAAGATCAACAATGAACTGAGACAGTCCCTTATGTCTATCCTCTGAGGTCCCAGAGGTTCTAACAAGTGCAATCATGTAATCCGAGTGATGAGCGTTAGTGGTCCATACCTTTTGACCATTCAAAATCCAGCCAGAACCGCTAGGTGTTGCCCTTGTTTTTATACTCGCTAAATCCGATCCTGATTGAGGCTCGCTCATGCCGATGCAGAAAAAAGCTTCTGCTCGGCAAATTTTGGGTAAGTAAAATTGTTTTTGAGTTTCACTGCCGTATCTGTTGATTAACGGTCCGCTTTGTCGATCTGCTATCCAGTGCGCTGATACAGGTGCTCCGCTTGCTAGCATCTCTTCAACTATCACATAACGAGAATAGGGGTCTAAACCAGCACCGCCGTAAGCTTTAGGTAAAGTCAGGCCCACCCAACCTTCTTTGGCCATTGCTTTACTAAAGTTTGCATCAAAGCCCATCCAAGACCTAGCTCTTCGAGGTGCGCTGGAGTTTAGATTGACTTTTAAAAATTGACGAACTTTTGTACGTAAATCAATAGCGTAATCCGGCAACTCTTGATAATTTAAAGTTTGCAACATTTTGAAGTGACTCTTATTTGTTTACGTTTTAAGTTAACAAAGAGAACAATAGGAAGTGATAGAGTGAAATGCTTTAAGAATTTTTACATAGCATTTGAACGAAATTACTGCTCAATATTAGCATACCCAAGAGTCTACATTTCATAGAGAAACCCCTCGCATAATGGGTTGCTCCCTTTGTTATCGACACTTAGTTTGCAGATTATTCAGTTAGTGAATACTAGTATTTCACATCCTATAAAAGGAAATTAGAATAATTTTTAAATATTAATCCCTCATATTTGGATATAACTTAATCAAATTTTTACGAAACAAACTACAAAATGAATGATCTTCTTATTAAAGACGCGCAAGTATTTGACGGGTTAGGTAATCCATCAAAATCCGCTGATGTGCTTATCAATGATGGAAAAATCGTTCGAATTGGCAAGATCACAGAGTCAGCCAAAACGATAGTGAACGCACATGGACTTGCTTTAATGCCGGGGATCGTAGACCTTCATACTCACTTTGATGCTCAAGTGACTTGGGATAGAACAATGTCGCCGTCCCCAGCCTTGGGCGTCACCACGGCTGTAATGGGGAACTGTGGATTTGGAATAGCCCCTTGCCCTGCACCGCTTAGAGAAACTATGCTCAAAAATCTCTCAGTCGTAGAGGGAATGGATTTAAATGCATTGCTCACTGGGGTTAACTGGGAGTTTGAGAGTTTCGGTGAGTATATGGACCAACTTAGAAGAATTGGCCCGTATTTAAATACTGCTGTTTTTGCAGGGCATTCTGTCATCCGTACAGCTGTGATGGGCGAAGCTGCCTCCGAGCAAGAAACTCCTACTGAAGCGCAGTTGCAATCCATGAGAAATTTGCTAAGGGAGTCGATCAATGACGGAGCAATTGGTTTTGCCTCATCTTTCTCACCCAATCACAGCGGTTTTGCAGGAAGACCCATGCCATCAACTATCGCAAGTGAAGCAGAGTTGAGATCTCTGACTCAAGTGCTTGGGGAGGAGCAAAGAGGTGTTTTCATGATGGCAACGGGCTCCAGGGCTACCCCTGAAGTTATGGAGTCAATTGCCAAGCAGACCCAAAGACCTACTTTTATATCTACTGTGCTTACCATGTACAACGAGAGTACGCCGGGTAAAGGTTTAGAGTATTACGATAAATGTCTCGCCGCTCAAAAAAGAGGTAATCCTCTTCACATTTTGACAAGTTGTCAGCCCCTGTCTTTTGATTTCTCTTTAACAGACCCGTATATATTGCTAAGTCACTCAGCTTTTGACGCGATCAAAGGAAAGGACCTAGCTGGACTAATTCAGGTTTACAGCGACACATCATTTAGACAAGCTTTTAAACAAAACCTACAAAATCCTAAAACTGGAATTTTATTTTTAGGGAATTGGGCGCACATCGAATTGAGTCAATCCTTTAGTTCAAAGTACAAAAGTTTGGAGGGGCTCAACCTTAAAGATATCGGTGCAAAATTAGGAATAGATCCAATGGACGCTTTCTTTGATATTGCCGTAGCTGAATCTTTAGAAACCCGGTTTATTGGTAAATTCTTCAACAACTCAGACTCTGGTGTTGAGCCTCTTTTGAAGCATCCAGCGGGTGTGATTACGCTCTCAGATGCTGGTGCACATTTGATATATATGTGTGATGCGGGCTTTGGTATGCATTTCTTAAGCCACTGGATTAGAGAGCTCAAGACGTTTACTTTGGAGGAGGGGATAAGAAAAATCACAAGTCAAGCTGCCGACGCTTTCAAAATTCCTGGAAGAGGTCGGTTGATAGAAGGGGCGCATGCAGACATGCTCCTTTTTGATCCTTCAACCGTAGGAATGAGCAAAATAATTAACGTAAGCGATTTGCCTGGTGGTGGGTCAAGAATGATTCGTAAACCAAACGGGGTGCACGGTGTTTGGGTGAACGGGGTACAAGTTCATGATGGACAAGACTATGTTGTTCATGAAAAGGGACCAGGCCATGTGCTCAGCTCATTTAACAAATAAACAATCTTTAGGCAACGTAATTAACTGGGTTCAAATCATGAAGAATATTTTTCTAAATCGTCTTTTGAAGAGTGTTCCGTTTGATTTTTTTGTAGCCGCATGTCTGTTGGGGCTATCAGCACAAATAGCATGTGCCGATACATTGCCTGGCTCATGGCCGAACAAGCCTATTCGTATGGTTTTGGGGTTCTCCCCCGGGGGACCAACTGATATTGTTGCTCGCCTTATCGCTCAAAAGTTAGCACTTCAATTGGGGCAGCAAGTAATTGTGGACAACAAGCCAGGTGCGGGGGGGAACATCGCTGCAGAAACGGTTGCAAAAGCTGCACCAGATGGCTACACGATTTTCTATAACACTTCAGCGATCGTGATCGGTCCAGCGCTTTACGATAAAGTCAACTATGATCCAGTAAAGGACTTCGCACCCGTCATCATGACGGTTGAAGTGCCTTTGCTCATGGTTGTTAACAACTCAGTTCCAGTTAAGTCTTTTAAGGAATTTATCGCTCTTGCAAAGTCCAAGCCTGGGGCTATGAATTACAGCTCTTCTGGTACCGGGACCATTACTCATCTGGCACCGGCGATGATATCAACTATCGCCGGTATTCAAACTCAACACGTTCCTTACAAGGGTAGCGCTCCTGGTTTGGTTGATTTGTACATTGGACAAACACAGTTCATGGTGGACACAATTAATACAGCAATGCCTTACGTTAAGGATTCAAGGCTCAAAGCCTTAGCAGTTACCTCTCTTAAACGAACTTCAGTTTTACCCGATGTGCCAACGGTTAGCGAATCAGGACTTCCCGGTTTTGAAGTAACCGCTTGGCAAGGTATCGTTGTGCCGTCAGGCACACCCACAGAAATAATCAATGCGTTAAACGGCGAAGTGAACAAGACGCTTTTAATGCCAGAGGTTAAGGCTAAATTGGCAGCTCAAGGCGCTGAAGCGGTGGGAGGTACACCCGATCACTATGCGTCCTTCATTAAAAGCGAAATTCCTAGATGGTTTAAGGCGGTTAAAGACTCTGGGGCAAAGGCAGAGTAAATTTAGTTTTAAGATCCAATCATCTTAACTTGAGTCGCAAAATTACGGATATTTTTTCAAAATCTTAGCTTCAAATTTAGGCCAATACCACCATAAAAAAAGGGGAAATTATGTCCGCAAATCGATATCCTTATCCGGATATTAATGCTTTACCCAGTGATATCAAAGAAAAGATCTTGGCAGTTCAAGAAAAGGCTGGTTTCATTCCCAATGTGTTCTTGGCTTTAGCAAGGCGGCCTGAGGAGTGGCGAGCCTTTTTCATGTATCACGACAGTTTAATGCTCAAAGAAAATAGCGGCCTAACCAAGGGCGAGCGAGAAATGATCGTAACCGCTACGAGCGCTGCCAATCACTGTTTGTACTGCGTGATAGCACATGGTGCAATTCTCAGGATTCATGAGAAAAATCCAACCATTGCGGACCAAGTCGCTATTGACTACAAAAGCGCAGAGATCAGTGAGAGACAAAAGGCCATGCTTGATTTTGCAATCAAAATTTGCAAATTAGATGCTGAGGTCTGTGAAAACGATTTTAAAACCTTACATCAGCACGGATTTAGTGATGAAGATATCTGGGACATAGCGGCAATAACTGCCTTTTTTGGGATGTCCAACAGGATGGCTATCTTCTCTGGAATGAGGCCGAATTCTGAGTTTTATATGCTCGGCAGACTGCCCAGATCTTGAAAACATGGCATACTAAAGCTCAAGAATTAAATAGATTTAAGGAGTAAAGTATGCAACTACGACATTTGGTGTCAGTTTTTCTATTTGCTTTATCAACTGCCGCAATATCAATTAGCCATGCCGCAGATCTAAAAGTTGGTGTCGGTGCTGACATTACTTCAATGGACCCTCATTTTGTTAACTTGTTCCCTAATAACGGGGTAGCTGAGCACATCTATAACAAATTAGTTACCCTTGATTCTGATTCCAGACTGATACCAGATTTAGCAGAGTCATGGAAAACTATTGATCCAACCACCTGGGAATTTAAGCTTCGAAAAGGAGTCAAATTTCATGATGGGGGAGATTTCACTGCAGCCGATGTGGTCTTCTCCTATGACCGAGTAGGAAAGATTCCAAACAGTCCTGGTCCTTTCACTGTTTACACTAAAGCAATCGTATCCAGTGAAGTTGTAGACAACTACACCATTCGTTTTAAGACCGCTGCGCCTTACCCTTTGCTTCCTAATGACTTGTCAACCATCTATATTGTTTCCAAGAAAGTCGCTGCTAATGCCACAACAGAGGACTTTAACGCTGGAAAGGTAAACATTGGAACTGGCCCCTTTAAGTTTGTAGAGTTCAAACGAGGTGACCGTGTTGAATTAGCACGAAACGACAGCTATTGGGGTAAGAAACCCGCTTGGGAAAAGGTCACTCTTCGCATATTACCTAACGATCCAACCCGGCTTGCCGCGTTGTTGTCTGGAGATGTTGATGCAATTGAAAACATCCCAACCCCCGACCTTGCCAAGATTAAGGCAAATGCAAATTTATCCACATTTACCAAGACATCTCACCGAATCATCTTCTTCCATTTAGATCAGTTACATGACCAAACCCCCTTTGCAACGGACAAGGACGGTAAAGTACTTGATAAAAATCCATTCAAGGATTTAAGAGTTCGACAAGCGATATCCAAAGCCATAGACCGAGAGGCCATTAATAGCCGCGTTATGGAGGGACTCTCACTCCCAACAGGTAATTTAGTTCCTGCTCCCATGTTTGGTCATGTACCTGCATTGACTCCTGAAAAGTACGACTTAGATGGAGCTAAGAAACTTTTAACTGAAGCTGGATTTCCTAACGGTTTCAACTTAACCTTACACGCTCCTAACAACAGGTACGTGAATGATGATCAAATCGCTCAGGCAGTAGCCCAGATGTTGACTCGTGCCGGTATCACGACTAAGGTGGTCACCATGCCAATGGGTGTATACCTGGGTCATGCATCTAAGCTGGAATACTCAATGGCAATGCTAGGATGGGGAGCCTCAACAGGTGAGTCCTCCTCTGCGCTTCGTCCTTTACTGGCAACATACGCTGCGGATAAAGGTTTGGGCGGATTTAACTGGGGACGTTACTCAAACCCGGCAATGGACACTGTGCTTGCTAAAGCCATGTCAACAATTGATGACAAAGAGCGCGAAGCTTTACTGCAAAGAGCTGCAACGCTGGCTTTGAAAGATATTGGCTTGGTTCCCCTTCATCATCAAATCAACACGTGGGCCACGAGAAAGGGCGTAGTCTATACACCTCGTACCGATGAATACACACTCTCCCAAGAGTTTCAAGCGAAATAAGACAATATTCTTGAATGGCTAAACTTTTGTACCTTAGCCCAGAATATACAGCCCCATGTTGACTTTTATACTGAGACGAATGAGCGAGAGCTTGTTCGTCTTGCTCGTCATGTCACTTCTTGTGTTTGCCGGGGTCTATGCCATAGGCAACCCGGTGGATCTATTGATATCGCCTGATGCTACTCCCCAAGATATAGAGCAAGTGACAAAATCACTAGGGCTAGACAAACCGCTTTGGACTCAGTACTTTTATTTCCTAACTCAAGTCCTGCGTGGTGATCTTGGACATTCTTTTATGTTCGGTACACCAGCGATTGAATTGTTGCTTAGCAAAATGCCTGCGACGATGGAGCTTGCAGTGGCGGCAATGTTTATTGCTTCTGTGCTTGGAATTCCTCTTGGGCTTATTGCTGGTCTGAAGGCTGACTCTTGGATTGGCAAGACGATCATGACGGTCTCAATTTTTGGGTTCTCCTTGCCCACATTTTGGGTGGGTCTTGTTTTGATCATGTTTTTCTCAGTCGAGCTAGGTTGGTTACCCTCTAGCGGGCGCGGTCCCAGTTCCATCGTATTTGGGATCCCAATTAGTTTTTTATCCTGGGAAGGGTTGAGACATCTTTTTTTGCCAGCCCTGAACTTAGCTCTCTTTAAACTTGCATTAATTATTCGCCTAACTCGTGCTGGGACGCAAGAAGCACTCATGCAAGATTACGTTAAGTTTGCACGTGCAAAGGGCTTAAGTCAGACTCGAATCATTGGTGTTCATGTTTTGAAAAATATCATGATTCCTATTGTCACTGTAATTGGACTGGAGTTTGGCTCAGTGATCGCGTTCTCTATTGTGACTGAATCAATTTTTGCTTGGCCTGGGATGGGTAAATTATTAATTGACTCCATCAATAATTTAGATAGACCGGTCATCGTTGCTTACCTGTGTTTGATTGTGGTCTTCTTTGTATTTATTAATTTAATTGTTGATCTTACCTATGCACTTTTAGATCCTCGAGTGCGCCTGGGGGAGTCAGCAAAATGAAACATATTAATTTAAATGAAATTGAGTCTCCTTCAAAGCGTTTGTGGCGAACCTTCTCTGCTGATTGGACAGCAATGTTTGGTTTGTTCGTTTTAAGCGTACTAGTTTTATTGGCTATTTTTGCTCCTTTGGTCGTACCCCAAAATCCTTATGACTTAGCCCAACTCAATATTCTCGATGGTCGTCTTACCCCAGGTTCGAGCTCCTTTGATGAGAAGGTGTTCTATCTCTTGGGGACCGATGATCAGGGCCGGGATATTTACTCCGCTATCATTTACGGGATGCGTATCTCACTTGGTGTGGGACTCATCTCCACAGTCGGTGCTTTGATCGTAGGGGCAACCTTGGGCCTTAGCGCAGCTTACATGGGAAAGCGAATCGATAGTCTTATTATGCGCATAGTGGATATTCAATTGTCTTTTCCAGCAATTCTCATCGCTCTTATTTTGTTGGCCGTATTTGGACAAGGTCTGGGTAAGATTATCATTGCGCTTATGACTGTTCAATGGGCCTATTACGCTCGTACGGTTCGCTCAACCGCTTTGGTTGAGATGGGCAAGGAGTATATTGAAGCGGCCAGGTGCTTGGGTCTTGGACATTCGCGAATTATTTTTAATCATCTATTGCCCAACTGCATTGCTCCTCTAATCGTGGTTGCTGCGATGCAAATTGCTGCAGCGATTGCGCTTGAGGCCACACTTTCTTTTCTTGGCTTGGGCCTTCCAATTACTGAGCCCTCTCTTGGCTTACTGATCTCCAACGGTTACTCCTATCTCATGTCTGGTAAATATTGGATTAGTTTTTATCCCGGCTTGGCCTTATTGGTCATGATTGTGAGTATCAACTTGGTCGCAGATAGGCTAAGAGATACCCTTAACCCTAGATTGCAAAAATAAAACGACTTAAATTAGTAAATGAACGCTAGAGCACATCTTAAAGTTGAAAACCTCGTCACTGAGTTTGTGACGGGCAAAGGAGTTGTTCGCGCTTTGGACGAAATAAGCTTTGAGTTGCGTCCTGGACAAATTATGGGGCTTGTTGGAGAGTCTGGAAGTGGTAAATCATTGACAGGCTTTTCTATCATGGGATTACTCGATCCGCCTGGGAGAGTGAGTTCGGGAAAAATAATGTTAGGCACCAGTGATGTACGTCAAATGAGCGCTGAGCAACTCAGAGAAATGCGGGGAAACCGCATGGCTATGATTTTTCAAGACCCCATGATGACTCTGAATCCGGTGATGAAGATTTCAGCGCAAATGCTTGAAACCATCGATGCACATCGAAAAGTATCTAAATCGCGGGCTATTGACGAATGTCTCCAAGCTCTTGAGATGGTTGGAATTGCATCTCCTGAGGAAAGACTTAATGCTTATCCACATCAGTTCTCCGGTGGGATGAGACAGCGGGTCGCGATTGCAATTGCTTTACTAAACAAACCCGACGTGATCATCGCTGATGAGCCCACAACGGCTTTAGATGTCACAATTCAAGGTCAGATACTTGCAGTGATTCAAGACATCTGTCGCCAAACAGGAACCTCAGTGATCTGGATCACTCACGATTTATCAGTTATTTCTGGACTTGCTGATCATATAAGTGTGATGTATGCAGGACGAATCGTCGAACAAGGACCAAGCTCTGAAGTTCTTGGACAACCCGCTCACCCCTACACAAGGGGACTCATTCGATCGGTTCCATCCGCCAATAAGCCTAATGAGCGACTTTATCAAATACCTGGAATCACGCCTTCCCTGGCCAATTTACCCGTAGGTTGCGCGTTTCAACCTAGGTGTGAAAGATCGTCACCAGAGTGCTCAACGAAACCCTCAATTACCCAAATAAACCCCTCACATCAACTGCGTTGTTTTCACCCGCACAATGAGTCTTTGGAGCTCACCTCATGAGCGATCAAAATTCTTCAACAGCACTTCTTGCGCTAAACGAGGTCACAAAAAGATTTGGACAACCCTTTGGGCCGATTAATCGTTTACTTAATAAATTGGGGGCAAACCATGCACCTCAATTTGTATATGCAGTTAACGAGATCAGTCTGCAAGTCGCCAGCAAAGAGGTGGTCGGTTTGGTGGGAGAGTCAGGGTGCGGTAAATCTACTTTAGGCAGACTCGCGGTCGGTTTACTTAACCCAGATAGTGGCAAACGAATTTGGCGGGGTAAAGATTTCGAATTAATGAGTCCTGAGGAACGCAAACAGATTCGTCTTTCAGTGCAACTTATATTCCAAGATCCCTATGCTTCACTAAACCCGCGGCTCCAAGCAATTGAATCAGTAACTGAGGCACCTATTTATCATGGTCTGGTTGATGCACAAAATAAGAACGAATTTGCGAGAGCGCTTTTTGCAAAGGTCGGATTATCCCCAGAGATGATGGAGCGATACCCCCATCAACTCTCAGGTGGTCAAAGGAGTCGTCTGGGTATTGCTAGAGCCCTCGCAGTGAGTCCAGAGTTTTTAGTTTGTGATGAGGCCGTTGCTGCACTTGATGTTTCAATACAAGCCCAGATTCTCAACTTATTTATGAAGTTGCGTGAGGAAGATAATCTCACCTATTTGTTCATCAGTCACGATTTAGGTGTTGTAAGGCACTTAACGGATAGAGTCGTGATCATGTATTTGGGTCGTGTTGTTGAGGAGGGAACAACAGAGGAGATTTTCTCAAAAGCTAACCATCCGTATACACAAGCTCTTCTTTCTGAAATGCCTGTCATTCGGCTAGAGCGAAAAACTTATCATCCTGTCAAAGGTGAGATCCCCTCTCCAATGCATCCACCCTCCGGGTGCCATTTTCACCCACGTTGTCCTCACGCCTTTAAAAGATGTTCTGAGGAGGTTCCGGCATTGACGGAAATTGCTCATGGGCACCGTGCAGCGTGTCATCTTAACGATACCCTGTAAATGAGCAGTCTCTTTTACAAACACTATGATCAATCCCATCACCAATCCCATCACCAAGCACATGACCAACTCCAGCACACTTAACAACTGCATCGAATTACTCAAGACTTTGGTATCTTTTGACACCACAAGTAGGGAGTCAAACCTTGGATTGATTGAGTTTGTGCGTGACCATCTTCAATCTCTTGGTATCCATTCAAGACTATCTTATGACTCACAAAGTCGAAAGGCCAATCTTTTTGCTACTTTCGGAGATATGCCTAACCGGGGTATTGTGCTGTGTGGACACACAGATGTGGTGCCCGTAGACGGACAGGCGTGGGACACTGATCCCTTTAAAGCACACATCGCCGATGGGAAGATTTACGCACGCGGTGCTGTTGATATGAAAGGTTTTATTGCTGCATCTTTGTCTATGTTGCCAGCCTTCATCGCAAGCGATTTAAAGCAACCTCTGCATCTAGCGTTTACCTACGATGAAGAGGTCGGGTGTATTGGAGTTCAGACCCTAATAAAAGATCTTGAGTTAGCTAATATCAGACCAGCGGGATGTTTCGTGGGAGAACCTACCCGCATGCAAGTGATGACTGGCCATAAAGGTATGCGTCTGACTCGATGTAAATTGAGAGGTCTTGAGGCCCATTCCTCCATGGCGCCTGAAGCGGTCAATGCAATTGAGTATGCAAGCAGATTGATTGAAAAAAT